>Ga0209635_10005058_pt1 | contig 10401 bp, 26 predicted proteins | sample DeeMarSWOR230_32_FD_187463 | JGI IMG/M metagenome (GOLD analysis project Ga0209635, IMG submission 187463) | Marine sediment microbial communities from White Oak River estuary, North Carolina - WOR-2-30_32 (SPAdes) (version 2) | ecosystem: Environmental > Aquatic > Marine > Intertidal zone >...
CTTATCACGAGAGCTGGCTCGCTTAATTGAGTTGAAATTATCGTTTTCGTTGGCTTTTAGATTTCCAGTCTTTGCATAGTTAACAGTCCTCTCAAGTTGAAGAGGGGGCGTTAGCTATGGGTTTGCCTCAAAGAATGCTTGTGCGAAGCCAGGAGGCGTTATTGCTCGGCGCTCCTGCCTCGTCAGTTTGCCATAATGCTCGGGGTGTATCTCCCTAGTCAATAATCTGTCAAACTTGGGCTTGTCTGTTTCAATGGGTGATTTTACAGGCTCATTAAAGTATCCCCACAAATAGGTCTTTTTCTTATAGTTGTCTCCAAAGTCATAGGGATTAAACTCAAATGTAGGCTTGCCCAAGAATCTATTTAGTATGCCATGTCCAGGATTCTCTAGTGCCCAAAACTTCAGCGAGGTTGTTTTCTCACCCGTCTTTACTCCATATTGACTCTCCCAAATAATACGCAAGCAACCACTTACAATCTCCATTGCGCCTCTTGTGTCTCTTGGTTCTTTAGCTATTGTCCTGGCATGTGAAAACATAGTACATGGTGGCGCGGCAAGCACACCATAAACATCATCAGGCGGGATGTAGTCTCTAACATCATATTCAGGAAGCGTAACATTTATGACATGGTAGCCAGCATCTTTATAGGGCTTGCTCCATGCGCCTGTTCCACCGCAGAGGTCAAGAATAGTTTTCATTTAGTGTTGCTCCGAATGATCATTGTTTTGATTCTGGAAGTTTGCCTCTTCAACCGATCTCTGATCACCACCAATCCATCGTAATGAGGAGCGTTGGTGCTTTTGGCCTCTGGATTTTGGCCCGTTGATTCCATTGAGGGCGTGGCCTGCTCCGCTGACATAATCGGTAGCAAGCGCGATTCCAGCTCATCAACTGTGTTGGTCAAAACCTCAATCGCGTTTTGAAGGTCTGAAACGGCATCGGGGATTTGTAACATACGGGCTGTTTGTGGCGCGTCCATGATCGCTTTCTCCTTTCGCTCAAAACTATTCTACAATCATAATATTTGTCGCGCAAGTGCCGTATGCAAAAGGTTTTTAATGGTGTAATGGTATGCTTGACATGAAGTACCGAAAATGGTATAGTTTGCACATAGACGAAGGAGACAATTATGAAGATCAAGATAACGGACATCAAGCCGTCCACTATTCAACTCCGCGATATAACACAAACCAATCTTCAAGAGCTCGCCGCGTCAATGGAAGTGCAAGGCGCAATCGGCCCCATCAAAGTGCGTCCAATTAAAGATGATCAGTACAAATACGAAGTTGTATATGGCAACCGCCGATTGGCCGCGTCTATTATGGCTGGCCTGAAACAGCTTGATGCTATTGTTGCTGACATGGACGATCTCCAATCTCTTACAGAGGCAATTATTGAAAATATCCAGCGAGAGAATATGAGTGAGCTAGAGCAGGGAAGATCATTCCTAATGCTTCAAGAAGCCATGGGGCCTGAGACTACAAAGGTTGAGGTTGCCCAGGCTCTTGGCATCTCAAGACAAAAGGTTTCTCGTCTATCAACGCTTGCCGAAGATGAAGTCATTGTCAAGAAGATCATCAGTCGACCAGCGGTGAGCGACCCAGAGGAGATAGAAGATTCTCCTAGAGCGCTGTCTATAAAGGCCCAGGTTTTGCGCGGTGCTTTTGGTGAAGAGGATGAAGAGCTAAGATCGCTGGCCTGGGACTTCGTTGAATTCAAACATCATCACGAGATCAAAGAGCCCATCAGGTTGATCGCCGATCTTGAAAATCGTGAATTCCAAAAAGACATCATTCAAAAAGGCATTGACGAAAATCTTTCGCCATCCCAGCTTACGAGGGTTGTTGAAAGCGTTGATGCGGCTCCTTCCGAGAAGATAGCTAAGCAGTTAATCAAATGGCCTTACCGCGAAACCACCCACGACCCAGATTTCATCCGTGAGAGGGCTGAAACAATCGGGGCGCATGATGCGATCTATGGCGAGGATGAAGAGGATAAGAAGCATAGAGAGCGAAGAGAGAAATGGGAAGCAAGCCCAGAGGTAGCAAAGTATATCAATCAAGTGACTGATTTTAACCGATTAACCAATCACTTCGTTGACACCATTGAAGTTGGGAAGCTGGCCCCCGAGGGTAGGCCATTCATTAAAAGGAAGTTGAAGTTGACAATCGGCATCATCCAGAAAGTTATTGACATAATTGATGGGCTGGAGAATGCCAATGGCAAATGACACCAAACTAACGAAACGACAATTGAACGATCTGGCCAGGATGACCGAGCGATACATGCTGGAGATTGATGCTCGCTGGGATTACAAGAAGAAGCAACGTTCCTACATGACCAGGGCTGATTGGCTTGAGAATTTTGAGCACGAGGGCGTGAAAGATTGCGATTTCATTCCAGTGATCGCCACAATGTTCGCGCTCAAGATGTTTGTTGGATTCACCCAGGGCAAAGGCTTCTATATTTGCAAGCCCTCCGATTCTGCCACTTACTTTACGCGCTTGATAAACTACTGGTGGACCTTGGGCAATACAATTAACTACGTCATTGACACAGCCGCGAAGGGCAAGAAATGGAAGGAGATCGCGGATGGATTCAAGGGGCGCTTGAAGATTGATGAGGTTGATCAGTTGCCCAGCGCTCTCGAGGTACTTGGTATTGAGGTAAGCGCCGATGTAAAGAAAGCCTTGGTGGATTGTCAAGTTATCCTTCTTGAGGCCAAAGACAGACACGGTGCGGAGGCACAAGCCAGAAGGCGCGCTCCTATTCTGCTTCCTGGCTCAAGAACAGACCCATTGGATGAATTTGATGAGGATGAGGAGGAAGATTACTATGAGTAGTAAAACGGGTCGCAATCTAAAGATAGCTGTTAGCTTTGTGGCTGTCGTTGGCTTCTTGTCCTTGATAATCCTAATCGGACAGGTCGTTGAGAGAAATTTTCCACTTAGTATGGCCAGTGGAATTGTATTCGGTGTATGTTGTCTCGTGTTCGTCTTGCTCATTATAGCTGGGGCCTTCTATGACGTTGGTAAAGCTGAGGGTGTTAGGGAATACCAGGAGCGTGAAGAAGATAGAAAGCGAAGAAATATGCCATGAATCTTGAGAATGTCAAGACGATTGAGATTGTATTCGCTGGGTTGCTTATCATTTTAATAATCGCCATTCCTATCTTGGTGTTCACTAACAAGGAACCATAAGATGCCTTTGCTGGGACAGCAAGACCCGAGATTTATGGTGGTGTATCCAGATGGCAAACGCTCTGAGCGCATGGACGAATCAACGGCCAAAAATTATGTAAGTATTTTTGGTGGTCTTGTTGTGTGTGTGGAGCACAAAAAAACACTTTGGGAGAAGATAAGGGAATTCGTCTTGAAATTCTTATGGGAAGATGACGATGAAGCGTCCGATTAGACACATTTGGGAAGAGGGCTCTGTTCACCGATCTGTTGCTGGTGAAGAATATGACAAGGTTTGGGATTATGCCGAACAACTCGAAGCCGATCTTGCTGAGGCAAGGAATAGAGCAATGGCGGCAGAGGCTAGTGATGCGGTTCATAGTAATGCTCTTGAAATTGCCGAAACCGAGAATGAGAGGTTATTAGGTGTCTTGTCGGGTGATATTCCTGAAGGTGGAATGATGACTTATGAACAATTCCTAAAACAGCTAAGGCGTATTGGACGCCAGATGATGCTTTGCTCAGTTTTGGCGATCATTGGTTTGCTTATATTTGAGGCGATCATCGGTGAGCGATTGTCTGATTTAACTTACGCAATCCTAATAGCGATGACAACAACAGGTCTAATGATCTATCCGTTTCGGAGTGAGGAATAATATGGAAGAACCTTTTGAGATCAATATGGATGGAAGGATTTGGACAACTGAGTGGCCAACGGAGCCTGGGCGCTATTGGTTCTATGGCTATTATTATGGCGACAAAACAGTTGATGGGCTTCCTAAGCTCGGACTGGTAAAAGTGGTTACGACTAGACGAGGAGATACTGTCCGACTTATTGAGGGGAAATTTATGTATGAGGCTGAGGGACACAAGGGATTCTTTTCCAAGGCCGAAAGTATTGTCGTGCCGCCGCTATCAGCATTTGAGGCGGTGGGCTTGACAATAAGTATGGTGGAAAATCATGAAAATCAACCCTGAAAAAATAGAGGCATTCCTGACTGAGCTCACCGAGCTCACCAAGAAGCATGGCATTGTTATCCATGGGTGCGGTTGCTGTGGCTCGCCATCGCTGTTTGATATTGAAGATTACAAGAAGCACGATGCGCCAACAATACTTGAGCCTTATACGGCTTGGAGGTATAGATACCTCCAAGCGGTTGGTGAGGCCGAGATAGAGTATTGCCCCACAGAAAGGCAGAGCCACCGTGCATCAGTATAAATGTAGATGTTCACAATATGACGACCTGGAATGGCAATGGATTACAAGCGATGACCCAGAGATCGCCGCTGAAACATATGCCGAGGAACATGGGCTTGAGGTTGGCGATATCGTTTCTGTCTGGGGCGTTGGCAAGTTTGTGGTTAATCACATTTACATGGAACCTAATTATTTTGTGAGTAAATTGTGATGAGCGAAGACATGAATTATGTAGCAATCGCGGCTGTGTCCTTCATTGCTGGAATATTGGTTGGCGTTTTGATCTCAGCCGCAATATATTTCTCAATGCCTAATTATCCTTTTGTACACGGACCAATAGCATGAGCGCGATTGATGTTGAAAATACATATAGGAAATGGTGGCAGGGTAAATACTGTCGCATCATGGGCTCACGCGGTCCATTCAAGCTGGTGGATGACGTGAAATTTCACGGCCCTCCTTCTGGCGTTTACGGCTCGGCTTCATTAAGATTTGCTGATGGAAGCCAAACGAATATACCATGTGGCAAAGCGTTCAAGCCACGAAAGATGGATGTGGAGGTATGGCCTCGCAAAGAGCCCCCTCCAAAACATGAAATTCAAGATCATGTTCATGAATTCACAGTTTTGTTTGACGAACAAGATGGTCGCCTTTTCGCTTTCTGTGGTATTGGTGATTGCGATTATGAAATTGATGCAGATGAAATTGAGCGAAGGGTAAATGTTGTAGAGCAACTTCGCCGCAATAACGATTGAGGATTTTGCCATGGGCAAAGACAGCGCTATTGAGTGGACCGATCATACTTGGAATCCTTGGATGGGTTGCACCAAGATCAGTCCTGGTTGTCAAAACTGCTATATGTTCAGGGAGCGTGAGCGCTGGGGTCAAAACCCAAGCATCGTTACGCGCACTAAGGATAAAACCTTCAATTCGTCCCTCAAATGGAAAGAGCCAGCCACGATCTTCGTTTGTAGCTGGTCAGACTTCTTCCATATAGAAGCGGACGAATGGCGGGACGAAGCATGGGACATTATGCGGGACACACCACATCATACATACTTGATCTTGACAAAGCGACCAGCGCTGATGGAGGATAGGTTGCCATCGGATTGGGATAGTGAGTGGGATAAAATCTATTCGCATATCTGGCTGGGTGTCAGTGTTGAAAATAATGATTACCGATTCCGCATAGATGTTCTTAGGGCCACTCGTTGCACCGTGAGATTTGTCAGCGCTGAACCATTGCTGGGGCCTCTCAATCTTCTTTGGTATCTCGGGACGCCAGCCATTCAAAAGTCTGGGTGGCCCTTGGTTAATTGGGTTATCGCAGGTGGCGAAAGCGGTCCCAGCTTCCGAAGAGCTGAGCTGGATTGGTTCCGTGATCTGCGCGATCAATGCCGTGATACCAACGTACCATTCTTCTTGAAGCAATTGGGTGGTAAAGTGAAGGTCGATGGAACATGGGGCGGGCGCATGTTGGATGGCCAGACCCATGATGCCATGCCAGAGCGAAGGAATGAATTATGAACCCCTCTCCTTTTTCGTTTGCCCTTCTACTTCTCTTAGGAATCTTTGTAGGATTTATGTCACCTTTAATATACGACTATATTTACTGGTTGCTCGTTAAGCGTGAGCTAGACAGAGCACTAGAGATCGCGGATGACATATTAAAAACTATTGAGGAGATTTCAAATGTCTGATGAAGAGCAAGTGTTTGTCAAGATAGAGTTTACGTTGCCTCTTGATGAGGCCGAGATTTTAGAGCGATGGCTTAGGCTTCGCTATCGCACATCCAAGGCCTCACAATCCAAACACGAATTGTCTATTAAAAGGCGTGAGATTATTGGCTCTTTAGCAAACATCGTTGCCGATGCCATTGATGAATCGTCTAACCTGGGGCCTGTTGATTAGATGGGGAGGAGTGCCTACGGACGCTCTAAGTGTCGTTACTGCTCTCGGGTGATCTCTGTTGCGGGTTTCGCCAGGGTCAGTCATATGCGCAAGCATGTTAGAGAGGGTTTGGTAAAAGAGATCAAGCCTCGTATATTCGCTTGGGACAAAAGAGGCAGACCCATTTATAGCGGTAGAAGATTTGAGCCTACTGAAAAAGGCCAGGATAAACTTAGACAACAGAGGAGGAAAAGATGAAGCTGTTCCGCTGGATAATGGAAGTGTTTGATAAATGGGTAACTGTTGGTTTGGGTTGCCTGATCATGTTGATGTCCATTGGTTTGGTTGCGTTGGTTTGGGGTCTGGCGCTTTACTTCATAAAGATCGTGTTTTATACATGAGCGATGATCTTTGGCGAGAGGCCATGGAAATGTGGCTTGAGGACGACTATGACCCTCTCAACGATTCTGATGAGGACTTCGTAGACCTTGATGTTTTCATAGATGAGGATGCTGAGGATGAGCGATCTCAGGAGCAGATTTTACCAGCAACTTGATATGTTTGAAGAGAAGGCCGTTGCGCGATCTGGCGACCCTGACACATCCTGGCAGGCGGCTCAGATAGCCAGCCACGGCATTCGCTTCAACCAGTGGCTCGTATGGAAAACCCTGATGGACCACGGGCCAATGACGGATGAAGAGATTTATGAAGCTCTTCCAGGTATTCCCATTATAGATACCGCATTCGGACAGCCCGTGGGCGAGCGAAAGCCCATGACAGATTCGGGTTGCCGCACGCGCAGGAATGAATTGCGTGAAAAGGGATTGGTTCGCTGGACTGGCCAAAAAGGTCTGACCGAGGCGGGAAACCCCTCGCGAATATGGCAAGCCGTTGGGCTCCAGGGAGGAGGCCATTTGAATTGGCGATCTATGCTCCCTCACTTCGCTAGACGTATTACGAAGAGAGGAACGATGCGTGGTTCGCCTTACGAACATGAAGTCCTTGATCTGGAGGATGTGCAAAATATCGTCAGCTTTGGAATTCAATTCTTCTATTATCCGATCTTGCCTCATGTTGGTAGACATAATTTGAAGGGCTGGCTACCCAAAATTAGTCTAAATCGTGAAAAATCTCACATCAGCCAGGAATTTCTTGAAGAGGCTCCGTTTGAGGGCAGGCGTTATAGGCTGGATATTTGGTGGATTTTCTTTCAGCTCCAGCTCTTTATTCAAATGGAGGGACCGTGGACACGATAGCACGGATACCATGTCAGGAATTGCCCGATGGCGAGAGAAGAGAAAATAGAGTTTTTGTAAGATTCAATGACGCCGAATATCACGCCTTGAAGATGACGGCACGCAAGTATGATCTATCACTATCAGAAACTATCAGGCGGCTTATCCAAGAAGAGGATGAGCGCAATCACTACCATCTTATTGAGTCCGAGGATGTAAGGCGCAAAAGAAGAGAGGCTTCATAATGTCTGATGAACAGAAGATCATTTGGTTAGTTGAGCTCAACTATGGCCAGCCAGCCATCATGAAGCTCTACATTGAGAGAGAGACTCCTAAAATGTACTTCATTGCACGCAAGGAAAAGGTTCTCAATTACATTTACCTGTCAGGGCGCATCAGAAAAGACAGTCCCAAGATCAAAGAAACTCCCCAGGAAGCCTTCTTCTGGCTGATGGAGAAGTTGAAGGTATATGTGAAAGCCATGAGCGAGAAGGTTGAGAAATCTAAGGAATGGATGAAGGTCCTTGAGGACTTGAAAAAGGAGTGTGGCTGGTAATGTTCTGTCCAAATTGCGGCTACGAGATGTTCTGTCCTTGTGATAACTGTATAGACGATGTGCCTGATGGCATGATGCCGCATGGCTGGACCGAGGATGGAAACGGAATCATATGCGCAAACTGCGAGCTCACCGCCAGCGCTGATTGGTGGGAGGAGCTGGAAATAGACGTGGTTTTGAAGGTCAACAAAGTCACGAGCCTTGATGAGCTGGCAGAGAAGATCGCCGTGGAGGAAAAGCGTGGGGAACAACCTACCGAAACCCCTGGCTGAGCTGATACGCTTCAATTGTATTCATGGCAATGACTGTTCGTGGTACGAGGGCGTTGATGAGTGTGATTGCCATGTTGAGCGCTTTGCAAAACGCGCCGAGGATATGGCTAATCATATTGAGGCGCTGGAAGATCGCATCAGACAGGGTGAATACATTGAGGCCAATCGGCTTGAGCGCTTGATCGGCGAGATCACCTATCCATTGCATCTTGAAAATGTTCGTTTGAGAACGATCTTATTTAATGAGTTTTGTGACTGTGAAATTGGTGGGCAATCGCTCGCAAAAGGCTCGCATGGTTTCTCTTGTAGCTACAGGAGATTGATTGACCCACTTGAAAAAGGGGAAGAGGAATAAATGGCCAAAAAGTCAGTAGAAATAAGGGCTCAAGACGCTTTAGAAGTGGCTGACGCAATGGAGAGATTGAGAAAAACCAACACTCTATTGTTTGAGCTCCTGGACGAAACTCTTGAAGCGAATTCAAAGCTGGTTAAGGTTCTTGTAGAAGTGTACCCAAGCATCAATATGATGGATAGAGCCGAGACTGTTTTGAACACTATCCTTGAAGTCTACGGCGTTGACGGCTTCAAAAAGAAAGAGGAGAAAGAGGCCGCACTAAAAGCATTGAGAGCAAAGGAGCCATTGGAAGATGAATGACGATCAGGAGCCCACAGGACGTGATGACAGTACCGCCATTGTGCTACTTGTAATGGTGGTTATACTCGTTATTTTCGCGTTAGTTTGGGGCGTTTTCAAAATACTTCCTGGCGCTTCCCAGGAGCTCGGAAATTACATTGAGAACATCCGTAGAGATTGTCCCGAGGAGGTCATTTGTCCCGAGCCAACGCCTTGTCCCGAGTCCGAAACGATCATAGAATATCAAGAAGTGACCTGCCCAGATTATGTCTGCCCTGGTTGCCCTCGTTGCCCCGATGATTGGAGGGCCGCCCCAGACGCCGAGCCAAACGCTTTACCAAACTACCTCACGGTTGCAGATCAAGTAATAGCCGATATGCACGAAGCCGCGGCAATTATTGAAGAGCTCGCCAGCATCCAGCGCCAGTTTGGTGATCAGCCTAGTAGCTGGAGGAAAGCATTTACAGACACTCAATGGCTCCAGCTCTATGAAAGCATGAACAAAAGGGTTGATTCTATCAGGAAGGATTTGTTAGATACGTGGCCTCCACCACCCTATGATTCAACCAACCCTCTTCTTGACAGCCACGGACGATTGCTCATGGCTTACATCTATCTTGATAAATCACGCGGTGTGATGAGGGCGGCTGTTCAAGAGAACAACCCAACCTGGAGCGTTTACTACTGGCAGGATGATCTTGGCCGCATGGAAACGCATATAACCAATGCTTTGGTCGGCATGAATATGGCTCGTTAGGAGAAAACTATGAATGAGGATAAAATACTTAAGGCTTTGGCTGTTGCCATGACTATTACAATTCTGTTTCTCAGCTTCGTAAGCATTAATTTGAGCTCCAAACTTTCTTTTTTAGAGATTGATTATGAAGAGCTCCAAGAAGAACATGAGATGTGGGTTGATGCTTACGGAGCCTCCCAGGATAATCTCCGAGACTGCGAGCGCGAGAGGGATGACATGAAGGCGGCTGAGGAGGCACTTGATAAAGCCCATCGTTCTCTACCTCTGGCCACAATCCATTGTAGCTATGATCTATGTGGGTGTGCAATTTCTGATAGCTTTGCTGAGCGTGAATTGTGCGATAAGCTGGGATTGACTCATTGGTATGTAGCACAGGGCCTTTGTCTGGCTGATGCAAACTGCGCGGCCTGTCTTGGGCTGACTGGCGGAGATGTATCTTTCTGCTTCAAGAATGCGTTTTATCCATGAGCGAAGAACAACAGGCTGTGCCTACTCCTCCTGGCGTTGAAGTACCCATGGTTCGTGTTACATGGCTTGATTCGGTTGTTCTTACTGAACACTGGAAGCCTATTTGGTGGTATAGGGATTTCGCTCGTAGACTGGCCACCGTTGAGCACTCAACTGTAGGATATCTTATAGAGGAAACAGATGATTATGTTTTTGTAGGATTATGTCT
>Ga0209635_10005059_pt1 | contig 10401 bp, 9 predicted proteins | sample DeeMarSWOR230_32_FD_187463 | JGI IMG/M metagenome (GOLD analysis project Ga0209635, IMG submission 187463) | Marine sediment microbial communities from White Oak River estuary, North Carolina - WOR-2-30_32 (SPAdes) (version 2) | ecosystem: Environmental > Aquatic > Marine > Intertidal zone >...
ATATAAAGATCATTTTTGTCTTCATCAATATCGACACTTAATGTACCTGGAGTAAGAGTTATTGAATTTGCAAGCATTGTTATGCCAAGATCTGTTTTAAGATCTGGAGAGATTCTTACAATACCTGGGTTAATTTTTCCTGTGATAACCCGATACGCAACATCGATATTGGCCTTTGCCATGGCCACAAAGAACGGAGCTACAACATACACAACAAAGAGAATCCATCTAACGGGATTTAACATTCTGAAGCTTTTTTTAACAAATATTGTTCTAGCTATGACTCCAACTATTATCGAAAGAATAATACCGAAAATAAATTCATATAAGCTCCACAGCCCTAAGATATCAAATTCATTTCCTGTTGCACTACCAGTTGTAAGAATAAGATATGTTATAAAACATATGATTGTTGTAACAACAAATGCTAGCATATGTCCTCCCTTTTGTATTATTTGTTGTCCGAAGGTAATCTAATTGCTTTTTAAAACCTTGCGGTTTAAATAAAAATGAACTTTTAACATCAAAAATATTAAAGACCCATGTCATTTTGGTTACGGGGAAATCAATGAATGTTAAACTTATAGGCTTCACTCCGAACCCAGAAAAGTTACCTGCTATGGCTGCAAAACTTACCCACAGTAAAACAAAACCCGAGGACCTCGATAAGAGTTCAGATAAAGAATTAAAAGCGATACTAGAACATGTTACGAAGCTAGGTCATACAAGCGTGATCGAACATACATGTTTTACGTTTGCTATAAGTGATGTCAGTAGATCCCTTACGCATCAATTAGTAAGACATAGAATAGCCAGTTATGCTCAACAAAGTCAACGTTATGTTAACTTAAATGAACCGAATTATGTAATCCCTCCCACCATTGGAAAGGATAAGGAGATGAAAGAGGCTTATAAAGAAACAATGGAAATTATTTGGGATCAATATAATAAACTCCTTGAATTGGGCATTCCAGCGGAAGATTCTAGATATATCCTCCCTAATGCCACATGTACAAACATTATTGTGACTATGAATGCTCGTTCGTTACTAAATTTTTTTGAGTTGAGATGTTGTATGCATGCTCAATGGGAGATTAGAAAACTTGCTAATCGCATGTTACAAGAAGTAAAAAAAGTAGCTCCTACAATCTTTAAAAAAGCAGGTCCTAGTTGTAAAACAAGAAATGTTTGTACTGAAAATAAGAAAGATTGTCCATTATATCCAAAGTGATAACATATGAATAAACCTTATATCGTTATCAATTGTGCAATGTCTGCTGATGGCAAGATTGCGCTTCCCAACAGAAAACAGATGAGAATTTCAAGTAAAGAAGATATTGAGCGAATGTACAAATTAAGAAGCGAATGTGACGCGATTCTTGTTGGGATTGAAACGATCTTGTCTGATGATCCTAAACTTACAGTTAAAGAAAGATATGTAAAAAATCCAAAACAGCCTTTGAGAGTAGTATTGGATAGCAAAGGTAGAACTCCAAAAAATGCTCTTGTAGTAGATAACTCTGCAAACACTTTGATTTTTACTACCAAGGGAAATGAAAAACAGTATTATGGAAATCACATAGAGGTAGTCGGATGTAAAGCTGATAACGAAGGACACATCGATATAGTGGAAGCTCTAAATTTACTTTATGAGAAAGGAATTAAGAAACTACTTATTGAAGGTGGAGGAACAGTTATCTGGAGTTTCTTGAAAAAAAGATTGGTTGATGATTTGTATGTATACATCGGGCCTTATGTAATTGGAGGAAAAAATACTCCTACTATGGCAGATGGTGAGGGAATAAGAAATATTGAAGAGGTATTATCATTAAGAATTGTTGATGTTACTAGATTGAGTTCTGGAATTTTAGTTCATTACAAAATGATAAAATGAAACTCTTATGCGATCAAATGCTGGGCTCACTTGCAAAGTGGCTTCGAATTTTAGGATTTGATACATTCTATGCAAATGCCGAGATAACAGATGATGAATTATTGCATATTGCAAAGAGTGAAAATCGTACAATTATTTCTAGAGACAAAGAATTAATAATTAGAGGAAAGAAAGAAAAGATTAAGGTTATAGAAATAAAAACTACAGATCTTGATGAGCAGTTGAACCAGATCTTACAACATCTTAATATTGATGAAAAAATCGTTTTGTCAAGATGTACTTTATGCAACTCGATAATTGAGCCGATTAAAAAAGAGGATGTAAGGAATAAAGTTCCGAAAAGAGTTTTTGATAATAATGATAAGTTTTGGTTTTGTAAAACGTGTAACAAAATCTATTGGACAGGAACTCATTACGAAAAGATCTTAGACAAAATTAATAAAATTAACAGATAAGATTTACAACATCCGGATCATTTGGGCGTGTGGCACACCCTTAATTTTTAAGATGCAATCTGGATTTACAAGACCTAGTTTAATAGCACATTTTACTGTTTCTTCACCAACAAGATTGGCAATAGTAGCATCTGTAAGATATTTCTCAAAAGTTTTAATATCAATACGTCGACCTTCATAGAATTTTTTCGCTACATCTATTTGAAATTTACCTTCTATGAATTTCTTGCCAAGGAGGTGCTCATCGCATGCCCCGACAACTATGTCATTGCCATGCTTGTAGATCTTTATGCTGATCATTTTATCTGAGTTCCATGATATTTATCTATGTCTATATTAGTTGTTCATGTTTTATATTTATTTCGAAAAAAAAGGGGGTAAATGACAGATGTTTTAGCTAAATTAAGTATTAGTGAATGTTATGCTTAATTTTAAATAAAAACGATATAAGCCCCAACTATTATAAGACCAGATGCGGCCACTAGCTCTATAGACCTCAATCTAAGGTGAGATTCATAACGAGATTCAAAAGAATGAGGGCAGAAAATGCTTGTTTTGTCTTTCCTTTTAAGTATCTTTCCCATGCTATCTCATTGTATATTGTTTTATTTTTATTATAAAGAACTTATTGTACAATTATTACCGATTTTGATATCATTTATCAAAAAATAACACTTTGACATAATTACACAATATGTTTAAATATAGGGATTTTTAGAATAATAAGTGTGAGTTAGATGAGGTGGAACAACAAAAAAAGAAAAATTTTCATTTTTATAGTTTCACTTCTCTTTATATTACAGATATTTTCTGTTTTAGGGTTGGCTGAAGGATTTAATAACCTTCTAAATGATTTAAAGCCACCAAAGCCACCTGAGGACGATAAAGAAGAAACGAAAGATGATGAAAATAATTCTACAGGAGATGGATCTAAGGATGATGGAGGTTCAGACCCTAGTAATGATAACACTTGGTCGAGCGGCTCTGGAACTACTAGTCCTAGTAACACGGGTTCTTCATCTTCATCTTCGCCATCTACCTCAACTTACTCTAGCAACTCCGATTTAGGTTCGAGTGATGCTCTTCCTTTAGATCAAGACAAATACGATAAATATGCCACTTCACTAGCCGCTTATTCACCATCTGATGATTCTTTAAACATCGAAGCAAATTTAATAGGGGAGAATTTAGTTGAACTAAAATTGACAGGTTTAGAAGGTAAATCTGTAGATGGTACAATATATACTTTGGGTGCCACATATTCAACAGACGATGGTTTAGCAGCCAATGTCGACGTTTCGAGAGTAGAAAAGTATGCCGATCAAATATTCGTAAGTGCAGAAACTCCTACTGGAGATACTTCCGTATTTAAATATGTAGACATAAAGCCTACCAATAATGAGGGTTCTGAATCAATTTCAATCAATAACGAAGCAATTCGAATGTTTTCAAAAATTTTTGTAGGGATTAGTTCTGAGCTAAGAAATTTATTACTCTTTGCTTTGACTAATGGGTAAATAACCCTGTTTCTAATTATTGACCATTAATCTTATTGTAATAACTATACTTTCATCGATCCTTAAAGAAGTCTTATATTTATGATTGCTATTTGGATGATAATGCCGAAAACAGGTGTAGCAAATCTTCCTTTACATCCTGGTAAAGCACCACGATGGTTATTTAAAAGAATGGTTTCTTTATCTGAAGGCATCATTGAGGTTATTTCATACGATTATGGAACAGATGAGTTTTTACGCAGAATCTCAGATCCATTCTGGTTTCAAGCATTATCATGTGTACTAGGTTTTGATTGGCATTCTAGTGGTACAACTACGGTAACCTGTGGCGCATTGAAAGAAGCGATTAATTCTGAGAAATTTGGGTTTACTATTGCAGGTGGTAAAGGTAAAGCATCAAGAAAAACATTGTCTGAAATCGAAAAAACTGGAGAAGTATATAATCTACCAACTAACTCAATAGAAGAGTTGAAATACTCTAGTAGAATGGCTGCGAAAATAGATAACACGGCTATACAAGATGGGCATAATCTTTATCATCATGTGTTTATTTTTTCTGAAAATAAAAAATGGGCTGTCATTCAACAGGGAATGAATACTGAATCAAATTATGCAAGAAGATATCATTGGCTATCAGAAAATGTAGATAGTTTTGTATGTGAACCGCATAATGCCATAATGGGGGATATTCATCAAGAAAAAGTATTAGATATGACTTCAAAGCTAAGTGAATCCTCCCAGAAAATATCTGTTGATTTAGTCAACGACAAACCCGTTCATCTAAGAGAAGATTGGGCAAGATTAAAACTTTCACATTACCAAAAAACATTGGATAACTGGATACATTCAGGTAAAAATAGAAAGACAATTGAGTATCTAAATATGCCTAGGACAATAAATTGGACAAAAATGAAGGAGCTCTATGATTTTCAACCTAAAAACTATGAACAATTGTTATCAATTAAGGGAGTTGGACCAAATACTGTAAGAGCTTTGGCATTAATATCTGATTTGATTTATGGTGAAAAACCCTCATGGCGCGACCCCGTGAAGTTTAGTTTTACAGTAGGGGGCAAAGATGGGATACCATATCCTGTTGATAGAAAAGCAATGGATGAATCAACAGAAATTATAAGACAGGGTATAGAACAAGCAAAAGTTGGAAATTCAGAGAAAATAAAAGCTTTACGAAGATTAAAAGAAATTATTCCAGATAATAATAGTGGGCGACATAGATAATTGGACAAATGAATGGGTTTCATACCAAATCAGTTTGTCCAAAAATTAAAGTCGTCTACTATAACTAGGAAATTTATTTATATAGCAAAACTGTATTAATTTAATTATGGGGGCTATTATCCAAAAAAACAGATTAATATCAATCGTTAGCATATTTTTTGTTATATCACTCCTTTTAATTTTACCAAGTGTGCATGGGATAGGATTTTCAATAAAGAACAGAAGTTCTTCAGGTCAGAAAATTGTTACACAAATTTCTAAGCAAATTGAAATCCCAGCAAACTCTGACTATTACCTTAAGTTCTACTCAAATAACCTAACCTTAGAAGGGCAAGAGATCGATCCTTATTCATCAGGATTATCTGAAAAAGTTCAATCTGCTATTGCTAAATCACCAAATTGGATTCAAAGAAGGCTTACCAGACAATTTCTATCTATTGATAATCCAGAGGATTATGCAGAATTGATATTAAATGTAAGTAAACAATATGCTGATGAAATAGCATTTTCAATAGCTTGTTCTCCATTAGGAAGTCTACCTGAGGTGGATGTGATCAATGATAATGTACAGGTTCTCTATGAACTTGACAAACAGATACAATACGCAGACATTGTTGATTACGATGATGGATCAGGGAATTACTATTCCACCATTAGATACAATGTTACCGAGAATGAAACAGAAAAACAGTTAGAGCATCCTAAGGATATTTACTATTGGTATGTTGTACATCCTCAGCTGAGTAAGAATGATGCAGAATATATTTATGGTAAGTTCTGGCGAGAGTACCTTTTTTACCATAACGATCTTGGTTATCCTTTATTAAATGAGAAGTTGTCAAATCTAGAGTACATGTGGGACTGTGAATCTTATTCCCAACTAGCAAATAGACTTTGGAAGTGGAGTATGGAAAACCATCCAACTGCTATTGAGGCGATAAGTTACTGGATTGGAAAAACAGTACCAGCTCAAGCTGTAGGAGATAGGCCAAATCAACCAAATATCATTGCTCACGAACACAACGGATGGTGTGGTGAATTACAAAGAATTGCTGTTGCTGCACAAAGAACTGCACTTGTTCCATCAGTTGGTGCAAGTAATGTTGGAGAAGATCATGTATGGAGAGAGTTTTATGAACGAGGATGGCATCAAAATGATAACTGGTGGACCGATAGTGGAGGAACTGTAGATACACCCGATGTCTATGCCTATGGTTGGAAAAAGAATATGTCAGCCATTTATGCATGGAAGGGAGACAGTTCCATCTATGACGTGACATCGCGATATATACATCCTGAAGATCGAATTACAGCACGCTTTGTTGTCCGGGATAGCTTTCTAAAACCAGTAGATGGAGCAAGAATTGTTGTTGTTGTAGAAGGACCAAAAGATATCACCTGGCTAAAAAATAAGATATGGGAAAAAATTGAAGAAATATGGGATAAACTTCCTGATTTTATTAAAGGAAAAATCCTCCAAGCCATTTATCTGAAGATACAAGAACGCATTGAAGAAATTCCAGATAGTGTCGATGGGTTAACTATAACGACATGGAACTATACTGACCTAAACGGTGAATGTACATTTGAATTAGGAAAAAATCGTGAATATCTTTTTATTATTCAACAGGGAAATTTGCGTAAGCCTTGGCAACTCGCTAAGAATAATGCTATCAGACTTCTTCGAAATCATGAAGATAAAACATTTAACGTGTTCTTTCCAGATTTATCTCATAGGGTTCAACCTCATAAGAACAATGAAATGCCTGAGGGAGACTGTACCTTTGATATATCGTTTAATACAACGGCATATCAATTACAAACAAATGTACGTAACGATAACATTGGCACCTATGAATTCAATGGAAAAATAGATTTCTTTATTTTGGATGAAGAAAATTTTGAAAACTATAAGAACGGTGAGGGATTCAATTGTTATAATTATATTGAAGAGGAAAAATCAGATATAAGTATTAACACTCCCCAAGGGAATTGGTATATTGTTTTTAGAAATCACGCCCGCCGAACCAACATTATTTTAGATTTTTCAATACAAGTTAAAGTTACTACTGATCAAGACAAGATACAAATTGTTACTCCAAACACTGATATTTTCGAAAATCCCATTTTTAACGTTGGTGATACGGTTAACATCTCTGGTATTGCAACAGAAGATGTATTGCTTGACATTAATGGTGAAACTGTCTCAGTTTCTACGTTAGACCATAGATGGTTTTATGAATGGGATACCTCAGGAGAAACACCTGGAGAATACTTAACAACTGCTTATTGTGGTGATGCACAGGATGAACTATTAATAGAATTGATTGATGTGATTCCTCCAATAATTGAAATAGAGGAACCAGAAAATGGTGCAATTGTAGAAGGAGAATTTATTGAAATAGCAGGATGCAGCAGTGACAATACAGGTGTTGAACGTATAGAAGTTGCTGTGGATGATAGTGAATTTATAGAAGCATCTGGGACAGAAACCTGGTTTATTGAATGGAATATCAGCGAGCTTGAGCTCGATGATCATACAATTTCAGCTAGAGCTTTAGACACGTTTGGGGGTGAATCGGTTCATTCAATATATTTTGTTGTAAACGAGAGTGGTCATGTCTGGAGTCCAGAAATTAATGATATCTATCATACACCAGAGAATGCTACCAATGTTAGCAATGTTGTGATTTATGCAAATGTTACAGATTCAAGTCCATTTGCTATTAAAAGGGTTGTGTTGTTCTGTGATAATGGAACTATTATTACGGAATATGTTATGTATCGATATGCTGATAATCCAGTTCAAGGTAGACATGAAGAAGATCCTTTAAAAAATGAATCAAACGAACCTATTTTTGGAGTTGAATTAGGTCAATTTTCTACTGGGGAGATTATAACGTACTGGATCATTGCATACGATACAGCCAACAACTCAAGGATATCTGATATACAATCTTTCAATGTAAACTAGTTTGTGCTCTTCACTATTTTTAAGACAGCCTAAACAGTTTACATGTATGATAAAGAGAGAATGTTATGAATAAAAATCTAGATCAACAGTATCTTGATAAATTAGAAAACGTTGATTTCCAACCAGTTTTCATACTGGGTTTGCATAGATCAGGAACAAGCATTCTCTACAAGATGCTAACAGCAACAGGATGCTTTAATCCAGTAACTGCATATCATCTCATCAGATATAATCAACTTTTATATGATTATGAAAACAACAAAGTAGAATTATCCAAAAAAGAACTGACAGAATCATTCAGAAAAAAAGGTCTTAAAGATAGGGGAATCGATAGATTACAAATAACAGCTGATTTTGCAGAAGAATACGGGTTTCTTTTAGGACAGAAAACATTTCAAATGTATATTACTCCTAAAAATCTGTCTTTGTTTATAGAACTTGGGAAAAAAGTACAATATATTTCTAATAATAAAAAGCCGATACTGTTTAAAAATCCTTATGATCTTTCTAATTTTCTTTTCATTAAACAAAAGTTTCCTAATGCAAAGTTCATCTTTATTCATAGACATCCATTCAAGTCATTAAGTTCAAATATCAAAGCTGTTAAACTTTTACTAAAAGATAAAAATCCGTATACAACTCAGCTGTTTAAGCTGTACAATAAAACATATGAAAATCCACTACTCCTCTATCCATCAAGATTGAGCTTTTCAAAGCTATCAGGTATTGGTGAGATGCTTCTCATGTTTTACTCATCAAGAGTGGTGAAGTACTATTTGAAAAACATTAAACATCTTTCTAAGCAGGATTATGTTTCTATAACCTATGAAGATCTTTGTATCAATCCACAGAAAAACATTGAGACAACCATGAAAGATTTAGATATTGCCATTCCAAAGAAAATAGATTTTTCATCATTCATCAAATCAAGGAAAACAGATCTGGACCCGGCTGTGAAACAACTTCGGTTTTTCATATTCAAACGCATGAAAGATTACTTTGAAGAGTTTGGTTATTGCTTAGAAGATTATCTTTAATTCTCTTGCCAGATTGGCAATATGTTATACTGCTATTAGCCTAATTCTAAAATTACGTAAACATACGGAGATCTTGGTAGCCACTGACTCCAATCCAGAGTGCAAAATCAAGTCCAGGAATGGTGACATTTGCTCGAACTGTTAAAAGTAGATAATCAGGAAGAAATCCATGTCCTCTAGAAAAAAACAATTTCAAATATGGCATAACTATCTGTGTGGTGACTTCTGTAGTATTTTGTGAATCAACCATGGCTTCTTCCACAATACTCTCTCCGATTAATTGTTGATCATCATTGTCTACCCTAAGAATAGAAAAGGTGATATTTCGTGCAACTAAAGGAATCTTATTTGGATTATTGATCTCTAAAACCAGATCGCTAACAAACCCCTGTCTTGTAATTTTGCTATCTGCTTTAATGACAACATCTGTAGGGGTAATCGTCGAAAATATTTCGTCCAATTGTGGGATTTTTAATCGGATCTCAGATGAAAGCGGCAGAGATTTATCGATGCCTACAACGCGTACCCCAGCAACTCCCTCTAAAGTAATAATAAGTTCTTCTGCATTTAAAGCTTCGATAATGATTCTACCTTCCGCAGTTAATCGTTTTGATTCTTTTGCGGGGATAATGCCTCCTTCGATATCTAAATGTCCAACATTTTCACCCTTTTCTGTGTCGATTTGTAGCGATAGATTCTCGATATATATATCAAAGGAATTAGGGTTAGTAGTATCGATAATCCCAGTAAAATCTACTCCATCCGTTGTGATCTCCCCGAACTCCCCTTGAATATTGATTATTGGAGCTGCTATATCTTTTATTGTGTCACCCAATGAAGTAATAACATTAACTGTAAGTGGTATGCTTTTTTTAATAAATCCTAAAAATTTTACGCCAACTGTACCTGTTATTGTACTTGTTAACTCTTCAGGACTTTGTCCATCAAATCCAATACTGCTGCTAGAGATAAATGTCTTATTTCTATTTGAGCCTATTTCTCCCCCATCCAAAGACATTCTTGTGACTTCTATTCCCGCGAGTGTAGTTATAACAATTTCTAGATTTTGTACAATTAATGTAAATGGATTTGGATTTCCTATCGATAATGTTGTTTGTATAATTGCTTCATCTGGATTGATTTCAAGGAGATCTATTTTTATGGTTATTTCTGGAGATTCAATTAGTTGGATATCCCAAAATATTAACGCTGATACAATAATATTAATTACTAATAAAGCAATAATTACAATAACGACTGCTACTTTCCTTTTATTTGAACTAAA
>Ga0209635_10005061_pt1 | contig 10400 bp, 14 predicted proteins | sample DeeMarSWOR230_32_FD_187463 | JGI IMG/M metagenome (GOLD analysis project Ga0209635, IMG submission 187463) | Marine sediment microbial communities from White Oak River estuary, North Carolina - WOR-2-30_32 (SPAdes) (version 2) | ecosystem: Environmental > Aquatic > Marine > Intertidal zone >...
GAGGGAAAGCTATCAATATGGCCTCTTACCTGGAGATAGACGCAGTGATTGACCCGGCGGATACGCGTAGATGGATTATGGAGGGCTTGAAAGCCGCTCTTGTCGAACGCACCGAGAGAGCAGGTCACGATTTTGTTGATACCTGGTAAAGGGTATCAATTCCCGGGAAAATTATATCTGATTTGTAGCAGGCCTGATTGATATGGTATCGCGGGAATTTGCTGGAGTTTATTAAGGAATTTGAAAGCTTTTAGGACCTCATTTTGAAGCTGACAGGGTGATCCTGCCAGCTATTTAGAACAGGAGATTTCTATTTACTTCCACGACCTATCCAACCACACCCCTTCGATTTCTCCACTTTTTGCGTCAACAGCAAAAGAAACTATCTTTTGAATTGCGTTACGGACATAAGAATCATACGCAAAGCTCACTTTCCATTTTCCATTAGTCTTTAGCGCGTATGTAAGCTGCAACTCAGAATAATCTATAATACCCACGATTGCTAGAACTCTCTGAGCTACTCTTATTAGATCTTCTGCTTGTAGTACACTCATGGTCGTAAACTACCCCAAATAAGTTTATTGTCTATCTTACCACAAAATTCATTTTTCGTATATATATTTATTTTAGATTGAACAGACCAGTATCTCAATTGTTATGCTCAATTTTTGAGGTGATGGTTTGAGGCGAGTCCTGTAAAATGCTATTGTATTAGCTGGTTTCCTATTGGGGAAGTGTCGGAATTGGCAGACGAGCATGACTTAGGATCATGTGCTGAAAGGCGTGGGGGTTCGAGTCCCCCCTTCCCCACCAACTTTGGAAATCAAATTACCTACCAGACTATCAATATCAATTTCCCTCGGCCAGCACGCTTCTAAACAAACCTATACGGTATTCCAGACTCAGTCTCGATACCCGATTGTACTTTGTAGATAATTTCCACCATAATGTAATGGATACTTGACAAATAGTAAAGTATATGATACTATATGTCATGGATAAGATACTACAACTAACTTGAAAGGCCAAAGGAGGGTAAAAACTATGGCACCGCTACAAAAAAGGGCATTGTACAGCTTTATTATCGGACTCGTTCTCACTATAGCCTTTACAGCAGTCTTGATTGCACAGGGCAACATCACTGCCTTTGAGAGAGACCCAAACCTCAGACTAATTATGTACGCTGTGTTGGTTGGAGTGCCTCTTGTTTACCTGATTCTCGTGAACCTAACTCTTCGAAAACCAACACAGATTGATGAGCGTGACAGGTTAATTATGGAAAGGTCCAGCCGGGCTCAATGGTTGGCGGTGATATTCACATTGGTTGCCTGGACAATAGCACTGAACGAAATTTACCGAGACCAGGGACAGGTGCCAATTGTATTCCTGCAACTGATATTCATGTCCACTCTGATTATTAGCACTTTGGCTCAATCCCTCGGTATCTTTGTTAGTTACTGGGAAATGAACCGCAATGGGTAGAATAAAGAATCGGATCAGAAGGCTGCGTTTCGACCATAACGAGATGACGCAGGAAGAGCTGGCCAACAAGGCAGGCTGCACCCGGCAGACCATTATTGCCCTGGAGCAAAACAAGTATGTCCCCTCTATTGAGCTAGCCTTTCGGGTCGCCAGGGCATTTGGTGTGCCCCTGGAAGAAGTCTTTCAAGACGAAGATAGCCACGGAGGGTAAAAATGAACAAAATCATGTTTGTGGGAGGACTATGCATAGCGGTAACATTAGCTTTGCTCTTCGTGCTTGTTGATACGAAAGAATTAGTGGGTTCGCTTACTGTATTAGGAATAATTGGAATATTACTGATAGGCGCTTCCAAGTTCCGCATAATGAAGACGTAAATTCTACACTCTTTATCGGAATCATATCTATAACCTCTGGCATTTCTGGCAATAATAGACACTGCCACCCATATAGGCTTCTTTTTTAATTCGAGTCCCACAAACCGTGCACGGTTTATTTACCGTATTTTTACATAGTATAGTCTTATAGCCGCCGGGACAGCCGAATAAATCCAATTCAGTATCTCTACCTCCCTGTGCTGCCATTGCTGAGATAGTATTTTTTACAGAACTAAACAGGGCTTCTTTTTCTGTCTGGGTAAGCGTGTTTACCTTTTTCTTCGGGTGCATCTTCGCATTGAATAAAGTATCCTGCAAAATACCATTGCCGAGCCCGGGGATTCTCTGCTCGGTAGCTAACAAAGCTTTAAGGCTTAATTTCTGAACCTCTTGCGCGGAAATTAAGCGGTCAAAATAGGCTTTATCGAACGCCTGGGAGAATGGAGAGGGCTTTTCCTTTGCTACTTTGTAGTAGACATTATCCAGTTCACCCTCAAGGAAGACCCCTATTCCACCATACATTTGGATTACGACGCTTATGGCAGAATAGTCGTCGAATTCAACTAGAAGCTGGTGCTTAGCAGGACGTGGTTCATCCTTACGATGAAATCTTATTCCTGCGCCTTCCCCTAATAAAATATTGGCATTTCCAGCCTTGATTTCCACCATACCCCCGTAAGCATTTGCTTTCTCAATAGTCTTTCCTACAAGAAGGGTAGAATATTCTGGTGGTTCTCCATAGTACCATGCCAACTTATGGGGTGTTTGTGCCACTATCACTCTGGCGACCCGCTTTCCATGTATTGTATCGTTAATCTGTCCCGCGAGATCTAAAGCTTCCGGTAATTCAATCATAGAAACACCCTCGGTTCTAATATTAATTCTAGGACTCTTCGACCCATATTAAATGATTAATCTGCCTTTACCTCAACGAATTGAGGATTATCAGCTGCAATTTCAGTATCGAATACTTCTTCTTAAATAAAAGTGCCGTATCCGCACCAGAGGTCCCCCAGAAGATAAAAAACAAAATCTCCCCCTACTGGTATCGAGGGCGCGTTCTATTCATTTTCAAGCTCAATCTGCAGACCTACGAGGATTCGGCATGCCATGTTGTAATATCCAATGATGGCGGTCAGTTCAACAATACAGCGCTCACTGAAGAGATTCCGTAATTCTTCAAATGTAGCATCACTTACCTTAACATTTTTGGTAAGTTCTTCGGCATAGCGCAATACAGCCTGCTCCTCCCCTTTGAAAACTCTGGCCGAGGCCCAGTTCGATAATTGGTCAATTTGTTCTCTGTTGACTCCCGCCTGTAGGGCTAAGGGGATATGGTGTGTGAACTCGTATTCGGCTTGTAGGAGTTTGCCAACGCAAAGGATAGCTAATTCTCTTAACCGAGCTGGCAATTCCTCTCCTCTCAAAATAGAGTTGCCCAGCCGCATGAAGTTGCGACCTATCCAGGGACAATGTGCCATAACCTTTAACAAGTTTAACACCTGAGCATTTTGCTCCTCTCGTCTTTGGTAAACTTCTTTGATAATTGGATGCGTTTGTTCTTTCTCTAGGAAGCTAACTCGAGCCACTTTTACCTCCGAATCTGAAATTTTTTACATTGCTGAAAGACCGCCATCAACACAAATAGTTTGCCCCGTAATAAACGAGGCTTCATCAGATGCTAAAAACAGGACAGCATAAGCCACTTCCTCCGCCTTACCGTGTCGCCTTAAAGGAACCCGTTGCTCGACTGTACTGTCTCGTCTCTGTCCCATCAGACCCTCAACCATGGGAGTAGCAATCAAGCCGGGCGCCACGCAATTCACTCTGATGTTGTATTTGGCCAGCCCCACAGCGAGGGACCTTGTCAGGGCAACAACGCCAGCTTTTGATGCTGCATATGGGTAATTATAATGCCCGTAAAAAGCAGCCATCGATGCATTGTTCACTATTGCTCCACCGCCACCCTTAATCATCTCCGGGACCACGTATTTGCAAACAGCCATTATGCTCTTAAGATTGGTGCTCATGACCATATCCCAGTCATTCTCCGTTATCTTGAGTCCGCGCTCTCCCAGACCTATCCCGACATTATTAAACAGTATGTCTATTTTGCCGAAGCTGGAGATTGCCCCCTCTACTATTTTCTTAGTGTCTGCTTCCTTGGTGGCGTCAGCCGATATCGCTATTGCTTGCCCACCTTGGCGCTTTATAGTCTCAACTGTTTCCTGCGCAGCCTCCAGGCGAAGATCAACGCAGGCTATCTTTGCTCCCTCCTTGGCGAAGAGAATTGCAGTCGCCTTCCCATTGCCCATTCCTGGTCTTATTGAACCTGCTCCGACTACTATTGCTACTTTATCCTTAAACCGCATTGTAACCTCCCTTTAAAGCTGTTTCTTATCGTGTGGAAATTTCGCCCCTGAAAACTTTATGCCTTTGGCGATTGTGTTAGCAGCTAACAAGATTTAGTGTATATCACTAATGTAAAGAAGAGGTCAAGTTTTAGTGGGCAGTAACCCTAAATTTGGAAGATTCCCCTAACGGTGAGTCTCGTGGTAAAATAGAATCCTCATACACTAATTAGGGAGGGTGAATTATGAATATGTCCATGGAAGAGCGTTTCCGGTACGATTGTCGAGGTAAGTGGTTCAAAGGCAATGTCCACATGCATACGAGTCGTTCAGATGGTCGCCTGAATTTGGGCGAGGCAGCCCGCTATTACGCAGAGCGCGGCTATGATTTTCTTTCGATTACCGACCATAGGGTTCCATTTGTCAAAGCCCAATCGGACGAACAGCTACCCATCATGATTTTAGACGGAATAGAGCTGGACGGAATAGACGATGAGGGTTCAGGCTATCATGCGGTTTGTATTGGTGGTGTCGATGGTATTTCAAAAGATATGCCTTTGATGGAGTCTTTTAAAAAGGCCAGGTCACAGGGAAGTTTCTTGATCTGGGCTCACCCGCATGCAAGTAATAATACTGTGGCAGAAGGCCTGCGACACAATTTTCATGGTCTGGAAGTATATAATCATATAGCCGAGCTGGGTCTTGGCAAGGGATATGGAGCATATCACTGGGACTCAATACTCAGACAACAACCTGATATGCTTGGACTGGCTACGGATGATAATCACTTCTTCGAGGGTTATCCATCACAGGTGGGAGGGTGGATAATGGTCAACGCCCCTGAGCTTTCACTTGAAGCCATAATGACCTCAATCCGTAGGGGTAATTTCTATAGTTCTAGTGGCCCGGATTTCAAGGTGATATACATAGAAAAGGGAAATCGGATAGTAGCCGAAACTTCACCCATAGTGCATGCGCGCCTGGTTGGTCCTGGAGGGGCAGGGAAATGGAAAGCCGAGGCCGATCTAAGGAATGTGACCGAGACCCATTTCAGGATACCCGACGACTGGTCTTTCGCTCGCTTGGAAATTGGGGACGGCTTCGGCAGGAAAGCGTGGAGCAACCCTCTTCTCAGAGGTAAGGGGTAAATCCCGGCTATATACTAGAATACCTTTGTTGGGTTACAGAGGGTATTATACCCTCGTGCAAATAAAAGTTACCGTAAGCGAAATGTGCGACTCCATCAGGGCTGTATTCTTCGACCTCGATGAGACTTTGCTTGATGATGACCGTTGCATGCGTGTGGCAATAGCACAGACAAGCAAGAGGTTGGCTGAACGCTATCCACAAATTGACCCCGGACAACTTGGCGCAATGTACCTCCGTATTGCCAATGAATGGTGGAATGACTCAGGAAGTGTTCCTCGAGCTTCCACCAGTGGAACGTCTGACGGTAGAGCCATACGTGCAGAGGTATGGGGAAAATGCCTTGTCGCATGTGGTTTGGTAGCCCAACGTGTAGCAATTGAGGCAGCCGACATCTACTCAGAAGAACGAAAGGCCACCTACTGCCTGTTCCCGGAAGTGGACGAAGTGCTCAATACGCTTCATAAGGCATTCGTATTAGGGGTCATTACAAACGGCCCCGATACTCAACGAGAGAAAATTGACACTACCAGCTTAGCAGGCTACATGGATGTGGTTATTATCTCTGGTGAGGTGGGTGTTGGAAAACCTGAACCCGAAATCTTCACGAAGGCACTAACATCAGTTCAGGTTTCGCCAAGAGAGGCAATCTATGTGGGTGACTCCCTTACCTGGGATATTGCCGGAGCCAAGATCGCAGGGCTATATTCAATTTGGATAAACCGAAGGCGAGTCAGCAGGCCGCATAATGTGGCTAAGCCTGATACTGAGATTACTACACTGCGAGACCTAATCTCAATTCTCGTACTAAATAGGGACTAATTAAGGTCTGACACTGGCAAAGGCTATAGAAAATGAAATATCAAGCCATCATCTTTGACCTCTTCGGGACATTAGTTCCCAATATGTCTCTGTCGGAACACCGAGCTGTACTCACGCGAATGGCTGACGTTCTTTCAGCACCTCCCGATGATTTTGTACAATTATGGTTCGATACATTTCATGAGCGTAGCACCGGGATTTTCCAGAGTCCCGATGACAATGTCGCATATATATGCAGAACACTCGGTGTTTCAGTAAATAGAAACAAAGTGAAGCGTGCTACCCAGATCAGATTCGACTATTCAGTACGGTCGATGATACCACGTTCAGATGCAATAGAAACGCTTTCTCACCTGAAATACAAAGGCTGTAAAACCGGACTTATTAGCGACTGCTCGTCTGAAGTGCCGACTATCTGGAAAGACACACCTTTCGCTAAGCTAATAGATATAGCAATATTCTCGTGTTTAGTAGGCATGAAGAAACCTGATCCACGAATCTACGAACTGACCGCGAACAAACTGGGAATTAAACCTCAAAAATGTTTGTACATTGGTGATGGAAGCAGTCAGGAATTGACCGGTGCTTCTCAGGTTGGCATGCAAGCTGTATTACTACGTCTGCCTGACGACGAGGATGTCGATGCACATCGGATTGATAGCGAGGATTGGCACGGTGCTGTAATCTCGTCATTGCGAGAGATGTTAAATTTGGTGAGATAATTACAATGTCGAAAGAGAATATCAGGCAGATAGGTGGAACCACGTGAAATACGAGGCAGTCATCTTTGACCTGTATGGAACGCTTGTGGCTAATCTCCATTACGGGGAATATCAGGGTGTTCTTAAGCAGATGGCTTCAGTTCTTACCGTATCTTTCGACGCTTTCAAACAATTGTGGTCTGAAACTGCTCGCGAACGTAGCTTAGGAGTTTTCCAGACCAGCGAAGACAATATTCAATATATCTGCAAAAACCTGAAAGTGGATATTGATGATACCAAGCTCGAACTTGTTACTAAGATCAAAAATAATTATGTCTCCAATGTGATGAGGCCAGAACAAGATACAATAGACACGCTCTCATACTTACAATCAAAAGGCATGAAGATAGGGCTTATCAGTAATTGCTCACCCGAAACTCCGTTGATCTGGAGAGAGACGCCTTTAGCCCCGCTCGTCGATGTAGCTCTATTTTCTAGTTCTGTAGGCATTATGAAACCAGACCCTCGCATTTACCAGCTAGTCACTGAGCAATTGGCCGTTAAACCAGAGAGCTGCATGTATGTAGGAGACGGGGATAGCCAAGAACTAAGAGGTGCCGCCGGAGTTGGCATGTATCCCGTGCTTATTCGTCTAGCTGGTGAGGATGGGACTCAACCGCATCTGGTTAACAGGGAGGATTGGGAAGGACCTGTCATTTCATCTGTGACTGAGATCGTAACTCTGATAGAGTGACTACGAAGGAAAAATGATTGACTATTCACTAATTAAACTGATTCCCGCTGATGAAACAGACAAGGAATTCAGCTACCAGGTCAAGAAAGCGGCTGAGGGAGAATATATAACTCTAATGTTTGGCTGGGATGAGAACGTTCAGAGAGATTTCCATGCTAAAGACTGGCAGCGACGAAAGCCAGACATAATAATCTACGATGGTAAATCAATTGGCACCATTGCTATAATCGAGAATGAAGATTGCGTCGAGATAGGACAATTCTTCATTCTACCCGACTATCAGAACAAGAGAATTGGTACGCACCTGCTGAAGAACATCCTGGACAATGCAGACCAATCGGGTAAGAATGTCACTCTAAGATTTCTGAAGAATAATCCTGTGAAGTCTCTATATATCAGGAATGGCTTTCGGGTTGTTCACACTGATGAGATTCTATATTTCATGGAACGAAAGCCGGGTGGTGGTAGTACTTCATCATGAATTGAAATAACATAAGCCGACTCATTGATTAAGGTGTGGCATGAATGGAATTATCACCAAGACAGAATACGATATGTCTCGTTATTATTATGTGCCAAATAATCTAAACAGGGGGCCATAAGATGCTTACACGTCGCAGAGTAGACATTGAGACCGACAGAGGTATTCTACTCGAGTTTCATTGCCGTGCAAACTACGAAAGCGACACTCTATGGGCTAAATCCATGCCGTTTGAACAGTACAGGGAGAAGTGGCTCAGTACCTCACAACCATTTTCGTTCCTATCAGCCCTAGCTGAGTCCATGAAGGATGGAAAGACCATTGCCGAGATCTGGGAAGACAAGGGACAAATCATAGCGTGTGTGTGGGTGACTTTCACAGATATACCTGATTATAACCTCACCATCGCTGAGGTGAAGGACATAGTGGTTGCTCCAGGTTTTCAACGCCGTGGTATCGGATTGAAGGTGCTGGAACATGTTGAGCAATTGGTACGTGAGAACGGAGCACAAGTTTTACGCTCCGAGACCGGTATAGACAATGTTGCTTCGCAGAGGCTCCATGAGAAGTCTGGATTTCAAACCTACCGAATGCTGTATGAAAAGGTCCTGGATGACGAGGCATTATGAACAGAATTATCACTAAGATAGAAGATGAGATGAAGCAGTTCGGGTACAAGGCTAAAACCGTATCTATTAAGCACCTGTCGGATATACAGGACTCAGTTGGCAAATTGGTCAGGCAAGGATTAGTAGACAAACAGCTATATGAGACATGGCATTTCTATTTGCAGACAAATAGAAACCTGCCGGAGGCAAATACAATCATTGTGGTAGCGATGCCACAGCCCATTACTCGTATCTGGTTCAAATGGCGGGGAAGCACCTATCTCGCGGATATCCCACCAGATTATTTTGCCAGAGCAGAATATGAATCTCGTGCTGAGGAAGCTCTGAAAAGTGCGTTAGAAACTGCGGGATACAAGATAGCACGAGCACATTTAGCTCTGAAAACTCTAGCGGTGCGAAGTAGACTGGCAACATATGGCAAAAACAATATAACTTACATACCAGGGATGGGTAGCCTGTATAGCTTAGTTGCTTTCTATTCTGATTGCCCCTGCGAACAGGATAACTGGCAGGACTCCAAAGTAATGGTAGATTGCGAAAATTGTTCACTGTGCCGGGAGAGCTGTCCGACCGGAAGCATTCCAGTAGACCGCTTTCTTATTAACGCTGAAAACTGCCTGGGCTTTCTCAACGAAATGGAGCCAGATATTCCCTACTGGGTTCAGCTTCAGCCTGACTGGCATAATGGCCTTATCGGTTGTGGGTGTTGTCAATTCGTGTGTCCGGTAAATAAACCTTATCTTAATAATATTGTGCCTGGTCCATCTTTCTCTGAAAATGAAACTGGTCTAATTCTAGACAAAACGCCTTGGGAGAAGTTGTATCCAAAGACTCGGCAGAAGCTGGGGATATCCGAAGGGATTTACCGACGCTTGCCATCAAACCTGAGTGCGCTTATTGAAAAACAAGATAAATTCGCAGGAATATAGCTATTAAAGAGAGTATCAAGGCAATTCTCTTTGACGTGAATGGCACTTTGTTTGACAGGGACTTAGCCCTTTACATCTTCAATATAGCTCTACCAGTATATTTTCCCTGTTCCAACTCTTCGAGCACCTGGGGCGCTTCAGATAGGCTGGCTACCCTGCTAACGTGAGTCTTGACTTTTCCATCAGCAGCCAGCTGAACCACCTCTCTCATCTCCTCTACGTTGCCCACTGCTGATGACATTATGAGTAGATCCTTGAAAAGTATGTCGAGCGGCATTATAGATAGAGGGCCTTCGTTGATGGCGGGCATTCCTACGCCGATGAATATCCCTCCGCGCTTGAGTAGTCTCATTCCGAGATCGAAGCCGGCTACTTTCGGGGAGAACACAATGCTAGCCTTGGCCCCACCAAGCTGCCGGACGAATTGAGGTGCTTCATTTACGTCCACAGCATTATCAGCCCCCAGGGCTTTCACGAATTCAAGCCTTTCTTTGCCTATATCCACGCCGACAACTTTGTAACCAAATTCCTTGGCTATTTGTACAGCATAATGTCCCAGCCCGCCGGCAGCGCCGACGATGGCTACCTGTTTACCTGGCGTCACGCTGAAGGTGATGAGCTTTTTAACGGCGTTGTAAGCTGTTAGCCCCCCACATGCCAGCGACACCTCGTTATCACTTACCTGGTCAGGTAGTTTGACCAGAGCCTTTGCCCAGACGGAGATGTATTC
>Ga0209635_10005062_pt1 | contig 10399 bp, 12 predicted proteins | sample DeeMarSWOR230_32_FD_187463 | JGI IMG/M metagenome (GOLD analysis project Ga0209635, IMG submission 187463) | Marine sediment microbial communities from White Oak River estuary, North Carolina - WOR-2-30_32 (SPAdes) (version 2) | ecosystem: Environmental > Aquatic > Marine > Intertidal zone >...
AAGGCATTGAAGTGCTTTTCGATGACCGTGACGACTCTCCCGGCGTCAAATTCAATGATGCCGACCTCTTGGGAATACCACTGCGATTGACTTTATCTCCTCGCACCTTACAAAGCCAGAGCGTAGAGGCGAAATGGCGCACGGAGAAGAAAGTCCAGCTTCTGCCTCTGGTAAACCTGGCGTCTGAAGTGAAGAAGCTTCTAGATGAGACCCTTAGGTCGTTGTCTTGATCGATTTAACTAACTGTCGCCTTTCCCTGGCTAACTCAGTCACGTAAAGTGGCGCCCAGTTCCCGACGCAGCCTAGCAAGCATCTCTTCTTGAGTTTGGTCAACTTCCTCATCAGTCAAGGTATGGCTGGGCGATTGGTAGATAATCCTTATGGCAAAAGATTTCTTGCCCTTTGCCACTTGCTCTCCTCGATAAAGGTCAAAGAGAGTTACCTTTGCCACTAACAGAAAGCTTTGGATTATGTTCTCCACTGTTCGGTAACTCACTTGCTCATCTACTATTAAAGCGATATCCCTGATTACACTGGGAAATCGTGGGATAGGTTGGTATTCCTTTATCCTGGTAATCTTGGCCAACAATTTCGCCAGGTCAACTTCTATAAGACAAATAGTGTTAGAAAGCTCAAAAGCTTGTGCTACCCTGGGATGCACCTCTCCCACAATACCTACCTTGTCATCTTCAACGATTATGCTAGCCCCTCTTCCTGCGAATAGAGTTTCATCATCGCTGATGTCGAAACTTGCTTTCAGCCCCAAATGATTCAGGAGGTTCTCAACTACTCCCTTAGCATCAAAGAAATCGATCAACTTCTTATCAGCTTGCCAAGATAATTCTGCCCTTGGGCCACTGAGCACAGCACACAACATCTCTCTTTCTTCGGGTAAATCCTTACCTCGCGGCAAGAATATCTTGCCTATTTCGAAGAGCCGTATGCCGCCTTGCTCAAATTTTTGGTTATGTGCCAAGGTGGCCAGAAGACCAGCCCGTAAACTGATGCGCAGGAATTCTTGCTCCCTAGTCATAGGATTAGCTACCTTTAACGGCGGAATTCTCAACTCCACCTTCGGGGAAAGCTTCTGCAACTTTTCAAGACTAACTAATGAATAAGTCAATATCTCTTGAAAGCCAGAACCGGTCAGAATACTACGTAATTTCTCCTCGAGCTTGCTTTGCTGGGCTGACGGTGACAATCTTGATTCTTGTCGAGGCAAAGGAGAGCTGAGTCTGCTCATTGGGATTTTTTCATAACCAATGATGCGAACTACTTCTTCTACGAGGTCAGCAGAGTATTTAATATCGCTACGCCAGTAAGGCGTAGACACCGAAACTTGCGAGCCTGAATCACCTTCCTGGCACTCAAAGCCCAGGGCTTTTAATACCTTAAGAATTTCCTCAATTTTGACCTTCAATCCTGAAAGGCGCTTCACCTCCCGGGCAGTAAGCGATATAGGTTTTGGTTCTGATTTCCCGGGATAAACATCAATTATACCCTTGGCTGCTCTCCCACTAGCTAGCTCCAGTAGCAATTGAGTTGTCCGTTTCAATGGTAGTAGCGGAAGCTCGCTATTAAGTCCTTTGTCAAAGCGAATCGAGGCTTCACTTTGGAATTGAAGATGGCTACAGCCTCGACGAATAGCAGCCTGGTTAAAATTCGCTGATTCTAGGAGGATGGTGTCAGTTTTGTCCGTAACTTCAGAGTCCAGACCACCCATGATTCCAGCAACAGCAACAGCTTCTTCTTTATCGGCAATAACCAATATATCTGGGTTAAGAGTACGCTCTGACCCATCAAGGGTGGTTATACGTTCACCATTTCGCGCCGGGCGAACGATAATTTGTCGACCCCCAAGCTTACGATAGTCGAAGGCGTGAAGGGGCTGACCATATTCCAGCATCACGTAATTGGTGACATCAACCACATTATTAATAGGACGCATTCCGCAGCTATTGAGGCGCTGTTGCAGCCAACTTGGTGATGGGGCTATTTTGATTCCAGTAATCAAACTAGCACAGTACCTGGGGCATAGGTCTGGAGCGACTATATCAACGAGAGCAAATGATTCTATTGACTTATCTGTTTCCTCATAGTGAACTTTGGGCAAATGGAGTGGTTCACCAATTAAGGCAGCGATTTCTCGGGCAATACCAATCACAGATAAGCAATCTGGACGGTTAGGTGTTACATCCAAGTCAAAAATTACATCGCCCAGATAATCACCGAGAGGTGCACCTAGAGGCGCATCCGGGGGCAATACCAGAATCCCTTCGTGACTATCAGAGATTCCTAGTTCCTTCTCTGAGCAGACCATACCCTCGGAAGCAACGCCGCGGATTTTAGCTGGCTTTAGCACTGTATCTTCTCCGGTGTAAGGATCTTTAAGCCGGGCTCCTATATAGGCAAAAGTCACCTTCTGACCAAGGCTTATATTGGGGGCACCACAAACTGTGGTGACCTGCTGAGTGCTAAGGTTAACTGTAGCTAGCTTAATGCGGTCAGCATTAGGATGAGGATTTAATGCTATTACCTCCCCTATCACTACCTTGTCCCAGGTGCCACCTATAGTCTGTATGCCTTTGACTTCCAGGCCAGCTATAGTCAGCCTTTCGGCTAGCTCTTCGGGAGTGAGCTTTATGTCAACATAATCCCTGATCCATTTGAGGGAAACCTTCATTTTGTCACCTTAAGATTTAGAACTGCCTCAGAAACCTGAGGTCATTGCTATAAAAAAGGCGAATGTCGTCAATACCATAGCGGAGCATGGCTATCCGCTCAGCTCCTAACCCGAAGGCAAAACCACTGTAAATGTCGGGGTTGATATCCACCCGTGCCAGGACGTCGGGATGTACCATCCCTGCCCCTAGTATTTCGAGCCAGCCGCTGTAGCCACACAGTCGGCAGCCAGCCCCATTGCAGACTGAACAGCCGATGGCTACCTCCACCCCGGGTTCCACAAAAGGAAAGTAATCGCAACGGAAGCGTACCTTCCTTTCTTCTCCAAAAAGGCAATGGCAAAAGTCAAATAATGTGCCTTTTAAATCAGCCAGGGTGATGTTCGTATCCACAGCCAAACCTTCAACTTGATAAAGTATAGATTCGTGAGTAGCGTCAGTCGCCTCATATCTGTAGACTCGCCCCGGCACTATGGCTCGTATTGGCGGACGCTCCCTTTCCATTAGCCTGATCTGCATTGGGGAAGTGTGCGGGCGCAAAAGTCTAGCCTTCCCTCCCATACCCACATCTAGCCATAGGGTAGCCCACATATCTCGCGCCGGATGATGTTGAGGAATATTTAAGGCTTCAAAGCTGTAGTAATCCCACTCCACGTCGGGTCCTTCAATTACTTGGAAGCCCATGTTTTGGAAAACGTCGCAAATTTCGTTAAGTATTTGAGTGGTGGGGTGAAGGCGCCCTGTTGTGAGAGACCGACCAGGCAAGGTAAAATCTAATCTTTGAGATTCTTGGGGAGAGGTTAAAATACCTTCCTGTAGTAATTGTTCCTTTTCTTCTAGGTTTGACTCTAAAGCTCTCTTGATTTCGTTAGCTTGGGCACCAACCTCTCGCCTTTCTTCCAGAGGCAAGGTGGCCAACGAACGTAGAATTTTAGTCAAATTGCTTTTCTTACCAAGGTGGCGAACACGCCACAACTCTAGCTCTCGAGGGTTGTTAACTTTTTTCAATTCCTCGAGAGCTTGTGCATGAAGCTCTTTGAGTCGTTCCAACATTGACTACCAAGTGATGTTATCCTTGTTCAAAATTATTGGATTTTTCAGACATGCTGTTATTACAAGTGGGGTGAGTTAGTCTCAGTTACCGAAGCTACTAGTGTGTCAAATCCTTCGGGATCTTTGACTGCCATCTCAGCTAACATCTTTCGATCAATTTCGATATTTGATTTTCTTAACCCAGCTATAAATTGACTATAAGTCAGTCCTTTAGCCCGTGCTGCAGCATTAATACGGGCAATCCATAGCTTTCTGAAGTCGCCTTTTCGTTCACGACGATGACGATAGGAATAATCTAAGGCATGAAGCATGGACTGATGAGCCGTCCGATAAAGCTTGTGTCTAGCCGCTCGGTGTCTCTTGGTCAGCTCCAGCACGTTCTTATGTCGTCTATGTGTAACCTTTCCACTCCTAGCTCGTGGCAAGTTCCTCCTCCTTTAATCCTTGGGTGTTATTCCCCCTTCTTTTACTATTTATAGGGTAAAAGCCTCCTTATTCTCTTCTTATCTGCTGAGGAGACCAGTATCGTTTCATCGTAGAGGCGCTTAGTTCTAGGAGCCTTTTTTAGCCTCTTATGGCTCTTGCCAAGTTTAGTCCGCATCAGCTTGCCGCTGCCTGTTACCTGAAAACGGGCCTTTGCCCCTTTATGGGTCTTAAGTTTTGGCATTTGTTCCTGTCTCCTTAGATTTCTTCTGAGAAACTGGCGATAAGACCACGGCTATGCTCCTCTCAACATTAACAGAGCTGCTTACCACGGCTAATTCCTTCGAGGCTTCAGCCACTTTACGCAGCACATTCCAACCCAGTTCAGGATAAATGACTTCACGTCCTCTAAACCTTAGTACTAACCGTACTTTATTGCCCTCTTCCAAGAATTTCTTCGTGGTCTTAATTTTTGCCTGTAAATCATGCTCTTCTATCTTGGGTCTTAAACGAACCTCCTTGAGTAAGCCAACTCTTTGGCCCCTCTTCGCCTTGCGTTCCTTTTTAGTTTGCTCATACTTATATTTACCATAATCAAGAAGCCGGCACACTGGCGGAGTCATCGTTGATGCTACCTGCACCAAATCGAGGCCACGCTCATATGCAATTTGCAGTGCTCTCTGAAGAGGCACCACGCCCAACTGTTCCCCATCTTCCCCTATGAGGCGAACTTCTCTGGCTCTTATTCTCCTATTGGTTAGTAATTCTTTAACTATGCTCTTTCTACCCCCTGGAACAGTATTTAAGACTTGGCCTCTGTGGCTGCTCTTATTCTATTCTTAACTTTGACCAGAGTCTCTAAGCCCAGATCCTGGCCATTCCTCAAGCGAATTGACACACTGGATGAAGCCATTTCTTTATCACCAACTATAAGCATATAGGGGACTTTCTCCAGTTGGGCTTCTCTGATTTTCAAATTCATTCTTTCAGATCGGTCGTCAACCTGAACCCGGATGCCTTCATTGCTAAAATCAGTCTCTATCTTATGTGCATAGTCAATATGGCGGTCTGCTATGGGAATTATTATTGTTTGAGTTGGCGATAACCATACTGGGAAGGCACCACCATAATGCTCTGTGAGGCAAGCTAAAAAACGCTCCATGCTACCTAAAACTGCACGATGTATCATCACCACATTATGCTCCAAGCTATCTTCACCAATATAACAGACATCAAAGCTTTGTGGCAAGTTGAAATCGAATTGAATGGTAGGGCCTTGCCAAATATGCCCCAAAGCATCCTTGAGCTTAATATCGATTTTAGGCCCATAGAAAACCCCCTCACCAGGATCAACTTCATAAGGCAAGTCAAGTCTCTCTAAAACGTGCCTCAAGGATTCCGTGGCTTCTTCCCACATTGAAACTGTGCCAGCGTATTTCTCAGGACGCGTTGATAAAAACACCTCATATTCATTGAAGCCAAAACTAGACATCATGAATTGTGCCAAGTTCAAAACTTCCAGTACTTCCTCTTCCACCTGGTCAGGTCGGCAAAAAATATGAGCATCATCTTGAGTAAATCCCCTGACCCTAGCAAGACCATATAATACACCAGTTCGCTCATACCTATACACTGTACCTAATTCGGCATATCTCAAAGGCAAATTGCGATAGCTGCGCAACTGGCTTTTATAAATCGAAATATGCCCCAAGCAATTCATGGGCCTCAGCAGGTATTGCTGTCCCTCAATTTCCATCGGTGAGAACAGGTAATCCCGATAGAACTCCCAATGCCCGCTAGTTTTCCACAAATCTAGCTTGGCAATGTGGGGAGTGTAAATGATGTCATAGCCTCGCTTGACGTGCTCTGCTTTCCAGAAGTCCTCGATGATTTGCCGAATCAAAGCACCTTTGGGATGCCAGCAAATCAAGCCGGGACCAATTTCCTCGTGAGTACTGAAAAGGTCAAGTTCTTTACCCAGCTTCCTATGGTCGCGTTTAGCAGCTTCAGCCTGCAACGCTAAATAATCGTCAAGCTCATCTTGGCTTTCAAAAGCCACGCCGTAAATTCTTTGTAGCATGGGTCGCTTCTCATCACCGCGCCAGTATGCTCCAGCTAGATGAGTAAGTTTAAATTCCTTTACCTCACCCGTAGAGGCTAAATGGGGACCACGACATAAGTCGGTGAAAGAACCTTGTTTATAGACAGTTACAATAGTATCGGTGATTTCGTTGATAAGCTCCAGTTTGTAAGGCTGAGTGGCAAAGAGCTTACGCGCTTCATCCTTACTCATTTCCTCTATAACAAACGGTACATCTTGACTAATAATCTCCCTCATCTTGTTCTCAATTACAGGCAAGTCCTCCGGTGTTAATGGGCGTGGCAGCTCAAAGTCATAATAGAAGCCATTCTCAATGGTTGGCCCGATGCCGAATCTAGCCTCGGGGAAAAAGAATTGTACTGCCTCAGCCATAATATGAGCTGCTGAGTGGCGCATCCTCTCCAGTTGCTCATCCCTTTTTTTCAATTTCACCCTGAACTTCCCATGATGAATCTAGAAATCAAATACGATTTCATCAAAAAATGGGCGGTACTGGACTTGAACCAGTGACCTCTGCGATGTCAACGCAGCGCTCTAACCACTGAGCTAACCACCCCTTTGACGATTGTAGCAAACATAGCTAAACAGGGCAAACCTTTGATAACATGGCAGAAATAGAAGATTACTTATCATTGGGTGACTTAGAAATTGAACATCGATAAGAATACGATGCCTGCTATGGCTATTCTTTGCCTCGCAGCCTTACGCCGCTGGTGACATTGACCTGTATAGTTTGACCACAATTAGGGCAGGTTACTTCCATAACAAGAGGTCTTCCCATCACCCTTTCTATAAGTGATGTTACTATAGAATCCATATTATCAAGCCTCTCATCTAACATATCGAGGCGCTTGATTAACTGCCCTATATCGCGGTCCTGGTTGACCTGTCTACTTAGCTTAGTTCTATCCTGTGAAACCAATTTATAGACTCTTCTCTACAACACCTAATGATTCTAGCTCAGCTTTATCTTGTTTCATCAACTTCTCTATTTGTTCAGAGACAGTGCGTTCCAAATACTTACGGAAAGCTTCCCGTGCTGCTGGTGATGACCTCACCGCATCCTTTACCCTTTGCCATTCACTCGAGATCACCTCATTTACCTGCTCAACACTTATGGGCTGTTTTCCCTGCCACAATTCTTCTATCCTATCCAGAACCCTGGTTGTCATAGCCCTTCTGATGCGGTCGAAAGAAAGTAGCTCCTCCGCGGTATATGGTTGCGCCGGTCTTCTTTCAGTCTTTTCAGTCATGGTACACTACCTCCGGTTACATTGATTTAATTTACTATCATAAGCTTAGCAGCACTACTTGTCAAGGTATAACTGGTCCTCCATGTTGATTTTTCATCGGAAAAAGTGTATGATATCCTTGTAAAAGGAGGTATTTGAAGATGGGTGAAGTGGAAATTGGTAAGGTAACGGATTTTTTCGCTCAGCCTGTAGTAGCTGGTATAGAGCTAAGCGGCATATTGAAAATAGGTGATAAAATCCATATCAAGGGCAGCACCACAGATATGGAACTGACTGTAGAGTCTATGCAAATTGAGCGCGTTAATATCACTGAGGGTAACCGTGGTGACCTCGTGGGCATAAAAGTTCCTGATAGAGTAAGGCGGGGTGACAAAGTCTATAAAGTCACTGAATAGCCTTAACTAAATTCGCCATTTCAATAGCACTTACTGCGGCAGTAAAGCCTTTATTACCTTCTTTAGCCCCTGCTCTCTGGATGGCCTGCTCCAGAGTATCAGCTGTGATTATGCCTTGTATTACCGGTAGGCCAGTATCTAAGCTCACCCTGCCAATTCCCCTGTTCACCTCGGAAGAAACATACTCAGAATGAGGGGTGCCACCACGAATTACCGCGCCAAGACATACTATGGCATGGTATTTATTGCCCTCCGCCAATTTCTTGCTTATAAGCGGGATCTCTAGACAACCTGGAGTCCAGACAACGTCGATATCTCCCTCATTGACACCGTGACGCAACAAAGCGTCTCTTGCGCCCTCAAGCAGTTTTGTGGTTATTAGTTCGTTAAAGCGAGAAACAACCACAGCAAACTTAAGACCCTTTCCTATCAGGATACCTTCGTAGTGCTTAGCCATCACTTACCTCCTGTATACCTAGAATATGACCTAACTTCTTTTGCTTGGTTTCTAAATAATGGATATTATAAGGGGTGGACGGGGCAATTAACGGGACACTCTCTACTATTTTGATCCCATAGCTTTCCAGCCCGATTACCTTCTTGGGGTTATTGGTAAGCAATCGGATATTATGTAAACCTAAGTCGGCCAGAATCTGGGCGCCCACTCCATAATCTCTCAAATCAGGAGCAAAACCCAAAGCTATGTTAGCTTCTACAGTATCCATACCTTGATCTTGGAGAGCATATGCGCGAAGCTTATTATGAAACCCAATCCCTCTCCCTTCCTGTCTCATATAAAGAAAAACACCTCGATCTTCTTTGGCTATGCTCTGTAAAGCCATTTCAATCTGAGCTCCACAATCGCATCTCAGACTACCAAACACATCTCCAGTAAGACACTCACTGTGAACACGTACAAGGACTGGCTCATCACCTGATATATCACCTTTAACTAATGCGATATGTTCGGCAGTGTCAACAGCACTTTTATAAGCCACGGCTGTGAATTCACCGTACGTAGTGGGAAGCCTAGCCTCGGTTATTCTTTGGACCAGCTTTTCATGACGAAGACGGTATGAAATCAAATCAGCGATAGTTATGATCTTCAAGGCAAACTTAGAAGCCATAACTTCAAGCTGCGGCAGACGGGCCATTGTGCCATCCTCATCCATAATCTCACATATAACGCCAGCAGGATAAAGTCCAGCCAGTCTAGCCAAATCAACGATAGCTTCAGTGTGTCCTGCTCGTACTAACACACCACCTTCCCTGGCTCGAATCGGGAATATATGCCCTGGCTGAACCAGGTCACCCGGTTTGGTATCAGGATCAAGCACCGTTTTTATGGTATGTGCTCGATCAAAGGCAGAAGTACCAGTAGTAACCTTGTCTTTGGCCTCAATAGAGACTGTGAAGGCAGTGGAGTAGCGTGAGGTATTGTTGGTAACCATTAACGGTATTCCTAATTCGTCAAGCCTTTTGCCGATAATAGGAAGACAAATCAACCCTCGACCATGCTTAGCCATAAAGTTTACCACCGCAGGAGTAACCTTCTCGGCAGCTATGGCTAGATCTCCTTCATTTTCACGAGACTCATCATCGACAAGAATAATGAACTTGCCTGCCCGTATATCTTCAATTGCCTCCGAAAGGCTAGCCAGCATCTGTTCCCCCTACAAATCCGTATTCACTAAGGAACTGGAAGGTTAAGCCTTGTCTTTTTCGCTCTTCAAGACTTTCCACGTATTTTGCTATGATGTCCGCTTCTAAATTGACTATGTCGCTAGGCCTTTTTCTGCCTAATGTAGTGTGCTCCATAGTATAAGCTACTAGAGACACAACAAAAGAAGAATCATCAAGGTCTACGATGGTGAGACTAACACCATCAACAGCGATGAAACCTTTATTTACCAAATAAGACATTAGTTTAGCTGGTGCTGAAATCCTCATAATATTAGCGGCTTCCTCGCTAGTTACTTCCATTACTTCACCTGTATCATCGACATGACCCAACACCAAATGACCACCCAGGCGACCCCCAAATACCAGTGCCATCTCCAAATTCACCTGGTCGCCATAATGAAGTCTACCAAGATTAGTACAACGTAACGTCTCAGGCATAACATTAACACTGAAGCCATCATTTTCCAAAGAGACAACAGTTACACAAACACCGTTAACAGCTATGCTATCGCCCACTTTCATTTCTCTAAGCATCTTATGAGCTTCGAAAGCTAAGCGGTCTCGACTGGTTTCCTTAACTATACCGATCTCCTCGACTATGCCCGTGAACATATTATATAGTTATATACCTACGCTTCTTTCGGTAATCTTTTCTCTACGTATCCACTCACTAATACATCATCACTAAAATTCTTGATGTCAACTCGATTAAGGCGCAAAGCTTCAGCCATATTGTCAACACCATTCCCTCCCACACTTACAGCCTCACGACCGCCAATAATGATTGGTGCAATGAAAGTCAACACCTTA
>Ga0209635_10005063_pt1 | contig 10397 bp, 11 predicted proteins | sample DeeMarSWOR230_32_FD_187463 | JGI IMG/M metagenome (GOLD analysis project Ga0209635, IMG submission 187463) | Marine sediment microbial communities from White Oak River estuary, North Carolina - WOR-2-30_32 (SPAdes) (version 2) | ecosystem: Environmental > Aquatic > Marine > Intertidal zone >...
TTTTTTTCAGCACCATTGATACTTGAGTATTTTATTGCTATATTAAGAAGTCCCCAGTAATTTTTTTTGTCATAAATTTGGATCAAGGCTTCTACTATTCGAGCGATAAACCAGATAATCCCTAGTAACATGTTATAAGGGCTAAAAGCAATAAATAACGTTACAGCAAGAGAAATTATGCCAAGATGCTCTATAAGGATTAAAACTACACCAATTTTAAATTTAATTTGATCTTTGCTAATATCCTGTAGTTTAGCTTCTGCATCCACGTCGCCTAATGTTTTATATCCAAAAACATTACTTGCTAAGTTTGTGACTATTATAAATAGAAAGAAAAATCCTGATAACCAAATTTCGATATTCATAGAGACCCCTCCAACTCAATATTTTTAAGGCATAAAAATGCTTTCATTTTTTCTAACCACTTCTTTGGTTTTTTTATATCATATTTACTGTTTGTCTTTATTTATTATAGATTCAATAATATTATTGGAAAATTCCTTAACCAGTTCAAGAGCTCCTTTTTCCAATCCAAACCCTACTTTATTAAGCTTTAATCGCAATACGGGAAGGAATTTTATTTCAGCCTCCTTTACAATATTATCAAGAAATTCTACCCAGAAAGGTTTAACTTTAATGTCAGCTAATACAACATAATACCCTGATATTACCTTAAGGAAGTTCTTTTTTTTATTCAAAAGTTCCCAATACTTAAGTATCCAATCTTGAATTTCCAAACTAGGGATTTCTCCACTAATGATGTCTCCTATTATCAAAAAATCTAATTTCTCCTCAACCAAGTAATCAGGATCAATCTTTCTAGCTTCTCCTACATCTACATCAATGTAATCCTCCAATTGATCTTGGAGCATCTCAGCGATAATCTTTGAGAAACCAATTCCATTTTTATATATTATCCATAATTTCACAATTATTCAATTGATTTTATTTTAGAAATTTAAAAAAAAAAAGAAAAAAAATTTATAAATTATTCACTACCCCGAATCATTTTAATAACAAATATTATAAGAAAAATTGCTCCGATTGTAACACATATAATCGGAATCACTTCAGTAACGAGTCCGATAATTAATCCTTCTGGTGTACTAATAGAATCTATAAAATCCTGCCAACTTAAAATATCAGGGTAATACCACCCTAATAGCGGAGGCAGTACAAACATAGTGATTATAAAAACTACAACCAGAATTACTCCTATAATAAATGCTGTCCATTTTTTCATAAATATCTACCTTTTCTTTATTCCTTCTTTTAATAAAATTATTCAAAGAAAAAGATAGGATTTACCTATCATATAATTTTACTCCTATAACATATATTACAAATGTAATAATAGCAATTACTAGAAGGTCTATCCAAATAAATGTATCTGTCAAATTACCTCCATAGAAAATGCGATATATACCTTCAGTAACATATTGACTTGGCATTGCATAACCTATAACTCTTGTTGCTTCACCCATATATATAAATGAGCCAAACATCTGTTGCGGCACAATGAAGATAAACGCTAAACTCCCTGCTGCTCTAGCATCTTTAGCGATAGTCGCTGTAATCAAACCAAGACCAACTGAGCAAAAGCTCATAAAGATCATAAAAACAAATACCATTATTACGCCTTCAACTGTAAGTATTGGATTAAAACCCATAAGAAGCGCAGTTATTAATATTATAGCAGTTTGAAGGATTGGTATAATTGTATATGATAGCATCTGACCTATTATTACTTCTCCAGAGGTTATTGGTGTTGTTTTCATTCTTCTCTGCACTCCAGTATCTCGGTCTCCAGCGAAAGCTGATGCGAAAGTAAATGTTAATAGAATTCCTGAATAAGCAAATAATCCTGGAACCATATGTTCAAAAATACTTCTTGGATTCCCATATGCATCAGGCCCCCATTCATAATAATTACCTAAAGCAAATCCTAATATTACTACCAGCAGCGCCACAAAAAATAGTGAGATTATTAGATACATTGGTGTTCTTATTAGTTTCTTCATTTCCATCTTAAAAACGGTTAGAATCCTTTGTCCTTTCATTATTAAACACCCTCCAAAATTCTTCTTCCTGTAATTTTTAAAAAAACTTCCTCCAAATTTTTAGCATCGTGTTCTGTCATGAGTTTTTTGGGAGAATCCAATGCTACAAGCTTCCCATAATCAATAATCGCAACTCTATCACAGAGTGCTTCTGCTTCCTCGATATAGTGGGTTGTCAAGATGATTGATCTATTTTCATTTTTTAAAGAATTAATAAATTCCCAAGTTTTTCGTCGAATTCGAGGATCCATTCCTACTGTTGGCTCATCTAAGAAGAGTATATTAGGCTCGTTTATTAGTGCAACTAATAGATTCAGTTGTCTTTTCATTCCTCCACTATATCCTTTTGCTTTTCGCCCACTGGCTTCGTATAAACCTAATACCTTTAATAATTCTTCTACTCGTTCATCTATTTTCTCCTTCGACATCAGGTGCATGTTTCCAAAATATTCAATATTTTCTCTAGCATTAAGAAATGGAAATATTGCTGCTTCTTGTGGGCATACACTAATTAATTTCTTAACTTCATTAAGATTCTTCCTTACATCATAACCTCCAACTAGAGCAGTTCCTTCTGTAGGTTTTAATAACCCACATAGCATATTTATTGTAGTTGTCTTACCAGCTCCATTGGGTCCCAAAAGTCCAAAAAGTTCTCCTTTTTCTACATAAAACGAAATACCGTCAACAGCTTTAACATCGTTATAACTATGTTTCCCGATATAATGTTTCTTTAAATCCTTTACTTCAATAGCGTGTGGAGAATCGGGACCAAATTTTATTTCATTTCTCTTTAATTTTGACTCTGACATTATCTCCATGCCATTTTCTTCATATTTTTCTGTATTTTTCATATTTTAGTTAAACTCAAATGAAATGAAAATAAAAAAATAGATTAGATGTTCTTAAAATTATTTAGCTTCTTTTTTGCTTAACGCAATAAGTCCTCCAGATGCCGTACCAAATAATATAGTAATGACTAAAGCAATAACAAGCCCCAACATATCCCCCGGGTTAATTAATGCCCAACTTATCCAAGCAACTGCTATAGTGGCTCCTAACACCCAACCAAGTGCTTCTTTCCATTCAATCTTATTGTGACTTAGCGCAATAAGACCTCCTGATGCTGTACCACACAGTATAGTAATAGCAAGAGCAATAACAAGGCCTACCATATTCCCTGGGGCAATAATTGCCCATGCAATCCACGCAACTGCTATTACTGCTCCGAACATCCAACCAATGACTTCTTTATAGTCAACCAAATCTTCCAATCTCCAAATAATTTTATTCTATATTTTTTATTTATATTTTCTAATTTTGTTGTTAATTACAATATAGAATGGAATTCTAATAAGAGAATGTTCTCTAGTTAGGAAATTAATGAGCAATGAAATTCTTTAATTTTAAATAAGAAATTGATTGTTATTGATAAAAATATAGAAAATTAACTACAAAATAATCAACAATAATACGCAATTTTCTACTCAAATGAATATATTTTAGAATTCAGAGTATCGAAATATTTTCCATTCAGTTGAAATTTTGGAATTTTTTATATCATTTAGTCCTAAGCAATTGGTCCACCCAACAATCAAAAAATTCTCCAGATAATCCGATGTGGGGAAATATATCTTTAAAACCTTCATTTTGTAATCCTTTCAAGATATTCTGAGATTCTTGAGCAGATTTTGACCAAGTTTCTAGTGTAATCATATCTGGGATATTACTATAACTTAAACAGTAAACCAAATTCTGAGAATATTTCTTATATAGATTCTGAATAGTTGAGTTTATATCACTCCCCTCAGATAAAGTGATATCATAAGTAGTAATAAAACATTCTTTATAAATTGGAACCCATTGAGTCGTAAAAGTTATAAGTTTATTATTAATCATTCGATCTATTCGTTTTCTTGCTGTTTTTGCAGAGATTCCAACATCCTCTGCTACATCTGTAATTGTCTTTCTAGCATCTCGGTTAAGAGATTTTATTATCTTATAATCAATGGTTGTAAGTGATTCTGGGGTTGTAATAAATGGCACATTTATTATCCCCACAGTGGGCTCACTTAATTGAGCAGTTTTTGTGACATAACTGCTATAACCTTGAAGCTCTGATATATTTCTTAAAAAGCCAACAATATACATAAATTTACCACCCATAATCGCAATTCTTTCAACATTTTCATTCGCACCTATTTCTTTACTCACTTCCTCTAACGATTTTGCTTTAGATGTGCCAGAGATCACCACCCAAAGATATTTTAAAGCAATTATACTAGGTCGGGCGATAAAGGTAGATATAATTCCTTCTTCTAAAAGTTTATTTATACGTTTATGAATTGCGCTTACAGACATATTAGATATCTGAGCTAAGTCTCGATATGGTATGCGGGAGTTTTCAAACAGCTTCTTGATGATAAACAGGTCAGTCTCATCCATTGTACTTATTAGAATGGTAATTAATATTTCAATGAGTTTGATAGCATTTTTAGAATGTTAAGATTTAATCATCCTTATTATTTATATTTTAAAATACTTAGAATTCTAAAAATTAAGTCTATTTTTTCTATTTAGATCTAAGCATTTGATCAACCCAACAGTCATACCAATTTAAAGACAAAAAAATATGCGGAATTACATCCTTAAAACCTTCTGTTAGCAGTTCCTCCTGAATTCCTTGGGAGTCTTGTGCTGTTTCTGCCCAAGTGGTTATTGTAATGAAGTTAGGAATATTACTATAACTAAAGCAATGAGCAATATTCTCACAATATTTGCTATTAAGATGTCGAATAATAGAATTCATATCTGTTCCTTCATTTAAATGGAGATGAAAGACGGTTATAAAACTATTTCCATATAATGGTGTATAAAAAATGGAAAACAATGCTAATTTATTCTCAATCATTCGATCTAATCGTTTTCTAACAGTTTTAGCAGAAAGCCCCACATCCTCAGCAATATCTGTTATAGGTTTCCTTGCATCTCTATTTAAAGTCTTTAATATTTTATAATCTATAATTGTCAGTGGTTCTGGGGTTGTAATGTAAGGCACATTTACAATTCCTACAGTTGGCGCACTTATTTGAGCGGTTTTTGAAACATAAATGGTATAATCTTTAAGTTCTGAAACATTTCTTAAAAATGCAGAGACATAGACAAACTTTCCCCCTGCTATAGCAACAAATTCAACACTCTCATGTTGTCCAAGCTCTTTACTTACGGCATCCATTGATTTTGCTTTGGAATTGCCAAAAATGATAATCCATAGACTTTTTAATGCTATTGCGCTTGGTCGTGCAATATAGGCATTTATAATCCCCTCCTCTTCAAGATTTTTTATACGTTTATGTATAGCGCTTACAGACATATCGGTCATATCTGCTAATTGTCGATAGGTAAGGCGAGAATTTTCAAACAGCTTTTTAATGATAAATAAATCAATTTCATCCATAAATTTAACAAAGAAATTAATAATATTTTTAGAATGTATAAGTCTTAATTCTTCTTATTATTTATAATTTTAAATTATTACAAATATAAATCTAATAATAACGTCTTGAAAGGTAAAGATAGAGTCTGTTTTCAAAAAATTATTATGTAATAAGTTAAGGTCTTATACTATGAATCATGAGAAAAATCAAAATCTTAATATGAATCAAAGCGAAAAAGAAAAGGATAAGTTATACGAACTCAGGATTTTTATCCTCTTCTTAACGTGTGGATTATTAATTTTCGTTGTTCCAATTTTCTTGCAATATATTGTTAGAATTATATATTTCATCGTAATACCCCTCTTTTTTCTAATTATCTCGATAATTATTTACAGGAATACTCAATTAAACAAGTTTTTTCCTGTGTTTTTTGCTTTTTTTATTGCATCTTTAGTTTTTTTTCTTCAAATGCCTTGGGCATCTGGTACAACGATTGAGAACATCGTTTTCAATATGTTAATAAGTACATTGATAATTGTTGTTCCTATAATCCTTCTAACCAAGATTTCTAAGAATGATATATCCTCATTATTTCTACAAAAAGGAAACATACGGTTAGGACTAATTATCGGGTTGGTGACTTTTTCAATCTTTCTCCTAACAGCGTTGCCTACTGCTGTTTATCTCTTTGGAGGTCAAAATATTTCTTTTGATAGACTGATTTATTTGTTGCCTTGGATTCTAATATTCATATTTTTGAATGGAATACGCGAAGAAATATTATTCAGAGGACTTTTCTTGAAAAAATATGATTACTTCCTCGGGGTTGATACTTCTAATGTATTACAAGCAATCATCTTTTCATTGGCTCATCTCTCGGCACAATTCACGCTCTTTGAATTTATTTATCTTATTCTTACATTCTTTCTAGGATTAGCATTTGGTGCTATCATACAAAAGACTGACAGCTTACTTGGTGCGATTTTGTTTCATGCGGGAGCAGATATTCCTGTAATAATTGCTGTATTTTCTTTCCTCTAATCAATTTATCAATAATATAATACGATTTCGGAAGGATCTTAAATTTTTTTTTTTTTTGATTTATAGAAAAAAGTATAACTTTCATTTTCTAATTGATACTTCTGGACTCCCTATTAATCTGTAAAAGTTATTTGCATAAAATCTGATTACTATATATATACCGCTTCCGAAGCGTAGAGATGAAATTGCGTGACTGTAACAAAACCAAGCCGTTTGTATAGGTTCTCTGCCAAAGGCGAGGAATGAAGCACTACAAGTTTCTGACCTGCTTCTCTTGCAGCCTTCATAGTTTCAACCATCAAGATGCTTGCTAGGCTTTGTCCGCGTTCTTCTGGTTTTGTCACTACGCCATAGATACCGACAGACCCGTCTCCATAGTATGAACCAACCTTCGAAATTGGAGCACCACCGCGCCATGCCACCCACATATGAGCCTTTGCACTTGGTTTTCCAACGTTGAAACTCTCAAAAAATAATTGTAGTTGTTGACGATAATTTGAAGGTACTCCCCAGCGCCATGCAGTAAGTTCTTGGAATTTATTGACATCACTTTCTTCAATCGCCTCGTGTACTTCAACACCATCAGGCAGCGGAGGTACTTGTGGCAAATTTGCTAGGTCTCGGGCCATACAGGGAATTATTTCGATGTGTTGCAGACCGCGCTTCTGTAATCGTTCTCTGATGTCGAGAGGTAATGACGAGGGGTGCACAACCCATAGAAAAGAGACTTTTCGACGATTAAAGTGACTGAGTATCTCGTCTATTTTTTGATTGATATTCCTTTTCACTTGAAACTTCAAGATCACATTGTAGGGAATAATTGGAATGGGAGTCTCAAACCATAGCACAGCGCCATCATCATGAAGTTCACATCCTGGTGCGAGTCCAAAGTTTAACCAAGTCTCCCAGAAGTTGGATTCAATCTCATGTATTAAAGCTTCTGTATTGAAGCCGGAAACAAAACTCGATTTATTCATAATCTCTTCTATCTCCGATAAGATCTCTTATTACCGCTCAACGAGCGGTTATCGTTCAAGTATTAATGAATAATAGTATGCAATTTTTTTATTTATTTTTAATTATTAGCTTTTCAAAAGCAAGGTTCGAATCTTTTTAAATTTTGCACTAATTTCAAAGGAAATTGGGATAAAAAGGTAATTTTAAAGATTGATTTCAATGAAAATTCCGTTTAAAAGACGAAATTGAAAGTATAAAGATTGTGATTCATTTGTTAAAAACCAATTTTTAAAATAAAAAAATGGTGAAATTATGTGGATTGGGAAATAATAAGGTTTTTAAACCAAAAAAAATAATTAAATCGTTGATAGTTAAAGTAAGAAAACTAATCAGACGTTAATGTTTATCATGAACGCAGAATCTAAGGGAATTCGGTACCTCTTTCTTGATAATATAAAGGTTCTTTTTACTATTATAGTGATTTTTTGGCATACGATGGTCACTTATTTTGAAGTGGGTTGGTGGTACTATAAAGAATCCAATCCAGTTGATCCTTTCAGTGATATCTTCTTTCTACTTATAACCTCAATTGGAGGGGTGTTCCAAACTTCACTCTTAGGATTATTCTTTTTATTGGGTGGTTATTTTACACCAAGAAGCTATGATCGAAAAGGAGTTCGCAGCTTCTGGAAAGAACGACTCATTCGTCTCGGCATTCCTCTCCTTTTATATATCGTAGTAATTAATCCTATTATGATCTATATCCTATCCAAACTAGGAATTCTCCCTTGGAGCACCAACCCAATGTTACAAGGGACTTTTTTAGACTATTATTTTAGCAGATTTTTATCTTGGGAAGATTTCATTAACTTTATATCATTTGGGGGACCTATGTGGTTCCTCAGGCTTTTACTAATCTTTACTGTTGTTTATACTTTTTGGCGTCAAATTACCAAATTAAGCTCGGTACAACGAAAGATTCCAAAGGAATTATCCATCCCACGATATCCTTATTTACTTATTTTAGCTATTGGTTTAGGATGCCTTACTTTTTTAGTACGTATAGTCTTTCCTATAGATGTACGTCCGTTGGAAATACCATGGGGTCAACTTATTCAGTATCTAATGATGTTCAGCATTGGTGTTATCTGTATTAGGTATCTTTGGTTCGAAAAGATGACGAAAAAACATGTTAAAATCTGGTTAATTACGATAATAATTTCACTTGTAGTAATTTATATCGATTTTTTTATAGCTATAGCAATAGAGGTAGACTTTGTAGATTTTTCAGGAGGAGCTAATATACATGCTTTTCTATTCGCCTTGGTAGATAATGTCATTTGTATGGGAGTTATATTTGTCCTAATCAAAGTTTTTTACGCAAAATTTAACAAGCAAGGGCCTATATTACGGAACCTATCCACTAGTGCATACCATATGTACCTTCTTCATCCACTTATCCTTGTCACTGTATCCCTAGGATTTGCATCCTTAAGACTTTATCCCTATATAAAACTAGCCATTGTATTTCCTTTAGCAGTCATTATTTGCTATCTATTAAGTCATTATGTCCTTGAAAAAATACATTTGAAAAAACGCACGAGAATAACTCAGCATAGTTAGGATATCTATGATATTCCTAAAAAAAATAAAAACAACCGTTCGAGCTTTTTACTAATTTCTCTTGAACATGAAGTAGAAAATTACATTCTGAGTTTGATTCATTTTCAGCCATTCTAAGAACTTTTGGTGAATTGAAGATTTTAAAGGTTAAGTTCTAAGGATTAAATTATTAAATTGAAAACATTATAATGAATTACGTATAATTGATGAATTTGATGAACAATTAGGACAATTAAATAATGATTAAACAAATTAAAGATAAGGATTCTCTATATAATCGATTTAAGAAGGATGTTTTTCTGTTTGCATATCACGTCGGGGATCTAGATGATTTCTATTTTTCAGACTGTAAATGGTTTGGACTAGAAGAAAATGATCAGATTGTAGAGGTAATATTATTATATTCCGGTTTAAAAGTTCCAACACTTTTGTTGTTCGGGTCAAACGAAAAAATTCCATATTTGGTTGAAGAAGTAATTGATAAACTTCCTAACAAGTTCTATTGTCATTATCAAGGAAATTTTCATGAAATATTTGAATCAGATTATCAAATGACATTTTTAGGAACCCACCTGAAGTTGAAATTTCAAGGAGAACTTGCTAATCTCTACAATATTGATACAAATGAAATTGTCCATCTTACCGAGGAGGATCTGCCAAATCTTCTTTCACTCTATCAAGAGTCTTATCCAGAAGGATATTTTGTACCATTCATGCTAAAATCAGGTAAATATTTTGGTGTGAAAGTCGATAAAAAAATAGTCTCTGTGGCAGGTGTCCATGTTTTCTCTTCATTATATAATATTGCTGTTTTGGGCAATATCACTACCCATCCTAATTTTCGTGGAAGAGGACTAGCAAAAAAGTGCACAGTTCGATTGTTGAAATCGTTTGATGGAGAAGTTGATCAAATTGGATTGAATGTAAAGGAAAATAATAGTATAGCCCTTCAATTATATGAGAATTTAGGCTTTAGGCTTCATTCTACTTATAAAGAAGCCTATTTTGAAAGAATTTGATGTATATTACAAATATCTATAAAAAGGTTAGCCAACTGCATGGAAAAGAAGTATAAATTACAATAAATTTTTCTTTATTTTTCTATTTCTTTTGAATTATTTCTAAACCAATCTTTTACTTCTTCAAAAGTTTTTAAACCTTGAGCAACTTCTAAAGTAAAGTTCAAAATTTCACCATGGGCTGGAAAAAATTCATAATGATTTTTATATAAGGAGATATATGCTATTAAAACTCCGATTCTTTTATTCCCATCAGAGAA
>Ga0209635_10005068_pt1 | contig 10392 bp, 8 predicted proteins | sample DeeMarSWOR230_32_FD_187463 | JGI IMG/M metagenome (GOLD analysis project Ga0209635, IMG submission 187463) | Marine sediment microbial communities from White Oak River estuary, North Carolina - WOR-2-30_32 (SPAdes) (version 2) | ecosystem: Environmental > Aquatic > Marine > Intertidal zone >...
CGCGCCCGGGAACACCCAGCCGGGCAGCCCCAGTTGATCTGTGAAGATGTCAGCGGCCTCGAGAACGGCGAACGACGCGCCCAGGTAGACCAGCAGCGCCTGGGGCAAGCCCGCCTGGCGAAGGCTGTTCCAGAGAGAAGCGGACGTCATGTCACTCCTGAGGCGTACTTAGCAAGTGTAGCACGCCACGATCGCCCTACTATCGCGCCGGCACGGGTCTGGCACAAGTTTCGCCGCCGTGCGCCCTGGCCAGCCGGGACCGGGCACCGCGCTTCCCATCACCTCGGTAGATAGCGCTTCGGGAACTTGGCCACGACGGTGTACACGGGATCCACGATGTTGGCCACGGTGCTCTCGACGACCTGGCTCACGAGTTGATAGGCGTCCCAGCGGCCGAACCCGTAGTCCTCCTCCAGCCACTCGATCAGCTCGACGTGCGCCAGCCGAAACGCGTCGATCAGCGGTCGGGCGCTGCCGGCGACCATAATGTACTCATCGTCTTCGATGCGCGGCCAATCGATCGCCACCCCTTTGATCACGTCGATCTCGAGGACGACATCCACCGAGGTCTCGAGGCCGGTGCCCGCCAGCTCGCCGTGGCCCTGTCGAGCGTGCGCGTCCCCGAAATAGAGGTAGGCGCCGTCGTGAAAGACCGGCAGGTAGACGGTCACGCCCTCGCGGATTTCGGGCGCGTCCATGTTGCCGCCGAAGTCGCCCGGCCAGAGGCCGCGGAACGCCTCCTCACCGCGCGGCGCCACCGCGACACGACCGAGCATCGGCTGCAGATCAATCGTGACCTCGCGCATGCGGCTGTCGGGGAGCTGGGTGGTCGCGGTCATGTTCTCGCGGTCGAGGCGCCAGACGTAGCGGCGTTCCGGGATCGGGTCGTTGAGCAGCCGCACGCGGGAGTCGCTGGCGAGGCCCCCGAAATTGGAGTAGATGCGGGCCGCGGCCAGATCGTGGTTGAGGCGGAGCTCCAGGATCTTGACGACCAGCATGTCCTCGGTGGTCGCACCCTCGATGTAGATGGGGCCCACATCACCGGGGAAAGCGCCACCCTCCTCGGTATAGTAGTCGCCGAACATCGTGTTGGAGATCAGCACCGTCCCGGGAACGATACGAAGAACCGGCTCCCGGACCGCGAAGGTAGGTTGACCGACCTGAGGCGTGAAGTAGACGGTGTCCGGCGGCGCGCCGGCACCACCGGACTGCAGAGCCGTAGCCAACGCGAGCGTGAGCGGGAGTAGCATCTCCACCTCCTGTTTCAGACAACGCGAGTGAGGCACGTTACCCGGCCTGAGGCGTGACCGCAAACCGGCGGGCCGCGGTCGTAGATACGGGCAGACGCGTAATGCATGGTCAGAGGGTTGCGCGGACAGGTATATTACGCCCGACTCAAACGCAGGGGCGAACCTACGAGGTGGCAGACTGAGCCACGACGCGATGCAGGGCGGCGCGGGACCGGGGAAAGAACGATGGTCGATGCTGACGGAGCGCTGAATCGAATCGACGAGGCTTTGCGGCGATCGCAGTACCGCGATGCCATCAGCGCGGCCGCAGCCGTTCCCAGGAGGAGGCTCGGACACAAGCAGCTGAGCCATTTGATGGACGCGTTGATCGCCGCAGCCGCAGGCCTCGCGGACAGCTCCGACGACGAGCTCCAGGCCTACGATCTGGTCGTGGATATCGGAGACACGCTCTCCGGGGAGCCCATCTACCGGGCCGCCGTGCAGCTGCGGGTCAACAGTGCGCTGTTCAACAAGGGCGTAGTGCTCGCGCAGCTAGGCCGAGCCGAGGAGGCGATCGCCGTCTATGACGAGCTGGTCAGCCGGGCGGGCGGGTCCCGGCAGCTGGGGCTGCGGGAGAACGCTGTGCGGGCTTTGTTCAACAAGGGGGCCCGGCTGGCCAGGCTGCATCGTCTCGAGGAGGCAATCGCGGTCTGGGACGATTTGGTCAGCCGCTACGCAGACGATCCCGAGCCCAGCATGAGCGAGGCGGTGGGGAAGGCGATGGTGAACAAGGGCATCGCCCTGGCCGAGCTCGATCGGCAGGCCGAGGCGATCGCGGTCCTGGACGAGGTCGCAGCCCGCTGGGGGGAGGAACGCGATCCGGCTCTGCGGGCCCGGGCGGCGAAGGCGCTACTCAACAAGGGATCGGCCCTGATCCAGCTGGGCCAGCGGCAGCTGGCGCTGAAGGCCTACACCGATCTCATCAAGCGGTTCGGCAAGTACAAGGAGCCGGCGCTGCGCGAGCAGGTGGCGGTCGCCCGGGTCAGGAAGGAGGCTCTCGAGGACGAGCTCAGTTAACCTGCGCGCTGCTGTGGTCGTGGACGATCCGCCAACCCTCAGCCGTCTGCTCCAGCACCAGTGTGAACACGCCCTCCGAGGTGACCGAATCCCCCTCGAACAGCACGTAGCGGGCCGTGGCCAACCCGAGACCGGGTCCGAGCGGGCGCGTCTCTAGATCCGCGAAGCGAAGCGAGTCGCGCGCGGCGCCGGGTTCGAAGGTCGGCGCGTAACGGGCGCGAATCGCATCCCAACCGTGAAGCAGCCCGCTGGAGCCGATGTAGGTCGTCGTCGGCCCGCGCCTGTACCAGTCGAGGAAACCCTCCAGGTCACCGGCGTTCCAGGCGACGGCCGACTCAGTAAGCAGGGTGTCCGCCGCTGCATACAGTGCCGCCGGGTCCACCGCGGCTGTCTCATCGCGCGCCGGCGCGCAAGCCGTTGCTACGGCCAGGGCGATGAAGATCGGGGTGCGCGATACCAGATGTGTCCTCATGCCGCCAACTCCTCCATCAAATCGAGCGCGTTGGGCACCGCTTGCCCTTCGGCCGTGTTGTCGAAGATCACCCAGCGCTCCTCGTCGGGCGCCCGGCGTAGACCACTTGCCAGCTGGACCAGGAACTCGCGGGTATACGGCGAGCGGTACATGGTCGGCGTACCGTGCAACCTATAATAAAGGACGCCCTGCCAAACCCCCGGCTTATCTGCGCCCGCGGCCCGGGCGGGGTCCGCCACCACGCGTGTCACGCGCCGCTCGGCGAGAAAGCGATCAACGTCACCCGCAAACCAGCTCGCGTGGCGCGGCTCGACCACGACCGTGCCGGCGAATCGTTGACGCAGGCTGCCGAAGAACTCTTCAGCCAAGCGCGAGTCGAAGGCCAGGCTCGGCGGCAGCTGGACGAGCAGTGCTCCGAGCTTCTCGCCGAGCTGCCGAACGCCCTCCAGGAATTCATCCAGCGGTTCCTCTACATCTGCCAGCCGACGTTCGTGCGTGATGGCCCGAGGGAACTTGGTCGAGAAGCGGAAGACCGCAGGCACCGAGTCCGCCCATCGCCGGTAGCTGGAGGGACGGTGCGTACGTTTGAAGCTGCTGTTGATCTCCACCGCGTTGAACACACCGGCGTAGCGCGCCAGGTGTTGCCCCTCAGCGGGAAAGCGATCGGCGTGGCCACGCGGGATGGTCCAGCCGGCGGTGCCGATGTAAACGGTCACTCGTCCAGGTGCTTCGCGAACCAGTCGGCGCTCAGGTCAATGACCTGGGTCAGGTAGTCGGTGGGGCCTTCGAAGGGATGTGCGGCGCCGAACGTATGACCCGCCCCCTCGATACGCTGGAAGTGCGATCTGATCGAGGGCGCCACTCCGGCTATGCGCTCGCCGTCGGTCACGCTCACCGACTCGTCCTCCGCGCCGTGGATGATCAGGTAAGGCACCAGCAGTCGCGATGCCGCCTTCAGGATGTCGAGGCGCTCGCGGTTCTTCTCGACATCCTCCAGCAGCTCGAGACCCAGCGGCATCAGCTGGCCGGTCCGGGCGTTCAGAACCTCGATGCGCCCGTTGCGCCGCCACTCGCGCTTCTGCTCGTCCGTCCAGCGGTTCACATAAGCGATCGCCGACCAGGTGACGAGGCAGATGACGCGCGGGTCCTCCGCGGCCTTGATGATGACGGTGCCGCCGCCGCGGCTGTGACCGAGCAAGCCGAAGGTGTGGCGCGGATCGAGGTCCGGAAGCTCGCCGGCTCCGGCAGCGTCGAGCACGAGTCCCAGGTCATCCAGCTCCTTGCTGAACGTGTTGCGCTCGAACCTGTCCAGCTCGCTGAAGTTCTCCAGGTCGGCGCCAATCCCGCTGCCGGAGAAGTTGAAGGCGATGACCGGATAGAGCGTCCGCCGGGCGAGCTGCTCCGAGAGATACGGGAAGAAGCCCCAGTCCTTGAAGCCCTTGAAGCCGTGGCAGATGATGATGGCGGTGCCGGGTCGACACTCATCGCTGATCCAGACGTCGCCGCGGATCGGATCGCCATCCTGGTTGCTCAGCTCAAACGGCTCGCGCGTGATGTTCATCGCTCGGGTTCGGGATGCCATTCCGCATCAATGACGCTCTGCCGCGCGTTGGCGGCACGGGCGAGGGTGAAGAGGAAATCGGACAGCCGGTTGAGGTACTTCAGGATCACCGGTTCCACTTCGGCACACCGGGCCAACGCGACCACGCAGCGCTCGGCGCGACGGCAGACGTTGCGCGCCAGATGCAGCGCCGCAGCCGCTGGAGTGCCGCCGGGCAGAATGAAGGCGCTCAGTGGCGTCAACTCGTCATCCAGCTTGTCGATCCAGGCTTCGAGGACCATGACGCGCGCCTCGTGCAGGTTGGGTATGTGCTTGGGTCTCGCGGCGCCGGTCTCGGGCGTGGCGAGATTGGCGCCCACGGTGAAGCAGTCGGACTGGATCTCGAGCAGCTGAGCCCGCCAGTCCTCCAGCTCCTGCGGCAGCGACGCGATGACGACTCCCAGCGCGCTGTTCAGTTCATCCACACTACCGTAGGCCTGCACCCGAAGATCGTCTTTCGATACACGCTGTCCGCCGAACAGCGAGGTGTCGCCCGAGTCGCCCTTCCGCGTGTAGATCTTCAAGCTGGATGGTCTCCCCGGTTGTGTTGCAGGCTAGCTGCGCAGCGTCCCCCTCTTGCGGACTCGCACCTTGACCTGGCGTCGCCCGAAGCGGATCGCCTCCTCGCAGGTGGGCATCCAGATGTCGATAATATAGCCCTTGATCGCGCTCCCGGTGTCCATGACCTGATACTTCTCCAGGGTCTCACCGTCCAGCTTGATGTCGATCTCGCTGCCGAGCGGCAGCACGCGCGGGTCAGCGGCGACGATGCCCTCACGTACCCAGACGCCAGATGCCGTGAACCCGTAATCGCAGTAGGCCGTCGCTTCGAAGGGATGCCAGACCATGGAGGGCTCGATCGGCTGGTAGAAGACACAGCCGGCGACCGCCGCCAGCGTGCCCAAGGGTACCGTCCACTTCGCAAGTTGTCCCGCCAACCCCACCCCACGCCGCACCTCAGAGACCTCCCACGAAGAACCCCGGCTTCAGTATCCTTTCCGGATCGAAACGATTCTTGAGCCCGCTGTCGATGGCATGCGCCGCTCCCGGGTCGCCCCAGGGATCCACGATGCCGCGCAGTGGGGCCGACGCCCGCTCGACGCGCACGAACCCGCCGCTCTCCGCAGCCTCCCGCCGCAACTCCTCCACCCGCAACGCCCAGGTCCGCTCGCCCTTGGCCGTGCCGTAAAGCGACGGCGAGACGAAGACCCACAGCCGGCCCAACAGCGGCGAAGCCATGAGCGGGGGGGTCTGGCCACCCGCGAACGGCGTGGCCAGGCGAATCAGCTCGTCCATCGCACGTAGCGGCACATCAGCGCGCACCGTGAGCGCAGGGCGCAGGTGCCGTTCGATCTCCGCGACCGGCCCCCAGAACTTGTCACCGCGCTCCTGCGCGATGCCCTGGCTCGCCGCTGCATCTTCCGCCGCGCGCAGCGCGTCATCCACGGCCAGTTCGTGCCCAAGCCAGCGTACAGCCATCCACCACTGCTCGCCTTCCGGCCCGAAGACCGTCGCCGCCTCCGGCGAGACGAGCTCGGCCGCCGCCGGCGCGAGCCTGTCGCTGCCACTTAGCGCTCGCGCGAACGCCGCCAGCTCGTTCGGGCGCCGGGCCTTGAAGACGAGAGAGCGATCCGCCTGCGGCCGCGGGTGCAGGCGCAGGTGCGCCTCCGTGATGATGCCCAGCGTGCCCCAGCTCCCGGTATACAGCTTGACCATGTCGTAGCCGGCCACGTTCTTCACCACGCGGCCGCCGGCCTTCACGACGCGGCCGTCGGCGAGGACGGCGCTGAGCCCGAGCACGAGATCACGGGGTGTGCCGTAGAGGGCCGCGAGCGGGCCCGCAGCTCCAGTGGCGATCGTGCCACCGACGGTCCCGTCACCAAGGGGATCGAGTGGCCACCACTGGCGTGTGCCGGCCAGCGCGGCGTTCAGATCGGCGAGTGAGATGCCGGCCTTGACTGTGGCCAGGAGGTCCTCGGGGTGATGGTGAACCGCCCCGTTAAGCCGCAGAGTGCTGATCACGATGTCCGCACGCTGGAGCGGATGACCCGTCGATAGCCACGTGCCCCGCCCCGCGGGTACCACTGTCCAGCCCGAGCTGGAGGCCAGCTTCAGGAGCTCGCAGAGTTCTGCGACCGATCCGGGCGTGGCAACGGCCTGGGGCGGCCGGCCGTCGATGGCGAAGGCGCCCGGGTCGTCCGCCAGGCAGTCGGAGCCGAACTCCGACTCGATAAAGACGGCGATGCTCTTCCCCCGCCGATCACGCGTCGGTCCGGCCTGGAAACCCTCGGGTACGGCCGCAGGCTCTCGCTCCGCAGGCAGAAGCTTGCCGGGGTTGCAGAGCCCTGTCGGATCGAAGATCTCTTTCACCCAGCGCATCGTCTGCAGATCGGCGTCGGAATAGATGAGCGGCATGTACTGCCCCTTATCGATCCCGACGCCGTGCTCGCCGGTGATGGTGCCGCCGGCCGCTACGCACGCTTGCATGATCTCGCGGCTGGCCGCGCGGATGCGCTCGAGGATCCCCTCGTCACGGCGATCGAAGGGGATGTTGGGATGAAGGTTGCCATCGCCGGCGTGGAAGACGTTGGTGATCGTGAGATCGTACTCGCGGGCGATCTCGAAGACACGGCCCAGCACCTCGGGCAAGCGGCTGCGCGGCACCGTCGCGTCCTGCACGAGCAGGTCGGAGCCGATGCGGCCCATGGCGCCGAACGCCGACTTGCGTGCCTTCCAGAACTTCTCGCGGTCTTCCTCGTTCGCGGCCCGCGCCACCCCACGCGCGCCGTTCTTCTTGAGCAGCGCCTCGACCTCGCCCGCTTGATGGGCGAGCCCATGGCGCGGGCCATCGAGCTCGACGATCAGCGAGGCGGCGACATCGGTGGGGAAGCCCGCGGCGAAGCTTGACGCCTCGACCACCTTGATGGTGTTCTGGTCGATCATCTCGAGTGCAGCGGGCACGATGCCGGTGGCGATGATGGCGGAGACCGCGCGGCCGGCGTCCTCGATCTCGTCGAAGTGGGCGAGGACAGTTTCCACGGCTGCGGGAAGGGGCACCAGGCGTACCTCGATCTCGCTGCAGATCCCCAGCGTGCCCTCCGAGCCGACGAACAGGCCCAGCAGGTCGTAGCCGGGACTCCCGGGTCCCGGCAACTCGAGCAGCGAGCCGTCCGGCATCACGACGCTCGCCGCGAGGATGTGGTTGGTGGTGACCCCGTACTTCAGGCAGTGGGGGCCGCCCGCGTTCTCGGCGACGTTACCGCCCAGGGTGGAGACCGTCTCGCTGGCCGGATCCGGCGCGTACATGAGCCCGTAGGGCAACAAAGCTTCGTTGAGCTGCGCGTTGATGACGCCCGGCTGTGCCCTGGCCCGGCGGTTCTCGTCATCGATCCAGAGGATCCGGTTCAGGCGCGAGAGCTCGATGACCACTGCACCGTCGGCCAGCGCGCCGCCGGAGAGCCCGGTGCCGGCGCCGCGCGGCACGAAGGGGATCCCGGCGCCGTGAAGCAGCGCGACGACCCGCTGGATTTCCTCGGTGCCGTGGACGAAGACGACCGCGGCGGGCGTCGCCCGGTAGGCCGTGAGCGCGTCGGACTCGAAGGGCAGCAGATCCCCCGCTTCCGTGAGCACGTTGCCCTTGCCCACGATGCGGCGGAGTTCCTTTAGCAGTTCTCGGGAAAGAACCGGGCTCACCATGGCTCCGTGAGGATACCTTGGCGAGCCCTGTAGTCGCAAGCAGCGGCGGCGTCAGAACGGCTGGGGCAGCTACCTCTCCTCGGGCAGGAAGTCGCTGATCAGCCAGAACCCCGAGAACGCTAATACGCCCACCAATAAACGGTGTTTGTTCATCATTCATCACTCCTACGACGCGCTCACTGCTGCTCGTTGAGCGCCGCCACGAGGTTCTCCATCACCCAGACCTCATACTCCTGCGTGTATGTCCCGAATGCCACTCGTCGACCATCAGGACTCAGGTAGAACCCTCCAGCGTACTGACCTTTTCCGAACGTCCAGAGCTCTTCGGCGTCGCCGCCATCAGTCGGAACGCGCCACACCCCGGTGTGCCGATCTTCGGTTTCCGTCCTCGCGAACAGGACGTGCTCCCCGTCCGGGGTCCACTGGAGACATCCCACGTTCCCCGGTTCCTGGATGACATGCAACCCTCGAATCGCCCCATCCTCGAGATCAAGGATCATCAGACGCCCGCCGACGTTGACACCCGCCACACTGCCGCCTCCCAATGAATCTCGCACAGCGAAGACGAGCCGGTTTCCATCCGGTGAGAGTGCGAGCAGTCTCGTCGTCAACAGAGAGTCACGATACAGCAGCCGCTCACGCCCGGACTCGAGCTCCCGCCATACCAGACGCCCCACCATCTGGTTTCCATCATACTGCGAGTAGATGATCGCCTCACTATGCCCGGCCCACACGCCACGGATCCCGTACCACCATGGCGTCTTGGTGTCACCTTCCAGCTCGAGCACCGGGCTTGCCTCGCCGCTCTCCACATCAATCCGGTAGAGCCCTCCGTGATAGTCAGCACTCTGGTTGGTTTCGTCCCTGCCATTTGTGAGGATGAACCGGCCGTCCGGAGACCAGCTTGGGGTTCGGGTCTGCAGCTGCGGGGCCAGCTCCCGTTCCGTCCCCGTTACGAGGTGCCGAATGTGGAGCGGCCTCCGGTACGGCCCGGGGTCGGGACCCCCCGTCCGTTCCTGTTCGGTCACGAACGCTAGATACTCACCGTCTGGCGACCATGTTGGCTGGAAATTGGAACCCAAGATGGGGACGGCTGACTCTTCGTCCGGCGTCCCAGTGGCTGGATCGAGGGGCGCCACGCTGAGAGAGTTCCAGCGAGTGAACACGCTGTAGTAGAGCGCGCCGTCGCTTGTGAAGCCCAACGGCCTCCATCCACCGGCTCCGACCATGCCCGTGTTCCGTCGTATGAGCCTCGGCGAACCTACCAGGAGACCGTCCTTGACGTGGGCCGCCCAAAGGTCCCACCTCCCGTCCCGATCGCTGAGGAACACGACGTGTTCGGTATTCGGGACCCAGCCAATGAGCCGGTCATCGGCAGGATGTTGTATGAGCGATGCAGCGCCGCTACCATCCAGGGCAACAATCCAGATATCGTGGTTGCCACCATCGTGTTCGACGGTCACGTCCACACTTGCGTAGCGATCATCCGGTGATACCGACACCCGATCCGCCAGAGAGAGTGACGACGCCGCCAACTGCGCTGAATCCATCAGAGAACGAGCGCTAGCGTCGGCGACCGAGAATAGCACCACCCCCTCCGAAGGGCCGCAATCCCTCATCGCGACAATGCCTTTGCTGTCGTGCGTCCAGGCGTGCGACCAGATCCCGCATCCGTCCTCCCGACTGAGCACCCGAGAGTTCGACCCGTCAATCCCCACGAGGTGCAGCGAGCTGGCGTTTTCCTCCGCCCACAGATACGCGACCGTCATACCATCAGGCGAGACAGAGGCTCCCCAGGCGTACTGTTCCGGATCACCCCACGATGCCTCGTGGGTCAGGAAACGGAATTCGTCCGTTGCCAGGTCTCGGATCGCCAGATCTCCGATCTCCCAATCCACGAATAGAAGGCTGCCACCGTCCGGACTAGGCGCGAACGCTTCAGTTCTCGCCAACGGATCGACCTGAACTTGCCGCGTCGAGATACTCACCACCTCGGCTGCTCGCTGGGCTCGTTCTATCGCCGTCAACCGTGCCCGGGCCTCATCTACAACATCCCGCTGGTCGGCGTAGTCCGTTACCACACGTCGGTAAGCCCTTTCCGCCTCTGTCCTTCCGAGCTTCTCGTAGCAGAGACCGATGTGCATGAGCGCTTTAGCGGCCACCGGCCGGTTGTCGGGAAAACCCTCCAGGATGCGCTCATAGATGTGGATGGCGCGCTCAAGATTCCCTTGGACTTCCTCCTCGTAAAGGCCGGCCTGGTACAGCTCCTCCGCGGTCTGCTGCGCGCTGGTGGAAGCCGCGAAGACCAGCGCCAACGC
>Ga0209635_10005070_pt1 | contig 10390 bp, 7 predicted proteins | sample DeeMarSWOR230_32_FD_187463 | JGI IMG/M metagenome (GOLD analysis project Ga0209635, IMG submission 187463) | Marine sediment microbial communities from White Oak River estuary, North Carolina - WOR-2-30_32 (SPAdes) (version 2) | ecosystem: Environmental > Aquatic > Marine > Intertidal zone >...
GAGCCTCTTCCTGCCGTCCGAGGCGCAGTTGGATCGGCAGTCGTCCGGCGAGTTGATCTGTGCTGACAGTCCCGAGTTTGTCTGCGCGACGACGGGCGTGGACGAAGCGCTGCCGGTCGATCGGCTCGCCCAGCGGCTTCAGGCGGCTTCGATCGTCTACGTACCGTTCGAGGAAGGGCAGACGATCGGTGTGAACCGTCATCACGCCCGGTCCTGGGCGAATCAGGTGTATGCCGATCCCTGGGACGGCCGGCCGACCCGGGCGGCGCACTTCATCGACACGATCCGGAAGCGCTACCCGCACCTGGAGATCCGGGAGCTTTCGCCCATCCTTGACGAACTCCGCCTGATCAAGTCCCCCGGGGAGATCGACCTGCTCCGCCGAGCGGGTCATCTCACGGCCTTGGGCGTCTGTGAGGCGATGCGCTCGACTCACCCCGGCGTGATGGAATACCAACTGGACGCGGTCATGCGTTACCACTTCCTTGCGGGAGGGGCGCGGGACCGGGCATACCATGCCATCGTTGCCGGCGGCGCGAACGCTTGGTACGGGCACTACTGCAGCAACGACAGCGAACTCAAGGATGGGGACTGGGTTCTCTGCGACTGCGCGCCCTCATACCACTACTACGTCAGCGATATCGGCCGAATCTGGCCCATCAACGGCACCTACACGCCCGAGCAGCGCGAGCTGTACGGGTTCGTCGTCGAGTACCACAAGGTGCTGCTGGCCGGGATTCGTCCGGGGCGGATGCTGGAGGAGATTCACGCCGAGGCGGCGGAGACTATGAAGGACGTCCTCGCCGGGTGGAGCTTCAGTTCGCCGCTGCACGAGCAGGCCGCCCAGGCGATGTTTGAGTTCCGCGGGCACCTGTCGCATTGCGTGGGCATGTCGGTTCACGATGGCGGGCTGCACTATACGCGGCCGTTGGAACCCGGGGTCGTCTTCTCCGTAGACCCGCAGATGCGTGTTTCGCAACAGAAGCTGTACATCCGCGCCGAGGACACGGTTGTCGTCACGGAAGACGGGATCGAGAACCTGACCCGGGAAGCGCCCCTTGAACTGGACGACGTGGAAGCGATGATGCAGCAGGAAGGGCTGCTGCAGGTATTCCCGCCTGCGTGACCGCACCGCGGAGGTGCCTAACAGGAGGTCCGCGATGGACCGGCAATTGTTCGAACGAGTCTGCAACACGCCCGGCGTGCCCGGGTACGAGGGCGCGGCCCAGGACGTGGTAATGGAGGTCCTGGGCGCAAGCTGCGACGAAGTGCGCCGGGACCGGCTGGGCAACGTGATCGGCCTGAAGAAGGCCACCCAACTGCCGGACGGCGCCGAGCGCCCGGCGCGGGTCATGCTGTCCGCCCACATCGACGAGATCGGCATGATGGTGAAGCACATCAGCGACAAGGGCTTCATCCGGTTCCAACCGGTCGGCGGGCTCAACGCGCAGGTCGTCGTGTCGCAGCGCGTTGTCATTCACGGCCGCCAGCCGGTCGGCGGTGTGATCGTGCCGGACACGCGTTCGGACAGAAAGGACAAGGTCACTCCGCTGGAGGACTTGCTCATCGACACGGGGCTCTCGAAGGAGACCCTGTACGACCACGTGGACGTCGGCGACGTCATCACGTTTGCCCCAGAGGTGGAGCTGCTGAACGACAAAGTCTACGTGGGCAGGAACTTCGACGACCGGATCGGGACGTACTGCCTCCTGGAGGCAATGAGCCGCCTGGGCTCGACGGCGGTCGATGCCCATGCCGTCAGCTCCGTGCAGGAGGAAGTCGGCGTCCGCGGGGCGCCGGTGGCGACCTATGCCATCGAGCCGGACATCGGTATCGCCATCGACGGAAGCGTGTGCTGGGGGGCCTACGTGGCGGAGCACGAGAGCCTCTGCACGATCGGCGAGGGGACGGGCATCTATATCATGGACAGCCTGACGATCGGCGACCGGCGGCTGGTGCGGTTCCTCTTCGAGTTGTGCGAGCGCTTCAAGATTCCGTTCCAGAAGAATATCGGCGGCGGGACGGACGCGTCGGCCATCCAGCGGACGAAGACGGGTGCCTTGTGCACGACCATCGGGGCGCCGGTGCGGTACATGCACTCGACGGTCCAACTCTGTCACGCCGACGACATCGAGGCCACGATCGAACTGCTCAAGACATTCCTTGAGCACGCTCACGAACTTCGGGCGGAGACATCATGAAGATCACGAGCATATTGACCACGCCGGTGCGGATGCCGATCGTCCGGGCCCCGTACCCGACCGACGGGGCGGGAACGAAGAACGAGTGGGGGCGAGGAAGTCGTATCTCGCCCGAGCGCCCGACGCCGATGCTGGAGTATCTGATCGTCCGGGTGGAGACTGATGAAGGAGCGATCGGCATCGGCGAAGCACCTGTCGATATTGGCTTCTTCGGCCAGACGCTCGAAGAGGTCCAGGCGGCGATTGAGGACTACCTCGGGCCCCAGATCGTCGGGAGCGACCCCTTCGACCGGGAGCACCTCATGCACCGGATCGACGTTCGCGGGAACTCCTGCGCGAAGTCGGGGATCGATCTGGCGCTGCATGACCTGATGGGCAGAGCCCTCGGCGTCCCCGTCAGTGATCTGATCGGCGGGTCACACAAAGAACGCATTCCGGTGGCCATCGAGATCGCGGGCGGGCCAGCCGAGGCGATGGCGGAGGAATGCCTGGCCTTCATGGACCGAGGCGTGCGGGCCTTCAAGCCGAAGATCGGCGGGTATCCTGATGCGGACGCCGAGAGGCTGCGGGTGATCCGCGAGGCGGTCGGGCCGGATGTGTCCATCCGCGCCGATGCCAACCAGGGATACACTCCCAAGGAGGCGATCCACCTCTGCCGGCTGGCGGAGAAGCATGGCGTCAGCCTGGAGCTTCTGGAACAGCCCGTTCCCGCGTGGGACCTGCAGGGCATGGCGCATGTAAGGCGGTCCGTGGATACGCTCATCGAGGCGGATGAGAGCTGCTTCACGATCCACGACGCGATGCAGATCATCCGTCACGAAGCCTCCGACGTGCTCAACATAAAGATCGCCAAGGCAGGTGGGCTGTACAACGCCAAGAAGATTGCCGCCATCGCCGAGGCGGCGGGGCTTCAATGCGTTCTGGGCACGGCGTTCGGACTGGGCGTCAAGGTGGCGGCGAAGCTCCATCTGGCCGCCTCGACGGTGGAGATGGTTGATGCCGTGGAGTTCACGGAACTCGGGCTTCACGACGTCTTGCTCGCGCCGCCTCATGACACGAGCCTGGTACTGCCCCTCGAGGACGGCAGCTTGCCCGTGCCGGATGGCCCCGGGCTCGGCGTGGAACTGGACGAGGAGAAGCTGCGGCGGTACGGCTTGTAGCGGTCGTCGGAATTGTGATCCCCTCCCCGTGATTCGATCCAGGTTTTGTGAGAGAATCCCAGCGGCAGAACGCTCAGTGCCACACCATCCTCCTGCCCTTTTCCCCTCCGCCGCCCCCCCTCACACCCCCTTGCCTCGGGGGAGGGGTGGGGGTAGAGTGCGCGAGGAGCCACGGCCCGCCTCCGCCCGGCCGTGTGAAAGGTCGTAGGCGTTCGGGAGGCGAGTCAGAGAGCCACCTGTGACCATCGCCGCGTCCCGGCCTTCCCTCACACGGTGCCCTCGCCCGCCCTTCAGAGCGCGAGCAGCGTCGGCGCCTGCTCCGTGCGGATCCCATGAGTCATGCGTCGCAGCGGTCGATCACGACGAAGGGGTACTCGCCGAAGCCGCGCCGCCCCGCACGTTGTTCCGGGCGATCCTGGATCGCACCCGGCGACTGCGGTTGCTGCCGGTGCTGGCCAGAGCGGGATGAACGAAAGCCACCGCGCCAACCTGGCAGATCGCGAGACGGCACGGAGTCGCACGGGGCGCAAGAGGCGGCTTCGGCCATGTTGGCCCCAGCACGAACCGCTTGGCTGTCTTGCTGCGGCCCCGTGGTTCCCTGCGGACTCAGGCCGCGTCTCTCCGCTTGCGTTCCCTGCCGCGGGAACGCTACAATCAGCCTCCAAAGGGCTGACCAACGAGGCTGCCCAGAAGTCCAATGGCGAAGCTCGGGGGGATGCGCGTCGGAAAGAACAGTCTCAGACTGAACGTGCAAGGGAAACAGAGAATGGGCATCTTCAAGAGAGTGCTGTTTGTCTTGCTGCTTCCAGTTCTGTCATCATCAGCGCAGGAACAGGCCAAACCCAAACTGGAGTCTGCGGAGACCTGCAAGGAGTGTCACAAGCAACACTACATGGAATGGGCGAACTCGGGCCACGCCCATTTCTCCCGCGAGCAGAATCTCCCCTTCGTGAGACTCTCTGGGAGAGTAGGAGCCGGCAAGAGGGACATCAGCCATTGCCAGGGCTGTCATGAACCGCTGCGGCAGTTCAGCGACTCTGTGTCTGACAGCAAGATCATCGTCAGGGAACGCGTCACGTGCGACTTCTGTCATTCGGTGCAGATCGATCACCCACGTCAGAAGTTCACGCTCCATCCGTCCGGGGCAAAGCAAGGCCCCATAGAGAAAACGGAATCGCCGAAACACAAGGTGGCGTACTCAAGGGAAATCACGAGTTCCGACTTCTGCCTGGTCTGCCACCACAAGAGCCGCGACGATCATCGCCAACTGCGGAAGGAGTTCCCCCCGGAACTGATCAACTGCCAGAGCTGTCACATGCCGTTGAGGCGGGACGGCTCGAAGGGACACAGCCACGCCTTCCCTGGACGCTTCTCCGAGGAGATGCTCCAGAAAGCCTTTGAGTTCGACGTGGTGGTTCAGGAAGTGGACGCCGGCCTGCAGGTCGATGTCAAGTTGACGAACATCGTCAACGCGCACTCCGTCCCGCCAGCTCCCGCCGGCTACAGCTACATTGTCCTATGGGTCACCGCCCAGGATGTCAGCAACAAGGTCGTCTGGAAGAACTGGGACGTGAAGCCCTCGGACGAGCCGATTCTTGCCACCATGCATGCGGACAGTCGAGGAGTCGTTCCGCAGGCGATCTACGTGAAGGCCAAGGAATCCAAGGGATTCCAGTATCTGCTGAAGGACAAGACGATCCGATGGGTCGAAGCGAGGCTGGTTTCGTATGCTCTCGCGCCACGGGAAGTCGCACGCATGAAGCTCAAGGACCCTTTCTATACGAGAGGCCGAACCATGGCATTCCGAAGGCTCTATCTGGGGAAAGACAACTGACCTCGCATGCCCACTGGGAGCTACCCGCTATGCATGGTGATGCCCGTCTGTTCAGAGTCCTGGCCTGTTCCATCGTGGGATGGTGCCTTGTGCTGGCGCTCCCCTGTTCTGGACAGGGTGCGGAGCCGGCGACGCTTGCCACCGTCGCCAATCCAGGGAGAATCTCGTCCGGGGAGCCCATCGCAAAGACGTTCTCGGCAGAAAAGGCTGCTCGCTACCTCGACACAGCGGCATTGCACTGGGCGAAGACTCGCAAGTGCGTCGCGTGTCACACGGATATGGGCTATCTCTTCGCGAGACCAGCCTTGAGCACAACCTTGCGAGATTCCGGTGAGGTCCGCGCGCTCTATGAGCGGTACGTCACCGAGACCTGGAAGAACGGACCGCCGAAAGAGGGCTTCAATGTCGTGGTCGTTGCTTCGGGGCTCACATTCAACGACATGCAGACCACGGGGAAACTCCATGAGGCAACTCGTCGGGCACTCGAGCTGATGTGGAAGGTCCAGCGCGACGATGGCAGTTGGCAATGGCTCAAGTGCGGCTGGCCCCCGATGGAGTCCGATGACCACTACGGTGTGACCCTCGCGGCACTCATCGTAGGCCTGGCCCCGGAGCAGTACGCCGAGACGGAAGCGGCTCGCGCGGGCCTGAAGAAGATCCGCAGCTACCTTGAGAAGAACCAACCGCTGTCCCTTCACCATCGCGCAATGATCGCCTGGGCGTCACGACGCATCGATGGCCTGATGAGCGACGAGCAGCGGGCAGAGACGCTCGATGAGCTGCTCGCGCTTCAGCGCCCAGATGGGGGCTGGTCCACGCCCGGCCTCCTGGCGGATTGGAAGGGCTTTCGACGGAAAGATGGCAAGCCACACGACACAGGGACAAGCGATGCGTACGCAACTGGCTTTGTCATCGTTGTTGCCAGGAACCTGGGCGAGCCAACCAGCCACCCGCAACTCCAGCGCGGGATCACCTGGCTCCTGGAGAAACAACGAGTAAGCGGCAAGTGGTTCACACGTTCACCGACCAAGGACAGCCGGCACTACATCTCGAATCTCGGAACTGCCTTTGCGGTTCTGGCCCTGCAGTCGTGCGACAAGCTCCGGCCTTGATGTGCGCGGCGCTGTCGAATGGCGTCGTGCGGCAGAGAAGCCAGTCCGGATGATTGGACGAATGCCGGTCAACGCGACACACCAGCCTGTAATGAGCACCATCAACAGGGAACAGGGGGTCATCGTGCAGGGAGCATCGAACGTGCCATCACTACTGGCCGCAGTCATCCTCCTCGCCCCGATGGCGTGGAGCGCAGGGGACGACGCCACCCACGCCGCGCTCCTGCGGCTGTTCCCGGACTCGAAGGCCCCGACGTTCTACGGGAAGAAGAGCGAGCTGGTCGTCGGGCGCCATCTGCAGCACTGGGCGCGCAACAGCCACTGGCATCCGGATGTCGACGAGAAGTCGGTCTTCCACGCACGACTGCAACACAAGTCCGTCGATGAGCGGAGCTGGGAGATCGGCATCGGCAAAGGCGGGCAGATGTACTCCATGTGCTCATCCTTCGGCGAGGCCATGCCGCCACAGACCCCGCACAGCCAGTGGATGGACGAGGCCTGGCAGTTCACCACGATCTACGGGCATCTACTGGGGAGGGATCTGCCCAAACAGATACAGCCGTATGGGAACTCATTCGTCCACCAGTCCGGCATCTACACCCGAGAGAAGGACATCAAGCCCTTCTACTCGCCGATCCTGGCGACGCACCACGACGCCGACCGGCGGGCCTATTCGCTGGTGTCGTGGGGCCAGATCCCGACCGCCAGTGTCAATCGCAGCGGCATTCTCGTGTACGTCCAGTACCGTGACCTCGGGGCAGGCGTGATTGAGGTCACCTATGTGATCTACAACTTCGAGAACGAGCCGATGAGCAACCTCGGCCCCTGGGGCGGTGTGCGCACGTCGGTGTTCCCTGAGCACGTGATCTCGAATCCGGACGGCAGCTACCGGTTCTTCACGCCATGGAACTACGGCTCGCCCGGATGCCGAATCCACTTCGAGGACACGGGCGGCTGGGCCGCCGCGACCCAGAACGCAGCGAACCCGCACAGCTATGCGATCGGCGTCGTCTTCGGCAAGAAGCTCGACAAGAAAGGGGAGCATCGGGGCAAGCCCCGCTACGACTGCGGCAACAGCCGCCATGGCACGCGCGATTACACCGTGCAGGCCACCGTCATCAACATCAAAGACAAACCGTTCACGCCGCACCTGCTGCGTATGTATTTCGTGATCGGTACTCTCGACGAGGTCGCCAAGACAGCGAACCAGCTTGCGGACTTCGCAGACTACGAGCCGTTGGACCTCACGGAAGACAACACGCCATTGGTGGCCCTCTATCCCAGGCGGTATGCGGGCGGGCAGGCGGTGTTGTCGCGACGTGCTCCGGCAGGCAATTCCGCAGGCCCGCTGTGCAAGGTCTATGCACATCCGGTCAACGGCTCGCTCCCGCTGTTTGTCATCAAAGATAACCCAACGGGTCAGTACTTCGTCACAACCGATCCCTACGCCGAGTGTGAACGCGAACCGTTTCAGAACCCCTTCCCGCCCGACGATCCACGGCACCAGAAATACGAGAACCGAACCGTCTACCGACCGTACACGCGGAAGACCGACTGGATCGAGTTGCTTGGGTTTGTCATGCCGAAAACCATGGCGAACCCGTCGTTGGAGGCCACTGCCTTGTCGTCTGTCTCCGGCATGGACAAGGCATTCCGGCCGGGCCAGAAGGCAGAGGCCAACGAAATCATGGTGCGAAAGTAAGACGCTGTGGCCTCCATCCATGAAGGACAATGAGAAATGGGAATCATGAGATTGCTATTGCCACTTCTTCTGGCCGGAACATCGATCGCCGCAGGTCAGGACGGCGAGACGCTGCCCGCGCTAAAGGACGGACAGACACCGCAGACCCTTACCGAGATGTGGGCGGGATTTGACCCTTGTGCGGAGCCACTAGAAGTGGAGGTGCTAGCAGAATCGGAAGAGGACGGCGTGGTACTGAAAGTGCTTCGTTACCGCATCGGCGTCTTTAAGGGGCAGAAGGCGATGATGGCAGCGGTTTACGGACACCCGAAGGGAGCCGCGAAAGTTCCGGGCTTGGTTCAGATTCACGGTGGCGGACAATCCGGTCATTACAACGCCTGCCTGACCAATGCGAAACGCGGCTATGCAACCATCTCCCTTGCCTGGGCCGGGCGCATCAGTTCCCCCGGCCATACGGTCGGCAAGAATGGAGTCCAGTTGTTCTGGGACGGCAAGACTGATGATCGCGGATATCTTCCACTCCCAGGCATCCGCAATTCCATAGGGAGACAATCTTATGCGCACGCTCTCATTGGCTCTTGGTTTTCTCTTCGCTTTCCTCTGTTCACCCGCTTCGCTGGTTCTCGGTGATGTCCGTCTGCCTTCGATTATTGGGGACAAGATGGTGTTGCAGCAGGACTGTGATGCCCGCATCTGGGGCTGGGCTGATCCCGGCGAAAAGGTGGACGTCACGCCCGGCTGGGGAGGAAACGGGGCCAGTACGGTCGCCAATGAGAAAGGCCAGTGGCTGGTAGAGATCAGGACGCCAAAGGCGGGTGGCCCACATACGCTTGCCGTGAAAGGAAAGAATACGATCGAGGTGAAGAATGTCCTTGTTGGCGAGGTCTGGCTCTGCTCAGGGCAATCGAACATGACGTGGCAGATGTACTTCTTCGGCAACTACGTATTAGGCGGAGCCGAAGATATTAAACAGTCGACCAATGAGAAGATTAGGTACTTCAATGTTGGCGGCAAGGTCTCGGCTGAACTTCAGGAAGATGTACGGGGAGCATGGGTCGAATGCAACCCTGAGACGTCGCCGAAGTTCAGCGCTGCTGCCTTTTACTTCGGGAGAAAGGTCCAGGCTGAGACGGGGTATCCGGTTGGTTTGATACACAGTTCCATCGGCGGGACGGCCGCCCAGGGGTGGACACGAAGCGAATTCATCGAGAACAATGACGGCTTCAGCTCCATTATCGAAAACTACAATAAAGGGCTGAAGGAGTGGGAGCAGGCCGTTGCCGAGGCAGAGAAGCACAACCAGAAGCGCAAACCACGACCTGCTTATCCAGCGAGGAATGTTGATAAAGCAGGAGTACTGTTCAATGGCTGGATCAGGCCGATCACCGATATGACCATAAAGGGTGTGATCTGGTACCAGGGTGAATCGAACACCCGGGCGGCCTATACCTACAGAGAGCTTTTTCCAGCATTGATCAAGAACTGGCGGTGTGACTTCAGGAACTTTGACATGCCGTTCTATTTTGTGCAGCTGGCCAACTTCACGGAGGGTGGTAAGCCGGACGAGGTTAAGCCTTACCGGGGAGAGCCGCGGGAGCACGAATGGGCTGAATTGCGGGAAGCGCAGTTTATGGCCAATCAGTTGAAGAACACAGGAATGGCGGTCACTATCGATATTGGTAGCAGTCATAATATTCATCCCGCTAACAAGAGAGATTGTGGCGAGCGGCTGGCGTTGTGGGCGCTTGCGAAGGATTATGGCAAGGATGTGATCTACTCGGGGCCGCTGTATGCCGGATATGCAACCGAAGAGGGGCAGATACGTGTGTACTTCGATCATGCCGAAAGCGGATTGGTCTTTCGTGACGGAAGAGCCAAAGGCTTTGCTATAGCGGGCGAGGACAGGAAGTTCGTCTGGGCAAACGCCAGGATCGAGGGTGACACGGTTGTTGTTTCGAGCGAGAAGGTGAAAGATCCGGTTCGTGTCAGGTATGGATGGGATATTGATCCGGAGGTGAGCCTTTATAACAAAGCGGGGCTTCCCACGTGGCCGTTCCGAACGGATGACTGGAACGGCCTATTCTTTGGAAAGTTGTTGCCGAAAAGATGACAGTGGACACAAGAAGAAGGAGAGAATCGATGAAGGAGCTTCTCGCTGCAGCGTTGTTGGCAACCATTTGCCTGGCACTCGACCATGAAAGCAGCACACCGAATGAAAGCGTTATGAGAAAGGAAATCGCACGATGAAAAGACTCGCTCTAATCCTGTTCCTTCTTTCCATCGCCACTGCCCTTGCCGTTCCGGTCCTGGCTGCCGGAGAAGAGAAGGGAAAGAACGTTCAACAAGTTGCCGCGGCCATGGGCCGGGTTGTGAAAGTTGGT
>Ga0209635_10005072_pt1 | contig 10388 bp, 7 predicted proteins | sample DeeMarSWOR230_32_FD_187463 | JGI IMG/M metagenome (GOLD analysis project Ga0209635, IMG submission 187463) | Marine sediment microbial communities from White Oak River estuary, North Carolina - WOR-2-30_32 (SPAdes) (version 2) | ecosystem: Environmental > Aquatic > Marine > Intertidal zone >...
CCACCGCCGACAATCGCAACTTTCATTGCCCGGCTGCTTTTCTTCTTATCCATGTTATAAAAATTAAGATCCCCACAAACTGGATTGATCGCGCAGGAGATATCCTTCTTCGCCATCAGAGACTCCTGCCAGCAGCCTGTGAGGCATGAGATGCACTTACGGATCTTTTCAGGTTTGCCAAGCTTTACTTTTGTAGGCCAGTAAGGATCAGCCAGAGCCTGTCGGCACATACCAATCATATCGGCTTTGCCTTCAGCAATTACGCTCTCACAAAAATCAGGATTTCGCAGCGCATGACTGATGATTACCGGTATCTTTACAAGGGGTTTGACAGCTTCGGCCGAATATATTGTCCAACCTTCCTGGTAGTGCATTGGGTCAAACCCAGCTCCTGGGGTTTCCTGAATGCACTGGCTTAAGTCCAAAGCTGCTGCTCCACCTTGCTCAAAAGCTACTGCCATTCTCTTGCTTTCCTCGGTGTCTATACCACCTGGAACCCACTCGTTGGCCGAATATCGTACAATAACCGGGAAATCATTCCCACACTTGTTGTGGATCTCCTTAATAATGGACAAGGTGAAAAGCATACGGTTTTCAAAACTACCACCGAAACGGTCTATACGACGATTGAGGTAGGGGCTCAAGAAAGCTGACATGAGGTAGCCGTGTGCTGCGTGCAGGCACACTGCATCAGCTCCTGCTGCCTGGCATCTCCATGCCGCTAGTGACCACAATTCAATCTGGTCCAAAATTTCTTCCGTACTCATGGCTCTGATCTCTTTGCCCTTTTCTTCTGCATTTGCAAAGACGATCTCATGCCCAGCTGACCAGGGGAGTTTGACTACCTGATCATTGGTCGACATTATGCTGCCTTTAGGCATAGGACACTGCCTGCCTGGATGCTGTATCTGCGGTATGGCAAGGGCACCATATTTATGGATACTGTTCACCAACCTGGCCAGCCCGGGTATCATATTATCTTCATCAATAATCACACCTGTTACGGTTACACGGCCGGTCTTAGAATCCGGGGTACAGCCACCAATATTGATCATGCTGTAGCCACCTTTGGCTACCTCTGAATACACTGCGATATCCAGTTCACTGACCGATCCGTCCGCATGTGAGCAACTTATTGCTGTCGGCTCAAAGTTGATTCTGTTTTTAGCAACGACACTGCCAATGCGTAACGGTTTAAAAAGATTTGGATACTTCTGTTCTTTAGCCATGTTTCACTCTCCTTGTTCAGCATTGATTTTATAATTTTTGGTTTTTTTTGAACTTACGTGCAACAAGCGAAGGCATCTTTGATTCATTTCCCGCCTTAGTGGTCTTGTATGACTCGAGGTTTCGAATTATGAGAGCATTGAATACATTGATAAAACCATATGCTGCTTCGGGTAGGCTACTCCTGCCAGCTCGCCCACTTCTTTCCCACTCGTGAAAAGATTATCCAGATGGATATACCAATGGTCGCTACGAGTATTATGATCGCAAAAAAGTGTGCCATCCGTGCAAGTGATGAGTAGTATGATATCTTGTTCCCCAGCCCTATCTTCCCACCGACCATATCTGAACCAACTGCAGTGATAAGCCCGAAGATCCCACCAACGAGCAATCCGACAATGATCATGGGCAGGGCAAGAGGAAAACGAATCATCTTGAATATTTGAAATGTCGTCGCCCCGTACGACTTGGCAAGAGCAATCTTGGCCAGGTCCGTTCTCCTGAATCCAGTGACAGAGTTGATCATTACCATAGGACCTGAAGCCAGTGATACTGCTATAATCCTGGGCCATATATTGAACCCAAGCTTTAACATAAGGAGAGGGACAAGAGCAATCGTTGGTGTACAAATCAAAAGCAGTATGTAGGGAGTTATTACTTTCTCGAGATAAGGAACCTGTGTCAGAACTGCTGCAAGAATAAGCCCTATGGAAGCTCCCACTACATATCCTGACACCAGCTCGCTTATGGTTATAAGAAAATGGGTATAGTTGTTCGGAAAAGAGGTTACGAGCGCTTTAAATGTTGCGCTCGGCGCCGGGAATACGAACTCGGGAACCTGGAATAGCCTTATGACGAGCTCCAGGCCCCCTAGAATAACTATGGCAACTGCAAGAATCCCGGTGACCTGTTTCCATCCATGGATCTTTACTGAGGAAACGGTTGCCGATATATCGAACGCCCCGTGCTTCTCAGGTACATGCTCTTCAAAGTCCGGGATTTCCTCTACGAGTTGTTTCTCATATACATCCATACTTATATCTCCCCTATTTTGATTCGATGTAGCCAATTTTGATCAAGTAACAGTGCTGTATGCCTGACTCTGATATACTCCCTCCTCCTTCTGCTTCTCCACATCCTTTACTATTCTTTTTTTTATCTCTGCAACAATTTCAAAATATTTCTGCTCCATGGTAATCCCCTCTGGCCTTGGCCTCGGTAGATCTATATCAAACAGTGCAGAGTTCGTTCCAGGTCTTGGAGTCATCACATAGACCCTGTTTGCAAGGTATACAGCCTCCTCTATCCTGTGTGTGACAAAAGCAATAGTCTTTCCTGTCTTCTTCCATATACCCAGAAGGAGGGTGTCCATTTCATCCCTTGTATAGGCATCCAGTGCGCCAAAGGGCTCATCCATGAGTAAAACCTTTGGATCGTATGAAAGGGCCCGTACAATCGAGACACGCTGCTGCATGCCCCCTGAGAGCTCCCTCGGAAAGTGATTCTCAAATCCTGTGAGCTCAACACTCTCCAAAAGGTCTTTCACTCTCCCTTCATGATCAGCAGTATTTTCCTTCATTACCTCTAATGGAAAAAGAACATTCTGAAGTATATTTCTCCACGGAAGGAGGTTTGCCTGCTGGAAAATAATTCCCACATCCTTCCTAGGCTTACCCACCTCCTCGCCCAATATGTACGCCTTCCCTCCATTGAAGGGATGAAGGCCGGTGAGACCCCATAAAAGGGTTGTCTTGCCGCAACCGCTCGGGCCGACAATAGCAACAAAATCCCCCTCTTTCACCTTCATCGAGAATCGGTCAATTGCATGAACAGGGCCTCTCTCGCTTGCGTATACCTTACTCACCTTTTCAACAACAATGACATCATCCATAATCAATCCTTATTTTTCATTATCAGGGCCACATATGAATTTTTAATTATTTAAATCATAATGAATTAGGATTTGTAATCATTGAAAATATTCAATCTCAAATCCAGTAATTCTTTATAATAATTAAATCAGAAATAAAAACTCGACATTGGCCCTATTGCTTGATTATTTGAGAAAAGGAATATTCCTCGTACTCAGAAGATAAACTTAAATAACAATAATACTAAGATATTTTTAATGGCTCCATTCGAAAATAGAATGGAGCCATTAAAGATTTCAAGACACATGTAAGCCCAATATTAGAAGAATGGACCTCGAGTCTTTATATCCTTCCAGGTGCTGTTCAGCTTGAAGTTTTTTGCATCTCTCTCTACCATAGCCCTATCAAAATCATTAGCCTCTGCAATCAATTCGGAAGTTATACATTCATCAACCTTGAGGTGCTTCTTCGTCTGGCCGATCTTATAGATAATATCAAGATACTTCTGCCACCCTTCAGGTACAAAAGCGCCATAGCCTAAGCCCCTTCTCTCACCCTCGACATAGGAGTATGCGAGCTGCCTCTGGGACTCAAGTGCAACTTCAGGTGTCATCTGCTCTCTTACTCCGGGATACGTGTCATAGGTCATCTGGGCTGCAGCCTGTGGGTTGATCCTTCCAAAGTGAAGACCCATTGAAGATCCCCTCATGAATTTTACGAGCAACTCCCTCTTTGCAGGATCTTTGAGATCTGATGTCCGCACTGCGTAACCGTTTGACGGCATCTCTGAGAAATCAGTCCCTCTGAAGAATTTCATTTTCATTCCTACAGCTTCCCACTGCACGTCGAGTGCAAGCCACCCCAGAGCTACATCAGCCTGACCCTGCTGTACGGCCTGCCCCCACTGTGGACCTGCAGTCAGATACTCCACACTATCCAGAGGAATCCCGAGCTCTGCCAGAAGAGGATCAACAATCGTTCGCCAACTTATGTCCCAAACAGAAATCGTTGCTCCAGCCAGTTCCTTCGGGCTTTTTATCGGGCTGTCTTCCCTTACCACAAGATGCCACACAGAACCGATCATCATCTCATAGGCGAGTACAACTTTCATTCCAGTATCAATACTGGCCGTAAGTATTCCTGGGGATGGATATCCAACATCGGCCTGATTCTGATCCACAAACTTCGTGCTTGCCATTCCGTCAGGACCGGTCTCCATTGAGACTTCGAGTCCCATGTCCTTAAAGTAACCCATCTCAATGGGAACTATAAGGTTGTAATCATCCATTACCTCCAAGGTGGGTCTCGGTACGATAAACGTCATTGGAATGAGCTCGAGTTCTCCCTCCCCCCCAGCACTAAAGCCAATTTTAATTGTTTTCAAAGCTGCGAGCCCTACTCCAATACCGATACCTGTTTTGGCTGATTTTTTAAGAAAATCCCTCCTCGTTATCTTATCACTTAAAATTTTGTCGTTCATTGTGTACCCCCTTTAATATTTTTAATTCCAACTCACACAATTCTACCTTTATAACTGTAATTGTCAACAGGTATTTGTTAATTAATGCAAAGAAATAAAACAAGGATTGACACATCCTTATGTTTTTCCATTTCATGGACCAGCTATCTTGACATTTACCTAACTCTCAATACAATAGAACCAGCTTAGAAGCGCCATAACTACTTTTGACGGTTAAACATCTAGAGATAGAAAGGGAGGCGGATGTATGGACAAAATACGCTGCGGGGTCATAGGACTCGGGTGGTTTGGAGAGCACCATGTGGACACGCTCCAGCAACTGCCCCTGGCTGAGGTAGCAGCCGTGTGCACTCGCCGGGAGTGGCGGCTGAAGGAGGTGCAGAAAAAGTACGGCGTTCCCAAGGCCTACACCGATTACCATGAGATGCTTGAAGACAGGGACATTGACATGGTCACCGTGGTGACCCATGTGAAGGACCATGTGAAGCCCACCATCGATGCCCTTCGAGCGGGCAAACATGTCTTTCTCGAAAAGCCCATGGCCGACAATGCCGAGGAATGCGACAAGATTATCGCCGAGGTAAAAAAGACTGACAAGTGTTTCATGGTCGGACACATATGCCGTTTCGACACCACCTACGCACTCACAAAGGAAGAGATCGAGGCGGGCAATATCGGAAAAATCATATCCATGCACGCGAGACGGAATCTCGCGAAATGGATAACACCCACTCATCTCGAAAAGCTCAGCGCTCTTTTCGGTGACGGGGTGCACGATCTGGACCTCATGTTCTGGTATACCGGTGCAAAGCCCAAGAGCGTGTACGCCCAGAGTATGAACACGAGACCGGAGCTCCCCAACGACGACCTGGCCTGGGCCATGTACCGTCTCGACACCGGTGCCATCGCGGTTATTGAAACCATCTGGTGTCTGCCAGAGAACGTTCCCTACGCCATCGACGGCCGTATGGAAATCGTGGGCACTGAGGGTGCAATATACATCGACAACTCCGGGTCAAATTACGCGGTGCTCACCAAGAAGGGGTGGAGTTATCCCCAATCGCTCTACTGGCCCAAGGTCCACGGGATGCGCAGGGGTTTCCTCAAAGAGGAGCTCGACTACTTCCTCAAATGCATTGCTCAGAGGAAAAAGCCCGATGTCATCACGCCGGAGGAATCGAAAGCGGTGGTCGCCGCCATACGCATGGCTGAGCAGTCCGCCAGGGAGAACAGAGTCATAGAGTTTTGAACTCTCCACAGAATACCTGTGGCACCCGGAGATCGCAGGTTTCTGCCCTTCACCTCTGATAGTATAAAAGGGCGAATGTCTAGTTTACATATCGGTATAAAAATGTAGCACACATTGATATAATACACGGTAATCTTTGAGAACTTCGGTTAAACAACATGGTTTGTTTCAGTCTTTAACGAAAATAATTGCTTCTCAAGCATAAAATAAAAAAAACGATTAGCGCAGCACTCGTGAAGTGATTTCCTTATCGTTTGACTAAAAAAGGGAGAGACCCTCCAATGAATGGCCTCTCCCTCTTCATCTCCAGTTTTACGTATCTAGATCTTCTGGTACTCCTGCTTCCATATGTCGGCCGTCGCTTCATGCGCCTTCCTGCCAACCTCGGTCAATTCTTCTATGTACTGCTCATCCTTGATGGCCCTCTCCGCTGACTTGCCCACTGGAATGGCGTTTGCTTCCCGTGCGATCTTGTTGAACTCGTTGTGATGGTCCCTGATCGGGCAGGGTACGATCTCGTTCCCCGCCTCCTGGGCCGACTTCTGGTAGCTGTAGTTCTTCTGCCAATCCCTCAGCTTCGTGAAGAAGGGTGTCTGGAGAATATCGTCGAGGGTCTTGTCCTTGTCAAAGTAGTCGGTCTTTATATTCCCCACGGAGTAGGGGATGAACACACAGGGCTGCACGTTTCCGAACCAGTCAATGTACAGGTACCCACCCTTGCGGCCCGCGCTGATGCAGCCGTCGCTGATCGGTCCGCCGTTCCAGAAATCCACGAAAAAGATGCCCTTCTCCCTCATGAGCTCCCGCTCACGGAACCAGAGCTGACGTCGCTGCTCAGGTGTGAGCATGAGATGGAAGTCGGGACCGCGGCCGATGGGCATGTACTGGAACATCCATGCAAAGGTTGCGCCGTAGGGCCCAAAGAACTCGTCGATGAAATCGCTGTGGAGGATTCTGTCAGCGTTCTTCCTGGTCGCTGTGAAGGAGATGCCGTACAGCACACCCGCGTCGTTGAGATTCTCGATGGCGCTTAGAATCTGGTTGTATACACCCTTTCCACGCCGTGCATCGGTGTCCTCCTCGAACCCTTCAACGGATATTGCCGGTGTAACGTTACCCAGATCGGCCAATTTCCTGGCCATTGCCTTGTCGATGAGCGTACCGTTGGTGTACATGAGGAAGAAGTTGTCGTTGTACTTCTCGTAGAGATCGATTATGGTCTTCCCCTGACTCTCATACATGAACGGCTCACCACCGGAAATAACGGTAAAATGAGAACCCCACAGGTCGCGCTTCTGCTCCATGATTTTATCCAACACGTCCCATTCCAGGGTCGCAACGGTCTTGTTCGTGCTCGAAGCGTAACACCCGATACAGGAGAGATTGCACTTCTGCGTCGGGCTTATGGTGATGAAGGTGGGGATAGGTTCCTCGGCCTGACGACGTTTGGCAGCTTCCGGATACCGGTCACGGTAGTTGAGAATGACATCGCCAATCAGGGTGTTGATGATCCAATCCCGTACCGACGGTGCAAGGGTGCCCGCCTTGAACTTTTCCTCGAAGGATTTCATGAGGTTGCGCACGATGAAGTACTTGTCCTCCTGGGCCCCTACAGGTCTTTTGCGGACGTTTTTCTCCACCAGGATCTTCAAAACCTGCTTCTCTCCCCATCGGAAGAACATCTCCATTACAAAGTTCACCTTCATGGCGTGCAGAAGGGTTTTTGCCAAAGCCTTCTTACTTTTTCCTACGAGACTCATGTTCCTCCCTCCTAAGGGAACTCCTCATACATTTCATCAAATCGGTAGTATTTATACTACTTCCCAAATCCGGTGCCTGTCAAGCCCTTTTTCAAGAAATTGAGAGAATATGATCCCCCAGAGCCGGCCTTGACTTGTGGAGATGGGAAAGGTAATGTTTTTCAACAAACATTTCAAACCGATTATCTTCAAAGGTTACCTGGCCATGGATAGAACGGTCACCCTGGAAAAGCAACCCCTCTCCCTGATGGGGCGCTCCCTTGAAATGGAATCCCCTGCGCCCAGGTTCACGGCTGTTTCCCTTGATCTACAGAATGTAACCCTCGAATCCTATGGAGAGAAGATCAAGCTCATCATTTTTTTTCCATCCATTGACCATCCCGCATGTGATCTTCAGGTTCGGGAAACCAACCGGTATGCCGCAGATCTGCACAAATCGGTGGCTGTGATCGGTATCAGCAGGGACACCCCCCTTGCTCTGAAAAGATTCAAAGAAACCTTCGATATAAGGAACATCGAGCTGATATCAGATCAGCGATACGGTTCATTCGGTGTAAATTACGGTGTTCTGATTAGAGAATTGAATCTCCTCACCAGAGGAGCCATGATTCTGGATATGGGTAACATTCTCCGATACCGGCAGATCGTAAGGGAACTCAGCAATCAACCCGATTTCAACGACATCTTTGAACATCTTCAAGGGGTTGTCAGAGATCCTTTAAGAGCAGTAACGTCAACCTTTCCTCATGCGTGCACGCCGTCCAAGGGTGTCGCGCTGCTGTTGTCTTCAAAGGCGATTTCCACCATGCTCCGCCAGGTTCCCGGGTGGGAGCTTGTGGCAGAGAAAAAGATCGCAAAACAGTTCTCCTTCAAGGATTTCGCCGATGCAAAGGAATTCCTCGATATCGTCGCCGCTGTTTCCGAAGAGCAGAAACATCACCCCTCATTCATGCTCAACTATAACAGGCTGAGTATAACCCTCACGACCAATGAGGCAGGCGGACTGACAGAGAACGATTTCATCATGGCACGGATCATCGATCAGCTCCAGTAAGTGAGAAGCATCAATTCCAACCTCCGATCCAATGAGTATTCACCTTCGATCGACACACACGAACTCAACACACTCCCCAATATTCGTTGCAATGCTCCCATCCTCTGATATGATTACCGAGTAGGAGGCTGGACATGACCAACCGTGAGCGCGCAGTCACGGCACTTGAGAGAGGAATCCCTGATAGAGTCCCCCTGTTCGAGCTGCACATCGATGAGCGGGTGCGCAGGAGAATCTGCCCCGGATGCAGTTACGAGGATTTTGCGGAACAGTTCGATTTCGATATCGTGATGACAGGAACACCCTCGGATAACTACCGAATGAACCCCGTGGATCGGACAAAGAGACTATACCGGGATGAGTGGGGTGTGCTCCGGCAGTTTTCCGAGCAGACCGTTTCATTTCCCTTGGAAGGTCCCATCCAAAACGAGCGGGACCTCGACAGGTATGTCGTCCCGGACCCGCGGGACCCCTTCCGGTTCAGAAGCCTTATCAGGCTGGTCGAGCGTTTCAGGGAAAAGCGCCTCATAGGCATGCACGTACACGACGCCTTCTCCTACCCTTCCTATCTCAGGGGCATGGACAACCTCCTGATGGACCTGATCGACAACTCCAGCCTCGTTCACAGGCTTGTGGAAATCGGTGTGAAACACTCCCTTGATCTGATGCAAAGGGCCAGAGAGCTCGGAGCCGAGCTCTTCGTCTTCGGGGACGACTACGCAGGCCAGCAGGGACCTTTCATGTCTCCCAGGCATTTCGATGAGTTCTTCCTGCCTGGGATGCGAGAGGTGGTGCAGGCGGCGAAGAGTCTGGGAGCATACACAATCAAACACACCGACGGAAATATTACACCCATTCTGGACAGGATTGTCGAAACAGGCATTCACGGTCTCCACCCCCTCGACCCAGAAGCGGGCATGAACATCGCAGAGGTGAAGAATCGCTACGTCGACCGAATCTGCGTAATCGGAAATATCGATACGGGCCGGGTGCTTTCGGAAGCACCACCCCGTGAAGTGGAAGAGGAGGTGCGGAAGACCATATGCAATATCGCACCGGGAGGTGGATACATCATCTCCTCGGCAAACTCCATTCATGTCAAGGTGAAACCTGAGAACTATGTTGCCATGCTCAGAGCCGCCCGCAGGTTCGGCAGATACGATCAACTTGGTGTGGACAAAGGGGAGGTTTGAAACCCGCCGTGCCGTTCCTCAAGCGCTCTCTCCTTGAAAGCAGGAACTATGGCGAAGGGTATCAGATACGTCGCAGCGCCCTCTCGCGCCTTTCAGGCGAATCTTTCACAGCGACTACGTCGCAGCCCTCTCGGACTCCTTTTGGGCGATACGACACCACTCTATCACGTTCTCGGGTTTCTTCCCGATGGTGTGATTGTCCTTCATGATGACCTCGACCCTGCAGTCCTTCGTGATCTCGAGCTTTCGCCTCAGATCCTGTCGTATAGCATCCCAGTCGGGTTCCGGCTTGGCAATTGCCGATGGCGCAGACTTCATGGAATAGACATAGTCCTTCCCCAGATACGCCGCCATCTCCTCAGTATCCGCCCAGGGAGAACATGAGACCCGTCGAAGATTGTGGTGCCGTTTTACCACGTGCCATCGTGGATGCAACGGTTCGCAGCACCCGTAGCAGGTGAGACCAAACCGGTCCATGATCGGTTTTTCATAGGGGAAGATGAACTCCCTATACATGTCGGGCGAGACATTGACGGTCTCCTGGCTTTCCGTGA
>Ga0209635_10005075_pt1 | contig 10387 bp, 9 predicted proteins | sample DeeMarSWOR230_32_FD_187463 | JGI IMG/M metagenome (GOLD analysis project Ga0209635, IMG submission 187463) | Marine sediment microbial communities from White Oak River estuary, North Carolina - WOR-2-30_32 (SPAdes) (version 2) | ecosystem: Environmental > Aquatic > Marine > Intertidal zone >...
CAATCAATAGTTGTTGCTGTGACATTCACCCCATTTGAAGCTAAAACAAGGTGATTTTTGGTAATGTCCTGATGAACAGTTACTGTAGCATTGATTCCTTCTTTAACATAAACCAATTTATGATCACTTACCGCTTTTTCGAAAAGGTTAATAATCATATCTGATGGGATAAAAAGTGTACACAAAAAAAGACTGGCCACTGATCCAACTATTAAATAAGTTTTAGGAATTCTACCATACTTAAGGGAAGATAAAAAGAGAATCAATAAACCGAGCAAAAAGTTAATCAGTGCCAAAAAAATAAGACTTTTTTGCGTACCAACATTTGGTAGCAGCAGAAATGCAGTCACAACGAAACCAAATAGTGCACCAAGTGTCTTTACAGTTAAAATACTTCCGAATTTCTTTCCTCTTTCTTCAAAATTATTAAGGTAAATTTGGCTAACTAATGGAATGGTCGCTCCTACAAGGATGGTGGGAAGTATGATGACCAGGAAAGCATTGGTGAAATTTACAATAATTTGCCAATTCCATGAATTAGAACTCCTTACTAAAAACGACAATGTTTCATTAATGGGAAAAAGAAGATGTAGGAGAATAACTGAGACAATCCCCAAAAAACCTATGATGATCTCAATAATTGCAAATATCGGAAATAGGTTCTTTCGTTCCCTTAAGATTCTCGGGTATAATAAAGTACCGAGTGAAATGCCGGCAAGAAAAACTGCAAAAATTATATGAAAGGCATGGGTATCTTTTCCTGTTGTATAGATAAGACTTCTTATCCAAAGAACTAAATATGATAGAGTTAAAAATCCTGAAATACCAAAGCCAATGATTACAACTCTGATTAAGAATTTTGATTGTGCAGTAGTAATTGGCTCCAGGTGTTTGAGTCTTTGATTGTAGAATTCAGTTTCTAATTGAATTGTTGCTTTAATTTTATTTAATACAAATCGCACTACAATAAAATTAAAAATGCTCAGAATAGATGCGAAAAGCAGCGTTTGTTTAACGCCTAAAATTTGAAGGAAAAAGAAACCTGTTACAAAACATCCAAAGGCTGCTCCAAGGAAATTACTGCCGTATAAATTGCCAACATCATAACTCACCTTTTTGGATTTCTGAATAAAAAAACGACTGAGGATTGGAAATGTAGCTCCTATTAATGTTGATGGAATGATTAGCAATGTATAGGAAATTATAAATTTAAAAATATTCATAAAAAGTGTATGCCCGGTGATGTGGAGAAAAATGAATTTGTGAAGAGGTATCAATAATGGAAATATGAAAAGTAGCAATAGATTGTAAAGTCCGATTACCAGTTGAAACCACATGAAACTTTGAAGCTCATTCTTATTCCGATCTATTTTTTGACCGAAATAAAAACTTCCCATAGCAATACCGCACAGAAATGTGATGAAAATAGCGCTTGTAACAACAATATTATCTCCTAACGCTATTTTGAACATTCTGAGCCAGACAAAAATAGAAACTGAAATACTAATTCCACAAATAAAAAAAAGGAAAATTAGTATTTGACGAACGATGGTGCGACGAAAGTAGCTTACATCATTTAACATAATAAGAAATTATTAATTTCAATTATTATAAAAACATCTATTCAACAGGTTAAGGGAGTGCGATAAAATAAATTACTCGGTATAATCTTAAACGCATTTATTTTCTCAAAGCCAACAAAATACAAATGGGAATGTTATTTAATCCCACTTCCTAAATATACAAAATTCTATTTATAATTCAAAAAAATTTTTTCCTATATCAAATAGCTGAAGCACAATTTGTATAACAGTATTTATAGCTGCTTTATAAAAGAAGCTTTTATTGAGGAATAAAAGAACAATAGCAATAATAGAAAGCGATGTTTTCAACATGAATAACTGAGGTTGTGAAAACATCGCTAACTTATTTTGGCAGAATATAGTTAGGGGGAGTTATTTTAAAAGACAAACTTTCCTGAAATTTTTATAATTTATTTCTAATGGTTGATTAATGTCAAACCATCCGGGCAGCATTATAACGCCCTGATGTAATTGTGTATCAGAAATAGGACCACCAAAAGGAATATTTTCGTCGAGTGGGAACATATCAATACTCTCAGGGTGATTACTCGGTGACCATCTTTTACCATTTTGTTCAAAAACTAAGCTTCCTGGCTGAAAATTATCATTCACAAATGGCATAGTTGATACCGAAAAAATAAGTGGGAATACGGTTTTTTTGATAATTTGTTTTGCCAGATCTGATATCCGTTGATCATAGGCAATTAGCATTGTTAAATCTATATTTTCTTTTTGAGATGAGCGAACAAATAAAGGAACAATACTTATATCACCAGGTATGTTGTTAAGAATTTTTGAACTGGAATCAAGGTTAAGGACCTTGACAAATCTCATCGTCAGTTCATTACGCGGAGCGGAAATGGCAGTAGAAAAAGTTACTAACAGCATGAACCCCCAGACAAAAACCTTAACTGATCTCAAATTCATAACATCCCTTTCATTTAATAACATAATAAGATAACTAAAATCTTAGGGTTTTCTATTACTTATCTTTGTTTTACAATCAGGCAATTACTATGCCAATCTTAAATGAAGTGGTTTAATTAATTTATAATTATTGAAATGGTCGATTACTAATTTGCAATAAAAGTATGTTGTAAATTATGAATTTTATATTAGTATGTAACATTGTCTCATTGACAGGACAAATTATAGTTGATGAATACCTGTAATTCCACAAAACTTATGATTATTGTTAATAATACTTTTCGGTTTGAATCGAACTTCGCTAACAATTTAAGCTTGTTATGATGATTTTAAAATGACGTAGAGCACAAAATTGGCAAGAATATTAGCTATTTATTTAATCATATAACTCTTACATCACATTTCATGATCGGAAACTTCGGAAAGTCAATCTATTTTATTCAACCAGTTTACCAATTACCTGATTACCCAATCACCTAATCATTGCTAATCAAGCACCTCATCCTTAATTTTCAACAAATATTGATAAGCTGCATCATGCTCATTCGGAATCAAATCATCAAGAATGGCTTCTTCGATCATCTTCTTTAATTGTCCAACTTTGGGCCCAGGTGGAATTCCGCAAGCTGCCATAATTTCGTCTCCGCGAACTGGCGATTGGAAGGCTCTCATCTTATCTTTTTCTTCTACTTCCTGCAACCGTTCGACCACATGATCGAAATTTGCCAGATGCTGCTTGACTCGCTGGGGATTGCCTGAGGTGATGTCAGCCCGACAAAGGATTAATAATTCTTCCAAGTCATCCCCTGCTTGAAATAGCAGGCGGCGCATGGCAGAATCCGTCACCCCTTCTTCAGACAGGTGAATGGGGCGAAGATGTAATCTCGTCAATTTTTGGGAATATTTTAATGTTGAATTGGGTAATTTCAAACGTTGACAGATATTGGATAACATTCGAGCGCCAATTTCATCATGTCCATGAAAGGTCCAGCCAGTCCCCATGACAAATCTTTTGGTAACAGGCTTGGCAATATCATGAACCAGAGCAGCAAAGCGGATGTCAAATTTATCACTGACCTGCGCAACATTATCGACCACCATCAGGGTGTGATGAAAGGCATCTTTGTGATGATAACCGTCCCGCTGCTCAACCCCTTTCATGGCGGTTAGTTCGGGAAAAATAATTTCCAGAATTCCAGCTTCATCCAGTAAATAAAATCCAATGGAAGGAAGGTTTGCCATAATGATCTTTTTCAATTCTTCAGTAATCCGTTCCTGGGAAATAATTTCCAGACGATGGCGCATTTCTTTCAATGACTGGAATGTATTTGTTTCGATTTTAAAACTAAGCTGTGTGGCAAATCGGATGGCTCGCATGATGCGGAGGGGATCATCTTTAAACGTCACCACAGGATCTAACGGTGTTCTAATGATTTCTGCCTCTATGTCCTGTTGTCCACCGAGCGGATCATATATCCTACCGAAATTTTTCTTATTCAATCCATAAGTAATGCAATTGATTGTGAAATCTCGCCTTAACAGATCGGAATCTAAGTCTGATTTGGTGACAATTGGCTTGCGAGAATTTTCGAGATAGCTTTCACTTCTTGCTGTTACAAATTCCAAGCGATAATCTTGAAAGTTAACCATTGCAGTGCCGAACTTTGGATAGACCACGATGTTCCGAGTCTTGAATTCTCGTGCAATGTCACGAGCAAATCGAGGTCCATCTCCTATGACCACAAAATCAATATCTTTAACAATTTTATTTAATAGCTTATCCCGGACAAAGCCCCCAACTGCCCATACCTGGATGTTCTGTCTATCAGCTATATTTCCAATTGTTTTTAATAATTTTTGTTCAGTCATGATATTTCAAATTTCATTCTACTAATGAATAGATGAACAAGATCAAGTTTTGCTTTTATTCGGTCGATGTTGTTGATCCAGGCTACTTTTTTTGTTTTATACCAGAATAGTTGTATTTCTGGTTAAATATGAATATTTATTCCTGCCAATAATGTATATCCACCAAGACTGGAAGCCATAAATCCTGGATTTCCTCCTTCACCTGCTGAAGAAATCTCTAATTCTAAATTTAAAGCAACATGGGGTAAAAGGAGATAATCTCCCCCGATTTCTAAATAGAAGCCGTTCCCATCTGTTATAACATCATTGGGATTCCCTGGTTTTAATACAGAAAACCTCGCTTTCTCCTTTATGTTAATAAATGTAAAACCAAAGCCTGAATAAAATCGAAATGGTTTTGTCGTATCGGCATACCAGCGAATCCCGAGGTTAATAAATCGTTCATCCCAACTGGCTGTGCCGGAACGGTTGTCATCCTTCAAAACGGCTGTCTTTTGAAATCGAGCGTACTGGAGGGAAATGTAGTTAGTTTTATACACACGAATACTAACTTGTCCAGAAAATATATTGCCCCATCGGCTATCATAATTATTTGTGAACTTATCCAATGAAATCCGAAAGAAACCTGCTGATCCGCCAACAGTTACACGGGGGACGTTGAAAAATAAGCGTGCGCCATTTGCTTCGCTGGTTGTGAATATTAAAATTACTAAAAGACACGAAATCAGCGTGTAATTTTTTTTCAATTGATAATCCTCCAATATTTTTTAAAAATATCAAAAAAAAGGACAACCTTTTTATGAATTAAAGTGTCTTATATACAGAACGAGGAAAATAAAAACCCAAGAAAAGGAACGTCCTGATGTCAACGATCATTATGATCATTTTAGCGGCGGCAATTATCTTCTGGCATCCGCCTTTTCAACTACCACGTCTATCGAAGCGGACATTAACCCCTATCATTATGATTATAATTTTGAGTTCACTTCTGCTTGTGGGAGCTTTTAAATCCACTTCTGATGAAGTATGCTGTCAAAAAACCGCCAGCCAAAATGATTTTACACAGCCACAATTAAATCAATCAACATTTTAATTTTAATTTACTTTTTCCTGATGCCACATTTAAGTTTTACCATTCATACCAAATGATCTATCCTTACAAAAAATTGTCAACCCCTTCACTATTTAGGGAGCGAGATAAAATAAGTTACCCAGTATAGTTTTTTAAGTCTTTATTTTTTGAAAATCAACAAAATCCAAATGGGAAAGTTTTTTAATCTCCCTTCCTTAATATGTTTTCCAATAAAATAAATGAAAATAACCAATACAATGCCGATTATATCAGCGATTGCATCGCCAACATCTGCAAATCGTCCCGGTACAAACGATTGATGAATTTCATCAGAAACGGCATAAGCACTCCCGATCAATATTGTTAGCCAACCAGCATATTCCTGAATAAACGGATTTTTTTGAAACACAAGAGCACGTCTGAGTAAATAACCTAAAATCGCGTATCCAATTGCATGTAAAATTTTATCTTCAAAATCTAAGCCAATCTCTGGTGTAGCAAAGCTGGATATAGATGACTGTATAAATATTGCTATTGCCCAGGCAATTGCTGGGAGTTGATACCACATAAAATATTTAAATTTTTTCATAGCTGCCCGTTCTTAGATGTTTATCCCTCATTATCAATATGAGCCGTGTTTTGGATTACGTAGAAACTCATAACCGTGGAGAGAACGGCATGGCGCGTAGCTCATAATTTTGTGTCGCCCCATGCCCAACGCAATACGCCCAACGATATTTCAATTTACTCTAAATCTCTTTCCACTTGTTTAATCGCTGCTGGCAGATAATAACAAATATCGCCAGCAATCATTCCCATTTCTGATAAATCTTCGGCAGCCAGATCGCCTGCTAAACCATGAAGATAAACACCAACCAGTGCAGCATCAAGCGGTGTTATTTTTTGTGCCAGTAAACCAGCAATCATTCCAGTTAGCACATCACCAGAACCTCCCGTTGCTAAACCGGGATTCCCGGTAGAATTGATGAAGAGATTTCCATTCGGTGCCGCTATCAAGGTAGGTCCACCTTTTAGGACAATCACTGTTTCCCATTCCTGTACAAGTTTGCGGATTACACTCAAGCTATCCTTATGGAGATCAGAAATTGATATATCTATTAATCGAGCCAGTTCACCAGGATGAGGCGTAATGACCAGATCACCCGGATATTTTTGAATTAGCTCTGGTGTTTTTGCCAGTGCGTTTAAACCATCAGCGTCCAAGACCATCGGTTTTTTAAATGAGGTTAAAAGCCATTTTACGAATTCAACCGTCTCAGGATCGGTGGAAAGCCCCGGTCCTACAGCCAGTACGTCTGCCCAGGCTAATAAATCTGCAATTTGATCTTTCGCTTTTAAACTAATTGATTGCCCACTTGTTTCAGCTAAGGGGACAGTCATTACTTCAGTCAATTTTTGTTCCAATATTGGATTCAAACTCGCTGGAATTCCTAATTTCGTTAATCCAGCACCAACTTTCAAACTGGAAATAGCTGTTAGTGTAGCAGCACCAGTCATGCCCACTGAGCCTGCAAAGACCACCACTTTTCCACAGCTTGTCTTATGAGCATCTAACTTGCGTCGAGGCAGTCGAATTCGGATGTCATCTGATTCAATTAAAAATCGATTACCGTGTATGCGCTCACTCACCTGTGGTGGCACACTAATATCAACGACAACAATTTCACCAGCCAGATCTCTGGCAGGTGAAAATAGCAATCCTGTTTTGAGTTGAGCCATTGTAACTGTGACATCGGCTTTTATACATGCCCCGTGAACAGCACCGGTATCTGTTACCATTCCTGAAGGCAAGTCGACTGAAACAATCGCTGCACCAAGATCATTTATATAATTAATAAGCTCACCAAAAAATCCAACAACAGGACCTGTTACACCAGTTCCCAGCAAAGCATCAACAATTAAATCAATATGCGAAAACAATGGAATCTGATCGAGTGATGTAATCTCAATAACATCAAGACCCATGTTTTCCAGAATTTTCAAATTAATGAACGCATCTCCCTTAATCGCCTCCTTTTTTCCTGCTAAAAAAACTGCTACATGTGCTCCTCTATTATGTAGATGACGAGCAATTACATATCCATCACCGCCGTTATTGCCTTTGCCACAAAAAATCACAATCTGCTTATCAATAACATCGCCCAGAAAATTTTCTATTTCATCGACCACACCAATCCCGGCGTTCTCCATAAGAACCACACCGGGGATTTGAACCTCTTCAATCGTAGTTCGATCAATTTGCGCCATTTCTGAAGCACTTAAAACAATTTTCATAATCAGAACTCCTTGTTCCAAAATTTCCAACCTGGACAATCCAGAATGAAAAAGTGACTAGAGAGCTGCTAAATAGGATAGATTGTCATTTTAAATCCGCCAGATTGGAAGAGAAATCTGGTTAACAAATTGATATTATAAAACATACAGATTTCTCACTCAATCCGCCTTAGAGGATTCCGTTCGAAATGACACCAAAATCTTAATTCTGCAGAAATCAAAAAAGTAAGCAGAACGGAATATTGGATTATTAGACTATTGTAATCCAAACTGCGTAAATCCAGTACTCCGTTACTCCTTTCCCATTACATTGCTTTTTCAATATATTTTCTGCCCACTTTCTAAAAAATTTACTCATGAGAAACCAATCACCTAATTACCTAATTACCCAATTACCCAGTTACCCTATTACCAAATTACCTATTAATCCAATTCCCTGCTAACTCCATGAAGTTAATAAAATAATACTATTTTTTTTTATATTCAACTATTTTCTCCTTGATTGTTTAATTTTTTTGATGTAATTTGTTAAATTAATTTTAATATTTGAAGGAATGATAAGAAAGATAGATGTCTGAAGAAATTTCTGACATAGAGCTGATTAACCTTGCTTTAAATGGCGATCAGCAGGCTTATCGGGAAATACTAAAAAAATATCGGACTCCATTATACAACCTTCTGTTTCGAATGGTGCGGAATAAGATGGAGACTGAAGATCTGGTCCAGGAAGCCTTTATCAAAGCCTTCACCTCGCTTTCAACTTTCAACGATGAATATGCCTTTTCCACCTGGCTGTATAAGATCGCCATCAATAATTGTATCGATCATTTTAGAAAAAAAAGGCTTAAAACATATTCAATAGATAAACCGATCGATTCAAAAGATGGTGAAATCAGTCGCGAGTTCCCTGATCCGACCTACCGCCCAGATACTACATTACTTTCAAAAGAAAAGGATAAAATGATCGAAGAAGCCATCCAGAATCTCCCTGAAAAATATCGTATCTCTATTTTACTTCGACATAAGGAGGATAAGTCATACGAGGAAATTAGCCAGATTTTGAATATTCCGCTGGGAACTGTTAAAGCTCGAATTTTCCGCGCCCGTGAGATGTTGAAAAAACAGTTAAAAAATAAGTTGTTTCCATAAGAGAAATTCATTAGAAGGGAGGATTATTCTGATAAAATCATCAAACTATCTGCTGATCACTGCCAGCGTTTTCCGTTATTGATTCTTTTATTAAACCACTACCTCTGGTATTGGTCCCCTGAAAGGGTGCTACCGATGTATTAGTTGAAAATATATTATTAAAACGTGATTCCCTGAAATGTGACAAATTTAATAGGCATCCAGATTAGTAAATTTAAAAAGCAAATCCAATCGGATTCTGCCAATAAGTAAAACAATGTTAGAAAAAATTGGATCATATATTTGATGTATCGTTTCGGGTTTCGGAGATGCTGTTGTAAGCATAATTGGCAATAATGAGATCAAGATCCATGATTTCGATACCGCCAAAAAACGATAACACGATTGGCAAATGCACAAGAATATAAAATAACCACCAACGCCAACAGCGCACCTTTCAGGACTAATATATCAAGTCATCACCTGGGAGTGATGGAATCGGTTCTGTTTTACGCAATATATTCTGCTATCGAGAATCCAGTATCATTGTCTTATTCTGAACTTTGAAAGCCGATACAGTTAATCTCACTTCCTTAAGACCGTCTATTTATTTTCCTTTCCGAATATAAATATCCCCATTGAAAGTCTTAAACAGCATCTCCGGTCCACCATCATTTATTTTCACGGTTATAGCGTCTTCGAGACGAATTCGATACTTTCCATCCTTGTTTCGGGTATTCTCTTCAACGATTTTGTGATTTGACTCCTGATTGGAGATATCGAAATCGCTAAAAATATCACCATTATCAGATTTCAATTTCATGGTCGCCTTAATATTTTTAGGAAACGTGATATCGAGATCACCGTTCAGCGAACTGAAAGACATAGATTTCTTCGGATCGACTTGTTTGAAATTCACCAAAAGATCTTTATTCAATGCATGGGCGACTACGGCACCAGAAACATCTTTTAATGTGACTGCGCCATTTACATTATTTATTTCAATCTCGCCTTCCACGTTCTCAACGATAATGTCGCCAGAATTGACACAATTTAATTTTAAAGAAGTTTTCACAGGAACATTAATTTTTAAATCAATGGCGCGACTCCATGACTCTGTACTCACGGTTATCACGTTATTGTCCTCTTCGATCGTTAATCCGGTGCTCGTCATTCGTATCCTTTTCATCCCCTTAGCTTTTTCTTTATCAGTATCGTCATCAAATGATATTTTGGTACGAACCTGAGCTTCCACAACAACTTCTTTTTCATTTGATCCGTTAACCGTAATACCACCATTTACTAAACTTGCCTTGACCAAACCAGGTCGTGATGGATCACTGAAGGGTACTGCCAGACGGTCAACTATCGGTTCTTGCGCGTAAGAAACTGTCGCTATCAGAAATAAAATAGTAAATATTTGATATCGGAATATTTTTCTCATTTATGCCTCCATTCGATTTTTGCCTATTGTTTATTGTCAGTCGTTATCTCAAAACAGAACATGGATAAC
>Ga0209635_10005083_pt1 | contig 10377 bp, 7 predicted proteins | sample DeeMarSWOR230_32_FD_187463 | JGI IMG/M metagenome (GOLD analysis project Ga0209635, IMG submission 187463) | Marine sediment microbial communities from White Oak River estuary, North Carolina - WOR-2-30_32 (SPAdes) (version 2) | ecosystem: Environmental > Aquatic > Marine > Intertidal zone >...
TCTATTTTTTTTCGTTGCACATTGTTATCATCTTTAACAACAAATACATAATTTGAACTATCTTCCAATATTATGGCGTCCCTTGGAATTATCAGCACATCCTCTCTCTCTTTTACTAAAATTTTAATCCTTGCGAACATTCCCGGTTTTAATCGATGATCTTCATTGGGAATCTTTATCTGAACGGTCGCCGTTCTAGAAGCCAAATCCACTACCGGGGTTATCCTCTCTACCATACCTTCAAAAATCTCATCGGGATAAGCGTCTGCTTCGAGTTGAGCCGCTTGGCCTTCTCTGATTTTAGGTAAGTCTCTTTCTACTACATTTACTTCTACTTCTACCACATCCATATTGACCACTAAACCTACGGGGACCTGAGGCGAGACGCTAGTACCTATATCAACATATACTTTGCCAACGACGCCATCGATCGGAGATTCCACAGGAGCCTTCTCAAATTTAAACCCCACTTCATCTCGATCGATATAAGCGAGGATATCGCCTTTTTTCAGCGAATCTCCTTCCTTAGCAAGTTTTTCTATGATTTTTCCGGTAACCTTAGGATAGATGATTGCTTCATCATCGGCTTTTATATCTCCGACATAAAAGAGGGCTTCTTTTAAGGAACCTTTTCTTACCTCTATTACGCTAACCGGTATTTTGGTTACCTCCTCCTTCGTCGGGACCTTTTTGGCGCAACTGACTAACAACGCAACCCCAAAAATGGCGCAACCTAATAGAATAAAATACTTCTTCTCGCCTAAAGACATTTCTCTTTCTCCTTTCAGAATCATTCAAATTTTACATCATTTTTCACCAAAGTAACTCCTACCTTTTTATCTAAAGTTATAAGCGAATCCTGGTAGTCGATAAGCGACTGAATATAATTTTCCTGGGCTTCGGATAAATCCTCTTGGTATTCTATCATATCGTGGGTGCTTATCAGGCCCTCTGCAAAGCGCTTCTCTGCCGCTGCGTAACGCGCTTCTTCGGCTTCTTTCATCTTCAAAGAAGTGGAGATCTTCTTCTCTAACACTGCTTGAACTTGAAATACACCCGCGGGATTGTCCATGGCAACTGTAATCCGCAGCGGCTTCTCTTGTCCCTTATCGACTATTACGTCTCGTATAGCCATGGCGCTCACTGAATGAATGTCGACCTTGCCCTTCTGGAAGGGGATGATTGTACGTCCCTTGGTCAGGTCACAGCCATCGCCGAGCTTGGTGATTCCGGCTTCAAACGTAAGACATTGGGTGTCGTCGTCGTGAGCATAGATTCCATGGAGGATGAAGCTCATTATATCAGTGGCCTTTGCAGGGTCATCATAGATTTCCGCTAGCTTTGGCTCCAAGATTGGAATAGCCAACGCTAATGAGGCCTGTGGATGCTCATTTCTGTGAACTACCATTCCCATGTCATGAAGATAGGTGGAAGCCAATACCACAAGTCGGGCGTCGTCCGTGTCGCCTATGCCTTCAGCTACAATGTTCGGCTGAAATGTCTCGTCAAGGATGTCGAATATCCTTAGTGCATTCCAAGTCGCCACTTCCGCATGAACATGCCCATGATCGGTATAGCCAAGCCTTGAAACAGCCATTCTGTTTGCTGCTTTCAGATAGGATTGCACCCTGGGAGACCCGGAGAGAAACTGAAACATCTGTAATGTCTTGGTGTTGGGTCTGAGCAGGTCGCGCACCTTGACTTCATCACGATTTAGGAATTCCTTCACGAGTGTGCCCCCGAGAGGTCAATCCGTAACCACTTTGTTTGATAAGACTTGTGAGAGATGCAAAAGTGCAATTAGAAGTCACCGGCTTCCTCCTGAATCGAGAGGAGAATGCGATCGATTGCTGTGGTTGCCTTCTGAATTGTCTTCAGATAGTCCTGACGTGACTTCTCGAAGGCTACACGACTAATCCGCTGTTTCTTCTTTCGCAAGAGTAGCTGGCGGAGACCGGCCTTGGCACCCTCTATTTTCTCATTCTGTAGCTCAATCTGAGAAACCATATCCCGATACTTAGTTCCGTATCTACCAAGGTCATCTTGGAGCCCAGGGAGCTTGGAGTCGATCTGTTCAAGCTGTGACTTGATGTCACGCTCGCGAATCATGAACTCCCTCTTCTTGACCTTGCCCCTTCTTCTTGCGGCTTCAAGCTTCTCCAAATCCATGCCGAGCGCAGTCTTACGCGAATAGAGGTTGGCGAATTCTTTCAGCAGACTCGGTGGCGCACCGACCTGACGCTTCTCGACTCCCGCATCCTCTTCATCTTCGTACTCTTCTGTCAATGTGACTTCCTGAACGCCGCGATATGCCACATATGCCACGGCAATCAGTCCAAATATGAGAGCAAAACCCAATGGTCGTAAAACCACAATCGGTGATGGTCGATACAGAAGCTGAATCTCGAGTGGATTATAGACAGAAACGTTGTGAGCTTGATATCGAATAGTCGTATCAAACACACCAAAGAGGAGTCTGTACTCCCCAGAAACATGTAAGGTGTCTACAGTGTATGGTAGCAAAAGGTCCACAGTGTGTGACAAGACAAGTATCTCCTCAAGGCTGCCCATGGGAAGCTCTAGGAGGGTGGCACCTTCTGACAGTTCCTCGTATTCATTTATGCGAATCACGTAGTCCATGTTGAACTCATAGGAATATCCGGGCTGCAGCTGTTCACCAAATCGGTCGGCCTGAAGTTCTATATCTACACTTCTTGAAACATTCCATTCTCCGGACAGGGAGAACTGAGACTGCGTCAATATACCCACTCGATCTGAGATTCGCACACCCGCCGAATAAGCAGGGAGAATTACTGTGACCTTACTCTCAGGTGTGTCAAGCGGCCCGATATTATGTAGCTCGATGGTTTCTCTGTAGTTCAGCCAACCCCACGGGTTCACGGTTACAACAGTAGTTCGGTACGCTACAATTAAAGGAGAGAAGGAATCGATGGAGGTCGAGAACTCCTCAATGGTCATCGGAGCGAGGTTTTCGATTGTCGTATCTGGAAGGTTGAGTCCTGTGCTAATCGAGTCACCGGTCTGGAGAACAAGGCTGAAACTCGCCTCGTTTATTACATAGGGAACAACCGGGTACTTGAGGAAAGTCAAGTCATATCCTTTCGTAATCATGTTTACCAGGATATCAAGGGAATGCAATTGCATGTAGGTTGTGAATCTGTAAGTTTCTCCAAAGCCAACTGGTTCAAAGAGGTAGAGACGCCAGTGCATCATATTCTGTTGGTCCTTAAGCCGACTTACTTCAATCTCATTGCCGTCAGAGTCAGTTGCTGTAAGAAACAAGAAGTTTGACGCATATTCTACTGGAAGATATAGCTCGAAGACTCCAATCGACGAAGAGCCGTTGTTGGTGATTCTGTAGTGGTCTTCAACTAGGGCCAAATGGTACGGTTGGGTCCTGTAGAGTCTCTCGACATCAATCTTCATGCCGAGATATGGCCAATATGGACGAGCTATCGTGACATCAACGGAGGACATACTGGACACACCTGATGGATCGGTTGCATTGAACCACACAGTATGCGGACCTTCATCGTACTCTGAAACGTCCACTCTAACATCCCAAAGTTCAGTCAAGAAGTTGTACTTCATGTCAGTCCAGTTGTCATCGTCAATCCTGTACTTCACAGTCCTTACGAAGGTGTTGTCAGTCGCATTGACAGTGAATGTATCCACCCAAGCTAGGGAAGCTGCAGGAGCAGGACTCTCAACCGCTATTGCCGGTTCAGCATTGGGTTCGAATTGCATCATCAGAGGGCGGCTCCAGTATGTGTGATGATTGGGCAACGCACCAAAGTCTTCTGTATCGCTATACATGAAGACAAAGGGGTAGACTAGCCCGGTGCCGTTAAGAATCGATATATCATCCGAGTCACTGCTGGTCATCGGAAATATGTACTCAAGCTGAGTAACCTCGCCATCGTCGCTAGCATTCGCTGCCAATACTCTGGATTGATCGCTGTCCTCAAGGTATTGAAGAGTATCAGAACCATACCGGTCACTGAACACAATCTGGCTCGAATCGGTGGGATCCGTCGTATTAAGAAACCTCTCCGACCCGCCCCTCTTTATTCGCGTGAGCGTGATCTCGTATTCCAAATCAAGGCCATAGAGATGATGCGAAGGGTCAGACGAGTAAGCCACTGCGGCAGGGATTATGAAGTGTCGAACCTCACCAAGTCGCATGCCACCACCTGCTAGAATCATATCCCGATACATCGGAAGTGAGGGCATCGTGTGGAACGGGTCATTCATCTCGTCATTAGGAAAGAAGCCGTCCTGTATTAGGGTTCCATTGCGGTCAGTCAACAAGTAGTGGACAGACCCTGCATCATCGTCCCTGGTTCTCCAATAGTCGTCATGTGGTGTTCCAGGAGCGTACCCCAGCAAGATGTCGCTGTTGTTAAGCCCGGCTGTAGTGAAGCTATCAGTGTAGTTCTGCCAAGCCACACCAATCCACCCTGACGTGGGTGCAGACAGTCCGAGGAAGACTACTGAGCCGTTGTGTTCGATATATACAGTCACGCCCGTCACTGCATCTGTGAGATTCATTGCATATTCATAAGGATCTATAATGCCATCAGCAGCTCCGTAGTGTTTGTCCACATATGGAACTGAAACATCGCCTGTGGATTCTGCTACTGATGACTGCTGCGCTATTTGATAGGCGGGATCAGAGTCCCAGATAGTGGCCGATGGCGCAAGCGCCAATGTGCCACTAGCCAGAAACAATGCTAGTATTGCCAATGTTGCTATTCTTGTATGCAGCAGGCTCAAACGAATCACCGTGAATGGATAGGGTTCGCAGGAAGGTCTTCTCTAGTTGGACCACGAACGATGCGGTCGAACCTCTGGATTCGTTAAATACGTTTCGTAGGTTGAAAGCATGCACGAAACTACACACACCCGAAAAGTGTAAAACCAGAACGAGTTTGGACGCTCAAAAGGAGAAGGAAAACGCTTGCTGACTTTGCTGGTTGCCATCATCATCTCGTTTCTGATCGTTATTATTGCTCTACCAAGAACAATAGAGATACTGAGAGAGAAAGGGTATGTTGGGATTGATGTTCACAAGCCTGATAGGCCGGAGATTGCAAAGGGTGGAGGGTTTGTAGTCCTCTTCGCAATTGTGACCGCTCTTCTGGTTGTGATTGGACTGACAACTTTCCAGGTGCAAGACATAGTAAACCCGGGTCTCCTAGCGGCCTTAGTTTCGATACTTATGGCAGGAATGATTGGAATCTTGGACGACAACCTGGACTTCAGAAACCGCACAAAGATTGCTCTACCGATGATTGCATCGATACCCATGATGGTGATGCAAGTGGGCACCACAACAATGACAATCCCCTTCTTCGGCACCATTGATCTCGGCGTTCTATATCCACTAGTAGTTGTTCCTCTAATGATGACGTTCATCATAGACTCGACAAACATGTATGGAGGGATGAATGGGCTTGAGGTGGGTCTCTCGACGGTCAATTCCTCCGCACTCATTGTGTATGTAGTGCTGCTGCCTCTCCTGACGGGAGATTCGATACCACAAACTCAGATTGACGCAGGAGTAGTAGCAGGAGCGCTCCTAGGAGCTTCTCTGGCCTTTCTAATGTTCAACCGATACCCCGCTAAAGTTCTGCCAGGGGACGTTGGAAGACTACCTCTAGGAGCTGCTATGGCCGCGGCGCTCATATTGGGAAACATGGATAGGCTTGCAGTATTCCTATACGCCCCATTTGGTCTGAACTTCCTGATGTACATATTCTACCGGGTCCACGTCAGACGGACTGGGACGGAGTATGAGAAGTTCGCACACGCAAGAGATGACGGAACTCTTGAGGTTACGGGACCGTATACAATGTATTGGCTATTGCCACACTACTCAAAGAAGATTACAGAGAAGAGAAACGTTGTCCTCCTAGTGTTGCTTCAGGCAGTCATTGCCTACGCGGCTGTATTTCTACTTCTCGCAAATCAGCTACTTGCACTCTAGGCTATTCTAGCTTCCTAGCAAGATATGTTTCAACGACGTAGTCTGCCCCATGTCTGCTAAAGGCCTGCTGTTCCGTCTTCCTTTTTAGTAGGCGGAACTCATCAATGTGATTCTGCCATTCCCCACCTGTGTACCTTATGTCCCGAGATAGTTCTTCTAGCCTCTTGAGGTCCGCGTTGGTCAGCGGCTCTGATGGAAGTGTGTGTTCAACAATATCAGAAGGAGTCACGCCAATCCATTTGGCATCTGGTATCGTCAATCCCATGATGTGGGCGGAATTTGCACTGCCGCTGATTACTACCTGAGCAATGTGCATTCCCCAAGGATCGCCATCTGTGAAAATCAGGACAGGTAGATCCAGCTCATCGCGAAGCCGTTTCATGAGTGCACGCGTGGACCTGGGAGCCTGACCACCCAACTGTACCAGTACAGCATTGTATCTCTCCCAGGCTCTAGTTTCAATCAGACGGGAAAACATCCCTCCAGACTCAACTGCTAGGAGAATCTCGGCGTCGGTGCTCACAGGTTCGGCAGTCATGAGAGCACGGCCCACAGGTAGACCGTCTGGACTCGTTGTGAGATCAACTTCCTTTCCCTCATAGCCCCGTACGGTGTAGCGCATCGTGACAGCTCCAAAGATTGAGGAGTGCTCCTCAGGGAATACGCCAAAGCTCTCTCTGGGAACACCAGTTAGACATTCAAGGTCTAAGACTATCCTGTCTGATTCTGCTTGGTCACAGAAGTCTACACCGAATGCCTCACTCGAGTAGTATAGGTCTCTTAGTGAGCTAGTACGATTAGCCTCAATCAGCTGCTTTGCGAAGTACGCTACCCAGATGAGTTGAGCGAAACTGCGGATGTGTTTAGTGTTGCTGGAGTCACGTGTGATTCGTGAGTTTCCGAGAACGAACTGGTCAGCTTTGGAATCATAGACTATGTTCTTGGTCCCTCTATCAGGGAGATTGAAGGTAGGAAACTCGCCATCCCGAAGTGTATTGACAACATCCCTGCCTAAGTCTGTCAGCACCTCAACTACATTCCTATTGGACATCGAAACCCCCCTCGAAGAGCAGTCTTACCATGTGTGAAGTTGGAGGTGCCTTCTCGAACCCAGCAAGGGCTGCTCCATACCTGGCCATCAGGCCGAACATCTTGGAGAACTCCCTGATTCTCTTGGTTTCACGCGATGATCTCTCTTTCTTCTTGACAAACACGTTCAGCGCGCGCCCAAGCTTCCGATAGAGAGCCAAAGCTTCTTCCTCAATCTGGGGAAGATGAGCTATTGATTGCTTTCCGGCGGCCTTGTAGGGTACTTTAGTGGAACAGAAATGAATGAACAATGCAGCAGGTGTTGAGCCTCTAGCTCCATAACGTGACCAGTTGACTCGCTTCAGGGTCTTTGTTAGAACACATTCGCTTGCATCATAAAGAAGGGGCACACGATTCGCGAATCGATATATGGTTGGTATTTCTGCTGAGGGAAACTCATCTCCATAGGCAACAACCCCCTCTAGCATGAAGGCGTTGCCCTCCCACTCACACGAACCTCTGTTTGCGAATCTCAGAAGCGATGTGTTAAAGGTGGATTCAATGGACTTGAGAAAATCATCTGCCCCTATGGGACTGAGGCTTCTAATGTCAGGTCGTCCGAATCCATCAAAGCTTCGTAGTGCTTGCCCTAGGAGCGAGAGCTCTTCACGATTCAACGTTCTTACTTCGGCTTTCGGATGAAGGCCCACGAATCTCAGAAGCCTGGATGCGCTCCGGTCACCCACCTGTTGGAAGGAATCAATGAGAAAACTTCGAAGTTTCTTGTTTTCACTCCTGTCGATGAGTTTCCGTAGTAGTTCTACGTCTGCGGCCCTTGGATGTGGCTTGGAAGGAATAGGTGGCACGGGGACAGTATCAACCAATCCACCAACTGTCAAATCCAACGAATCATCAATCACAATCTGTATTTTAGCATGAGGAGAGGCTACCGTTGATAGTCTTAGGTACTCCAAGACCCTTTCCTGTGCGCGCTTCAAGTCCCCTCTCAACCTTATTGATACAGTTGTGCCCTCGTAATTCCTCTTTCGAACTTGCTCTTCCTCAATAACAGGAACGTTCCGTTCGATGTCAACGAGTATCTTGTAAGCCACCCCATGACTCTTGTCATCTCGAGTGTGAATCAGAACGGGTGAGTCTGTCGTGATTTGTCCGTGTAGAACGGCCATGGTCACTCCTAGACCAAAAGTGCCCCGTCTTTGCCTCCGGTCGTACTTACTGCCATAGAGAACTCTTCCGAAAGACTCCGGGATTTGGCTGTGAGGTACTCCCGTTCCGTTGTCTGAAACAGTAACAGTCAGCGTATCTGAGAGACTACTCTCTACGTCTACTCGAATCCTCGGGAGTCTTTGAGCGTCTTCACAGGCATCGAGACTGTTCTCTACTAGCTCACGCACTGTCGAATACACAGCTTGAGTCGGATTGCCAAAACCCGCCATCTGGCGATTCCTGTAGAAGAACTCCGCTGGGGAGATGCTACGGAATACTTCATCCCTACGCTGTGTCTTACTCATCTTTGTCAATCAACTGAGAAGGGAACTTGGATTATTAGAGCAGGTATTACAGAGGGAGTGTCACAAATCCGTGTCTTCCCAGAGCTCTGCCTCAAGACGTGTCATCTGTCGGCGTGCTCTCTCAAGCATCGCGTAGACCGCATTGTGAGGGGCACCCCCGATAAGCATGTCAACAGCCTTGTGAGCATATTGGAGTCCTGGATCAAATCCGATAAGAGAAACCGTCTTCCCATATACCGAGATCTTTGTTTCAGTCGTCCGCTCAATGACTCTTCTTGTCCTACCGCGCTCTCCGATTATTCTTCCCGCCACTCTCTTCAATTGGTTGGGCGAAGGCCCCACTATCTCTCGAAGCGACACAACCACAAGTCGTGCGTCTTCATCAATCAGCGTAAGTGCATTCTTTGGACTGAATCCGCGCGCCATTGCCCGGATGATATCGCGGGCCCTCCAGGCGAGGACTGGATCGTCGGAGTCTTCTGGGCTCCTGATTGTCACAGTTCCTTCAGAATCTACCTCAATCTTGGTGTTTGTCAGCTCTTCGATTCTCTTCCGGACTCTACCATTACGTCCAACGATGACTCCAACTCGCTCCATTGGAACTCTGACTGTTTCTTGGAAATGCATCTATTCTTCACCAGAAGCCAGTATGTGTTCGGCAATCTTCTCGGGGTTCTCGGACTCGACTCCCAGTTTACGGAAAAAGCTTGTGATGTTCTGAATGTCACGAATCAGGTACCGTTTCGCGTTGTCATGAGTCTTAAGAACCGCCTGTGAAACATCGATGATCACAGGACCCTTGAACCAGAGGATATTGTACTCGCTCAGGTCAGCATGGACTAGATTAGCTTTGGTATAGCCAATCGTAATCATTCTTAGGAGCTGATTGAAGGTCTTCACCGGCGACGGAACCTCAACGTTCTTTATCATAGGTGCGGAAATCGAAGATTTTGGGTCGCCTATAAACTCCATGACCAGGACATTGCGGTGGATGTCAAGAGGTTTAGGAACACGCACTCCTGCATCATGATAGCGTGTGAGATTCTTGTACTCCTTGAGTGCCCATTGAGGAATCAATGCTCTGCTCCTCTTCTTGACACGCTTGAATCGGGGATCGCCTACGATGTACTCAAGCATGAAGTCTGTTTCAGCAGTAGAAACGCGATATATCTTGACAGCTACCGAATTTCCATCACCGTCCTCTCCTCGATATACATTAGCTTCTTTTCCCGTGCTAATGACACCGTGTAGGGCACTGATTGCTCCTTTGTTGAGTAGCTTGTATAGTGCTTTGAGTGTCGGGGGATCGATAACCCCTTCAACAACCTTGAACTCGTCAGAATCCTTCCGCCGTTTCATTTTGCGGCGATCAAGCTCAGAGAGGAGTCGCTCATGTTCTTCGTCCAGTTTCTTCAATTCACTGTGTCTTCCTATCAGAGATGCCTAAGCCTAGTGTCAAGTCGTCCGTTGGCTATTCAGAAAAAGGTTGGCCTAGAACATCTTCAGGATGCCTTTCTTTTGCAGCCAGTCAGTTTCGTTAGCGCGGTATCTCCAAACAACATCGCATTTCAAATCAGACTGGAACTCCCATGGCACTATAAGTACTGTGTCACCGACGCGCATCCACACCCTCTTCTTCATGCGACCAGGTATCCGCCCTATTCGAATCTCGCCATCCTCACAACGCACTCTGACTCTGTCAAAACCAAGCATCTGGATTATGATGCCAAACATCTCACCCTCATCTCTATTGGGTGTTCTCACTCGCACTAACTCATCTGTTGGCGAGTCTTGGGTTCTGCGCTT
>Ga0209635_10005085_pt1 | contig 10376 bp, 10 predicted proteins | sample DeeMarSWOR230_32_FD_187463 | JGI IMG/M metagenome (GOLD analysis project Ga0209635, IMG submission 187463) | Marine sediment microbial communities from White Oak River estuary, North Carolina - WOR-2-30_32 (SPAdes) (version 2) | ecosystem: Environmental > Aquatic > Marine > Intertidal zone >...
TGCTTGACAAAGAGGGGACATGGGGTGGCTGAGGTTATCTCCGCAACCAGGCTATTACGGGATTATGGCTTTAAGGTGTACTATCATTGGATGCCTGGTTTACCAGGGTCAACACCTGAGCATGACCTAGAGCTATCGCGGCGATTGTTTGAGGACGAGCGCTTTCGACCTGATGGGCTCAAGCTTTATCCCACACTGGTAGTTCGGGGGAGTGAGCTAGAGAGTTGGTATCGGGATAATCGCTACCGGCCTTATGGTGATGAAGAAATGATTGATTTGCTTATGGCTATTAAAGTTCTAATTCCCAAATATGTAAGGATTCCAAGGTTGATGCGGGATATTCCCAGCAAATTTATCATTGCCGGCAGCAGAGACTTAGCGCTCAGAGGAACTATTAGAAAGAAGATGGGGCGAACAGGGCTTCGTTGTAGCTGCATTCGTTGTCGGGAATATGGGCATCGCCTGAGGGATGGCTGGGCAATTGGTGAGCCTTGGTTAACCAGGATGGATTATGAAGCTTGGGGGGGTAGGGAGGTCTTCCTTTCTTATGAGGATGATAATGAAACCTTGTTTGGCTTGCTGAGGTTGAGAATGGATGGGGCAAACGCGGTAGTCAGGGAGCTACATATTTTCGGTCCTGAAGTTCCCCTGGGGGGGAGGCTGGAGCGAACCGCTCAACATCACGGTCTCGGTGAAAGGTTGCTTCGAGAGGCAGAGAGAATCGCCGGGGAGGAATTCAAGGCGGATAGATTATCGGTGCTTAGTGGTGTCGGTGCCAGGGAGTATTATCGCTCACTTGGTTATGGTCTGGAAGGCGCTTATATGGTCAAGGACTTGGTTGAGCTGCCTGGAAGCCTTCGGGAAGACTGTTTATCAAACCCTCCGTCCTGGGCGAAGTCGAAGGGCAAGCTAGTCTGATATCGAGTGCCGCTCATGGTTCGATAAGCTTACCACAAGCGATTTAATAAACAATACCTTTCACCATATTGACATCGAGCGAGTGTTATAATTACAATGAACTTTAAGGATCGTAGAAGCTATTCAATCAGTTTAGAAGCTTGGAATCTGGAAAAACAAAGGAAGGAGAAATAGCAGATGGAGAACGAGGTAAAGCCAACCTGGAAATTAGCTTGGGGGTTATGGTGGCGGATGTTTCTCATTAGCCTGGGGATAGGTGCGATAATCACGGGAATTCTAGTCGCGGTGGGCGTGTCGTTCATACCCTGGAGTCTTATGCCCTGGTGCATACCTTGATGAGCTCTTCGAATGTTTGTCTTGGGTGTTGTGACGATTTACTATTGCTGACAAGGCAATGGTGTGGTGGTTGCAGCGCAGGGCGGGATTATAGCAGGCAAGCCCACTGCCGTGGCGTGATTGAGGTTTTGGGGTATTGACAATGAGAGCTTCTAACTATATCGTTCTGTAAAAGATATAGAAAGGCGGACAAGACATGGAGAGGACTTGGAAACCGACAACTGCGGGCATACTCTGTATTATTGCGGGAGCCATTGGTGTGATGACTGGTATAGTAGTTGCTGTAGTCGGTAGCATCGGATGGTTATTTTGGATGCCGTGGTTTAGTGCCATTGGTGCTCCCATAATTGTGGTGGGGATAATTGCTATAGTGGGTGGTAGCTGTGCCTTAAGGAGAAGGATTTGGGGACTGGCGCTTGCTGGGTCTATCTGCGCACTCATTGGTCCCTGGGCGATCCTCGGGATACTCGCCATTGTATTCGTCAGTTTGGGGAAGGGCGAATTTGAGTAAAGTCCAAAGTTCTGCGATTTATGTACATCAGAGTAGTTGCCCAATTTATTTTACCCAACTAGGTCGAAGGTTTGGTTGGGTGAGAATTTATTATGCGGTTGTGCCTGATGAATCAGGCAACTACAAAATTTTGTTGGAAAAAATTTAAGTACAGAAAGGAGGCAAAATGCAAAAGTATAGTTTTCTGCCCTTTGCAGCCAAGGTTTTGAGAGTCGTAGCGTGGGTAATACTGGTAGTTGGCGTTATTAGTTCGATCGTGTTCGGAATTATAACGGCTGGTGCTACAAATGGAGGTGTAGTTGGGCTTGCAGGTGGGCTTGCAGGTTTTTTTATAGCTGTTGTGGGAATAATTATCTCCTTCCTGGGCTGGGTATCATTGCTTACCGCCAGGGAACTCCTTTACCTGTTTATGGATGTGGAAGAGAACACCAGAAACACCGCTGAGAGAATTACAAAGAAATCAGGCCGAGATTAAATTTATGCCTTAGGTGGTTGTGTGAATGAAGGCAGTAATCTTTTCCTTGTTCGGCAAGCTCATTCGAAGACTGCGGCTACTGCTGCCTGGTAAGAAACGGCACGATATCTTACAGAGGGAGCAGGAGCCAATGTTCGATATGCTCATTCAAAAATCGCGGCTACTGATGCCCGATAAGAAAAGGCACGATGTTTTGCAGAGAGGGCGGGAGTCGATGTTCGGCAAGCTCCTTCAAAAACTTTGGCTACTGCTGCCCGGTAAGAAAAAGCACGATGTTTTGCCGAGTGGGTGGAAGTCAATCAAGATACAGGGGTACTATTATTATATAAAATATGCGATTACTGCTTTGAGAGTCATAGCATGGATAATATTAGTACTCGGCTTTGTTGGTTCGCTTGTTTGGGGAATTACCACGGGTGGAATTGGAGGTTGGTTGCGGATTATACTAGGAATAGTTGGCTCATTCTTGGCATGGCTGCTATTGCTTACAGCTAGGGAGCTTATTTACTTATTTATCCATGTGGAAGAGAACACCAGCAGCACAACTGAGGGTATTACAAATCAATCAGGCTGAGATAAATGCATGCCTTAGCAGCAGGTTATGTGAATCAAGGCAGCAATCCTTTTCTTTTGTTTGGCAAGCTCATTTAGCCTGGCTACGGCGTCGTAGGATGGCTGAGCCAGTAAACTTAGGTTCTTTCCCTTAGCCTGGCTTTCCGCCTCTTTACCGTGCCATCGGAAAAATCAGAACATCCCGGCGGTATTTCTTGCCTTCAACTACCATAGAGCCAAAGGTAAGTTCATCTATTTTAGCCACGAAATTTAACCCTTCTTCCTCTGATACCCTTGCCGCCCTGTAAATCAGCTTTTTGTTTGCTGTTCCGCTTTATTGCCCGGCCATGCTTGAAGCGATTTAGATTTACAAATCCTTTTGCCACTATCCCCCCTTAAATAAAGCTGTCCTTCAGCTTGAATATCGCCTCCTCAACATTGCTACCCTGTGTCCTGAGGCGTTTTATAGCTTGTTCTATTCTATCGTGTTTGTAGCTATTACTGAGGTCGGCTAGCCTATTGTATAAACCGGCCCGTCTGCCAAAGTTGAAATTGAGTCTTTCCTCATCCAGCAAAGATAAGTACTCATTTATGATATTGAGGCATTTTTTCTTATCCTCGGGCATTTTGCCTTCGACCTCCATAAATAAGTTAAGTATATGGTCGCTCTTAAGATGGCTGGTAACTTGTAAGTTTTCGATGAAAACACCTATTTCCTTTGCTACTTCGTCCTCCGTTTGCAGCTCAAAATCTCCGTCTTGCAACCTGGTCCACAACGGCATAGCTGGAGTGATGTGGAGGCTGCGCAGCCTGATATAATCAGGGTCAATTTCGTTTAACACCTTGGCTGTTTCTTGGGCATGTTCTTGAGACATTTTCTTGCCCCCCAGACCAGGCATGACATATTCACACAGAGAAATGCCTGCTTCTTTCACCTTCTTTCCACCGTCAATATGGTTTTTAGCAGTGCATCCCTTTTCCATATAAACCAGCAAAGGGTCATAGCCAGTCTCCAGTCCAATGTGAATCCTATCTAGCCCGGCATCCTTGAGTTCCTTTAACTCCGCTAACGACTTTCTAGATGCAGTATGGGACCGTGCATATGTAGTTACTCTATTTAAGCTGGGGAAGGTTTTTCTCAGGAAAGTAATCACCTGAGTTAGCTCAGGAGTGCGCATGATTAAGGTATTGGAATCCTGGAGGAAGGCTGACTTGCCTCCTGTCGCAAGCCAGCGGGCAACATTATGCACACATTGTCCATATTGAAGTTGATTGGGGAGCATTGCCGCTACCTCTATTACTTTGTTGCCATGCCCCGTCTTCCAGGCTATTTCCTTTAAACCCTCGTTGATGGCATTAGCCGCCTCAATATCTTTTATAATCTCTTCCACTGACCTCAGTTCGAACTTACTGCCTTTGTATATAGGGCAGAACTGACATCTATTCCAGGGGCAATTCCTGGTTGCTCTTATCAGGAGGGAATAGGCTTCGCTAGGCGGCCGTATAGGACCTAGCTCAAAGGTCTGGCTCAGCTTCTCTGTGACTGTGTAACTTAGCATTCTGCGTATTTTAGCGTATTGAAGGTGAACAGGCAAATGGACTTTCGCCTCCTTACCATGATAATATCAACATTTCAAATGAAGCAGATTGAATTAATCTCTTTTGATGCTGAAGGGACAGTGGTAACGCCTGATTTCAGCCAGGCTATATGGCATGAGACTATCCCTGCACTTTATGCTCAGAAAAAAGGACTTGACCTTGCTCAAGCCAAGAGACATGTTGCTGAGGAGTATGGCAAGATTGGTGACCAGAGGCTTGAGTGGTATGATATCGAATACTGGTTTAGCTATCTTGGCTTGGGTTCTTCCGAGCCAGCGATACAAAGCTGTCTGGGTCAGATAGCCTATTATCCTGAGGTAACTGAGGTCCTTTCTTCCTTAGCCAGTGAATATAAGTTGATTGTTGCCTCAGGCACGCCACTGGAGCTATTGCATTGCTTATTGCGGGATATCAAACCTTATTTCGTTCGAATTTTTTCTTCCATTTCGCATTATAGGCAGTTAAAAAGCCCTGATTTTTACCTCAAGATATGTGAGGAGATGGGCGTCAAGCCGAGCCAAGTCATTCATGTGGGTGATAACTGGCAATTTGATTTCCTCCATGCCCGCCAGGTTGGCATGAACGCTCTCTATCTTGACAGGTCGGGTAGAAACCATCAGGAGTCTATTAGCGATTTGACTCAATTAAGGAGTCTCCTCCCACCCCCGATATAATATGTTCCCTTTTGGTCCGAGGGTATTCTACTTACTATAGACATTGTAGGACATTCTGGGTTACAATTTGTTTCTTGACCAATGCCAAATCATAGCGAAGCATCCCCTGAAAATGCCTCTCCAAGTAACAAATTCAACCTGTCCACAGCAGAGCTCAAGCAAATGGCTAAAAAGCTACGCCGTCATGTAATCACCATGATAGCGACGGCAGGCAGTGGACATCCCGGCGGTTCTCTATCAGCAGCTGACATCATCACTGCTCTTTATTTCAAGGTTTTGCGCCATAACCCTGAAAATCCCCATTGGGCAGACCGTGACCGATTTATATTGAGTAAGGGACATGCCGCTCCAATTTTGTACGCTGCCTTGGCCGAAACTGGCTACTTTCCTGTGGCAGAACTGGCAACGTTGAGGAAGTTGGATAGCCGTCTCCAGGGACACGCTGATAGTAAGTTCACCCCCGGAGTAGAAATGTCAGCTGGTTCTTTAGGCATGGGTTTGTCCTTCGCCATTGGCGTCGCCCTGGCCGCCAGGTTGGATTCCAAAGCTTACCGGACCTATGTTCTTCTTAGTGATGGAGAATGTGAAGAGGGGCAAACTTGGGAGGCAGCTCTTTCTGCAGCCCATTTCAAACCGGATAACCTGACGGCTATAGTTGACTGCAATGGTATTCAACTCAGCGGATGGACTCGAGATATCATGAATCTCGAGCCTTTTACCCGGAAATGGCAAGCCTTTGGCTGGCACACTATTGATATAGACGGGCATGACTTTGACCAAATCCTGTCCGCTTGCCAGGAGGCTGAAAAGATAAAAGGCAAACCCACTGTCATCATCGCTCGCACCATCAAAGGCAAAGGTGTTAGCTTCATGGAAAACAATGCGGCATTTCACGGCAAGGCACCTACCTGGGAAGAAGCCGAAAGGGCACTAAAGGAGTTAGAGTAAGTATGACTGAAGCATCTACTCGGGAAACTTACGGCAAAACTCTGGTAGAGTTGGGTAAACAAAACAAAGATATTGTTGTTCTGGATGCCGATTTATCGCCTTCAACAATGACCAGTTTTTTTGCCCGAGAGTTTCCTGACCGCTTTTTTGACTGCGGCCTGACAGAACAAAACATGGTTGGCATAGCTGCTGGATTGGCTGCTTCGGGAAAAATCGTTTTTGCTAGCAGTTTCGCCATCTTCGTTTTATGCCGCTGTTTTGACCAGCTAAGGCTCTGCCTTTCGCAGCCAGAACTAAATGTCAAAATTGTCGCCACTCACGGAGGTATCACCGTCGGTGAAGATGGCACCTCCCACCAAGCCATTGAGGACTTAGCTTTGTCGTGTGCTCTCCCCGGCTTCACTGTTGTTGTTCCCGCTGATGCTATAGAGGCTGCTGAGGCAGTAAGAATGGCGGCAAGTGCCCATGGCCCTTTCTATATCAGACTAAGTCGCCCTAAGACACCGATTGTTTACCCCGAGGGCTATCGGTTAACATTAGGCAAGGCAGTAACCATGCGACAAGGCATGGATGCAACTATCATAGCCGTGGGCATCATGGTCGCTAAGGCTCTGGAGGCGGTAGATATCTTAGCAAGACAAGATATAGATTGCCGGGTAATCAACATGCATACCATCAAACCTTTGGATGAAGCATCCGTAGTAAAAGCAGCCTCAGAGACGGGTGCAATTGTTGTTGCTGAAGAGCACTTAGCTCAGGGTGGACTGGGCAGCCGAGTTGCCCAGGTGGTTGCTAGAGAGAAGCCGGTGCCTATGGAATTCGTCAATCTTGGTGACAAGTATGCCTTGTCAGGCAAAGCTGATGAGCTGCTTCAGAGATACGGATTGACCGCCAGTAACATTGAAGAGTCAGTGAAGTCAGTGGTCGAGAGAAAGTAATATTTCCAAGCCCGGCTAAGGCTTATGTCTCTACTGTCGCTATTAACCAGAGCGCTTTGTTCCACCGGAAGGCAAAAGCCAATAGTGAACTGCTTTCATAAGCGGACAACTAACGATTTTACGGAGGTTTGCCACACTAAGATCAAGATGCTAAAGGGCGTATCTTAGGGCCTGAGGAATGTTGATGTTTACTGGAGGAAAATGCTCTTTAAGCTTGTACCTCGTAGCTCTTTCCACACAATTCGACAAGGAGCTAGGAAACGATTGACGGTGTGTGGGGGTGATTATATAATGTATAATGTAGGCTACGAACTGCAATTTTGGAAAAGTTAAACTGTTGCAAAAGGAGGTGGGACATGGGTAGATACGTGAATGTCGTGCTGGCAGCTTTGCTCATCGTGACCGGGGTTTTGGTATTCTTGCCCTCCGGCTACATAAGCGCCGGAGGAAATGTCTTTAACCAGAGCTTTGAGGAGGGAACGGGGGGAGTCCCGAGCGGATGGAACCTGACCGGAAGTGCTGCGCGTGTAGATACCGGCCCCATCTATGCAGGTAATTGGTCTGCCCGGATAGCAGGGGACGGTGGTGTGATTACCCAGTGGTTGTGTGTCGGAAATCTCACCCTGCCGGTGACATATGATGTCTGGGGATGGATGTATGTTTCCGGCAACGTTACCGGTATCATCGCTTTCGACTTCTGGGCGGGGGTGAATGGGACCCCACTGAGTCCGACAACAGAATTGTCCGCCAACGACACGAACGAAGCCTATGTACAAAGGGCTAGCACGGTGCTGGCGCCATTCGGGACGACTTGTGTAAGAATCCGTCTCCTGGGAACTAGCTGGGATGATGGAGGGGAGGTGCGGTTCGATGAGATTGGTTTATACCCGCCGACGGGGGGCTTATGCTTCATTGCGACCGCGGCCTATGGCACCGAAACAGCCGGTCAGCTTGATATATTGCGCGATTTCCGGGACCAGGTATTACTGAAGAATGACCTGGGTTCGCGATTTGTAGAGGCTTATTACAAAGTCAGTCCCCCTGTGGCTGACTTCATAGCGGAGAACGATTTCCTGCGTACAGTTGTCAGGGAGGCGCTCATCGATCCGGTGGTAAATCTACTGAAATGGTCGCAGGGTCTATGGAGAGCTTAGCCAGATAATGCCTTGAGTCCAGGCCCTCTATGATGTAGTCCCTGTTGGGGCGAACTCACACAGAGAGCGGTTACGCGCTGGAAGAGCAGTTGGATGCCGTGAACGATAGGCGTCATTGTCCTTGGACTGACGTAGAACTCCGATAGAAATCTGGCATTTCCCCGGTTGCTGCAGCTGTGAATACATTTGGAGCAAGTACGGCTTGATGGAGCCGGGTTGGGATGCTAAGGCACATGTGATGCGAATATTGACAAACTTTCTAAGACAAGTTATTATGCAGCCTCAGGGTGCTTGCCTGTCAGCGAGCGATAGGCAAGTTTTCCCAAGAACCTGACGGATTTTCTATCTTATAAGCTTGCTATTATGAGTTGGTATGAAAGCCAGCGTCAGTTCCTATCACCAAATTTACCGACTTTTTTAACAATCCGGCGAAAATCCCGAAAAGTCCCGAAAAACGCTTGGCAGTGCGGGGGGTGATACACTATGGACTAAGGTTTTGGACAAGCTAAACTATTACGTCAGGGAAAATCCCGGAGAGATGTCAGCTTTTTGACATAATATCAAGAGTATTGAAAAGGAGGTAGAACAAATGGCGATGGATTGGTTGCCAAGAGATAATAAACTGAAGGATCATCAGCTTGTCGGTGATGAGTACTTTGGAACAGAGCCGCCGTGCACCATGTATGAAAAGAAACCTTTGGTTAATCCCAAGACCGGGGAAACGGTAGACGGGTTATACACGGCATGGATTACTCTCAATAATCCGGCCCAGTATAATTCCTACACCACCCAGATGGTCAAGGGTGTTATAGCTGGAATGAAGAAGGCCTCGGCAGATAGGAGTGTTGTGGCTATCATCTTCACCGCTGCTGGAGATAGGGCGTTTTGTACCGGTGGCAATACCAAGGAATATGCCGAATATTACACCCGCAGGCCAAGGGAATACAGGGACTACATTAATCTGTTTTCCGGGATGGTGGATTCCATCCTTGATGCCGGAGCGCCGGTCATTTGTCGCGTTAATGGAATGAGGGTGGCGGGAGGACAGGAAATCGGTCAGGCCTGTGATCTGGCTATCGCCTCTGACCTTGCTCTTTTTGGTCAGGCTGGTACGGGGGTTGGCTCAACGCCGGATGGAGGCTCAACTGATTTTCTCCCCTGGCAGCTGCCTACTACAGAGCTGGCCATCTGGAATTGCGTCGCCAATGAACTGTGGAGTGCCTACAAAATGCACAGGCTGGGCTTCATAACCGATGTAGTGCCCATAAAGAAGCTCAATGGTGAGTGGATTAGGAACCCTCTGGTAATTACTGACAAGTATATAGAGGATGGGAAGATCGTCTATGGAGAACCTAAGACCGGTGACGAGGCCAAGAAAGCAAAGGAGATTATAAAGACGGCCGAGACCGACTTCTCGCTTCTGGACCGGAGGGTAAACGAGATTGTCTGGACCCTTACCAATCTCATGCCCATATGCTTGATGAAAAGCATCGAGACTATCAGGTGGAAAAAGAAATTCTTCTGGGACCAGAACAAGATAAGCGCTAAGTACTGGCTGGCTGCGAACATGAATATGGAAGCCTATCTTGGATTCAATACATTCAATACAGAAGATATGACAGGTCAGCGCAGGATAGACTTTGTTAAATACCGCCAGTTGATTGCCCAGGGGCATAGCTTCGACGATGATCTGGCAGAGCAGGTCATACCGAAGCCAAAGAAGTAAACTGATAAGGACGGCGTAAATGCGAAAGCCCAAGGATAAACCGTGGGCTTTCGTTTTTTGGCGAAAAGTACGCTTCGCTGTATAATTAGGAACGAAATATATCCTTAAGGGAGGGAATATGGACTTCCAGAACATTGTCGTGGATAAGAAAGAAGGAATAGCAACTCTTACAATTGATCGCCCGCCACTTAACATAATAGATAGTGATACATTGGTGGAGCTAAATACTGCCCTGGAGCAACTGGCGAAGGATGATGAAGTTAAGGTACTGTTGCTCCGCGGCTCTGGGAGCAAGGCCTTCAGTGCGGGTGTGGAGGTAAAGGACCATGTTGGGGAGAAGATGCCGAAGATGATGAATGAGTTTGGCCGTGTCTTCCATCTCCTGAGAGGTCTTGGCAAGCCGAGTATTGCTGTGGTTAATGGCGTAGCACTGGGAGGTGGATGCGAGCTTGTTGCCGGCTGTGATATGGCTATTGCCTCCGAGAAAGCCCAGCTTGGTCAACCTGAGATAAAACTAGGTGGACTGGCGCCGGCGGCTGCCCCCT
>Ga0209635_10005086_pt1 | contig 10375 bp, 7 predicted proteins | sample DeeMarSWOR230_32_FD_187463 | JGI IMG/M metagenome (GOLD analysis project Ga0209635, IMG submission 187463) | Marine sediment microbial communities from White Oak River estuary, North Carolina - WOR-2-30_32 (SPAdes) (version 2) | ecosystem: Environmental > Aquatic > Marine > Intertidal zone >...
TAATTCAGATATAAGATCTTTAACCATTCTTGCAGCGGCGGGATCTAAATTGGAAGTTGGTTCATCTAGAAAAATGATTTTTGGATCTTGGATAAGGGCTGCACATAAACATACTTTTTGTTTCATACCTCTTGAATAACCTTCTAAGAGATCATTCTCCCTTCCCTCTAACTCGAAAATCTCTAATAATTCTTCAATACGGGAGGAAATTACATCTTTAGGTAAATAATATAGCTCACCTACAAATTCTAAGAATTCTTTTGCTGTTAATTTTTGGTACAAACCAGGGGATTCTGGTAAAAAACCGCAATTTATTTTTACTTGTTTACTTTGAGTAATAATATTAAATCCCACCACTTCTGCAGTCCCTGCTGTAGGGGAAATTATTGCGTTTAACATCCTTACTGTTGTCGTTTTACCTGCTCCATTAGGACCTAATAGGCCATAAGTTTTACCATAAGGGATTTTTAAATTCAAATTATTAACAGCTACAAGATTACCAAATTTTTTAGTAAGTTCTTCAGATTTAATAGCATAATTGTCAGAAATTATGATTCACATCCATTCATCAAAATAGGTTTTTTCTTTAAATTTTCCTAATCAATTAAATTTTACTTATTAAAATATGGATTTAATTTAGTTATATAAATAGCCATTTTTGAGATGCTAATTCATAATATCATGAAAAAACTCAAAGTCTATAATAATAAATTTGTTCAGAATAAAACTTTATAACGGTTAATAATTATTCATAATTACATTGGATAAAAGTGTTAAGAAAGGGCTGATAACTGGTTTTGTAGGAATAATTTTTGTTGGACTACAACCAATAGTTGCTCTTTTAAGACCCAGTTCTGTTGATGCATATCTCTCAGGAGCCATGACTTGTTTAGTTGAAGCTTTAATTTTTTTAATTATAATGTTAGTTGAATTAAAAGTTATGAATTTAAATAAGCAAAAAATGAATAATCAAACAAACGAGAATAACAGATTTCATTTTCTAATAAATTGGAAGAAAAACCTTTTGTTGTTGGTCTTTATTGGTCTTTTATTTAGTATTAACCAAGTATTTTTTTTTATTGGATATGATCTAGCGGGTGCAATAAATGGTTCTTTAACACAAAAAACTACTGTTTTCTTTGGAATAATTTTGGGTTATCTTATATTAAAAGAAAGAATAACAAAACTGCAAATTATTTTTTCATGTGTTCTATTTTTTGGATTGACAATAAGCATTACTCATTTTTTTACCTTACTTGATATTAGCAATACTATTTTGATTGGAGTTGGAATATTATTAATAATTACTTTTTTATGGATGGTGGGTCATACTTTAACTAAACCAATTTTTAGTAGAAATGATGCCACACCAATACAAATGGTGTTTATTAGAAATATTATATCAGGAGTGTTCCTAATATCCACTTACTTGATCTTCTTTACTCCAGATTTAAGTCTTTTTATCGAACCTAAAAATTTATTGTTTTTTTTTACAATGGGGGCAGTTTATGGATCAGGATTAGTATGCTGGTATTTAACACTCTCTTACTTGGATATTTCAAAAGCAACTACTTTGTTCGCACCGACGCCTATAGCTTCGGCGATATTTGCTACTATTATTCTTGGAGAGATTTTTACAGTTTTCCATTTAATTGGTACAATTCTGATTATTGTCTCTATTATAGTAATAGTTAACCAAAAGAGAGATCATACAAATTCTTAGCTTTAAATTTTGTATAGTCCGATATTTATAATTGAAATATATAGACATATATATTGTTTAAATATTGGTCATTTATAGATAGAGCCATCTTTCTCCATGATCTAAATCTTTGCATAACATTTAAATATAGTATTATATGTAAATATATAAAGAAATATATATTAATTTTATCAATAAACTTATGAAAAATTATCGATTTTAATGAAATATAATGTTAAATCATGAAATAATTAGAGTTAATGGATTAAAGAAATTTTTTGGTGATGTTAAAGCAGTAGATGGGATTTCTTTTACTGTTCAACAAGGTGAGGTTTTTGGTCTTTTAGGCCCTAATGGTGCAGGTAAGACTACTACCATAAAACTCTTATTAGGCTTACTTGAACCAGATGAAGGTGAAATGAGTGTATTTGGAATGAATCCCGAACGTGATGAAGTTGAAATAAAACGTCGGATTGGTTATGTAAGTGAGGAACCTCTTATTTTCAAATCCTTAACACCAAAAGATCTATTTAATTTTATAGCATCTGTAAGAAGATTAGACGAACAAAAAACTACCGAACTTGCAAAAGAATATTTAGAGAGTTTGGAAGCAATTGAGTATTATGATCAATTAATTGCTACTTTATCTCATGGTAATAAACAGAAATTGCAAATTATTGCTGCAATACTCCATGAACCAGATTTACTTATTTTAGATGAGCCAATTTCAGGTCTAGATGCGAAATCTGTAAGAGTTGTCAAATCTATATTAGAGCTTCATACACAAAATGGAGGATCCGTACTATTTTCAACTCATATTATGGAAATTGCACAGGAATTATGTGATCGAATAGGAATCATAAACAAAGGTAAAATGGTTGGTATTGGTACTATGGAAGAATTACGTCAACAAGCAAATAAAATTGGTGCGAGTTTAGAGGATGTATTTCTACGTTTAACTGAGCAAGATACATCTGTAATTGAGATCGTAGAAAGACTAAGATCATCATTTAAAAAGAATTATAAATAGGGGCTCTAATAATGGAAGAAGAGAAGTTAAAATATTACAGCCTTTCAAAATATACGTGCTATGAAATTTTAATGGAGAGTCAAATAGCAAGTGCGGGTGCACATCAAGCAAGGCTTATTGAAAAATTTAAAAAAAACAAGAATTATATTAAAACTCAATTTATAGCACTGAAACTCGTATTTGCTTTTCTTTTTCTAGTTTTACCTGTTCTTCCATTAGCAATTTTTTTTGAAATTAATAGTTATCTTACTCAAGGAACTTATGCGATAAATACGCTCTTTTTTGTATCATCGCTCGCATTAACGCTTTATTTGGGATTAACAGTTCTTTATTCGTTAATGTTTGGTATGATTTCAACTAGTTCTTTCATGTCAGGCAATTCATTCAAGTGGATGCAAACTCTTCCTTTATCTAAGAAAAATTTGAAAAAAATTGGTATAATGACTATATTTCGCAATCTTGATATTCCCCTAATAGTATTAATGGTAGGTTTTCCAATTATTATGCTAATTATAACTCAAAATTTCTTGTTTTTCTTGGGATCACTATTAGTTTCTTTCTTTAATGTTATATTTAGCTTTAGTATCTTAGTGATCATTGGGGAAAAGTTGAGTTTCCTTTTTTCAGAATCGAAAACAGTATCAAAAAGAGCAGGTTTAGTTAGAACTTTGACGATGCTTGCATACTTTGTCATAATGTTTACAAGTAGTTTTATTTTTAGCATGGGAATAAGAGCGGTTGAACAACTTTTTAACGTTTTTGTAAATGCAGAACCTAATATTATTTTGATAATTATTTTAGGAGTAATTCCATACCCTTTTGCTCCCGCATATTTAATATCATTAATTACTATCCCTGGTCCATGGCATTGGGGTTTAATACTTAGTTCGCTTACTGGTTTTGCTTTATTTTTATTATTGGTATGGGGTTTGTTTAAATATGCTCAGCGAGCACTACATAGCGCAATTTCAACAGAAATTAAAACAGAAAAAGTAAAAAAAAGAGATCTTGAAGTTGAAGTAAAGCCTATTTCAACGATTAAAGCATATATACGGAAAGATATTATATCATCTACTCGGGATATCCAATCATTTATGTTTATCTTTTTCCCTATTTTTTACCCCTTAATACTGATTTTAACAATGCAAATGCCGATTGCCATGGAAATTACATCAACAACGGGGATATTAATATTATGGTCGATTATTCTTGGTGTTTATCTATTCATTCCACCTATGTTAATTATGGGATTTCTGAATCTTGAAGAATCAGGCTCATCTACTGTAGCATCATTACCAATTCTTCCACGAGATCAAGCAAAAGCTAAAATATTGTTAATGTTAGCTATTCAAGGGCTATCTCTTATTTTGACATCAATAGTACTCACAATCCTTTTGAAATCAATTATTGTAATTTTGCTACTTTTAGTAACTCTACCCATAGCCTGGACGATATTACTTTTTATGTTCGAAATGAAGGTTAAACTATTTGGTCAAATGAAATTTAAATACATACTCGAGGAATTAAACAAACGGCATAAAGTTATAAAATGGATCAGTATGATATTAGCTGAAGTAGCCATATATATAACAATTTTAATAACTGGAATTATTCTGATAGTTTTATTCGGGTTAACAATTACTATAATAGTTATGGGAATAATTGGTATTATAAGTTTAACAACACTGATATTTATATTTACCAGAATGTTTCCTAAAGAAGAAAAAATAAGGAATTATGTTACAGGAGGTTTTCTAAGAGAACATGTAAATGTTGGAGCCGTTTCTTTGATGATTTTATATTTTTGCTTTGGTCTTTTAGTAATACCTATAGAATTAGTTTTGTTTCTCTTTTTACCTTTTATATTTAACCTTCCTTACGTTGAAATTTTGTTTTTGGAATTTAGTATAAATTTTGGCTTAATTGCGCTTTTATTATTATTGGTTGTTCCTCGTGGTTTAAAGCTTCCAAAGAAAGAATCTTTTAAAGATTTTTCTCAGACAATTGGATTAAGTAGGGTTAAACCCCTCTGGCGTAATATATTAATTGGAGTTAGTAGTCTTGTAATATTTGGCGGAAGTATAATCTTGGTTGGCAATCTATTCGGGACATGGTTCTTAGATTGGAATATTATATTTGGAAATCCAAGTGTAGTGACTGGTCTAGGTTGGTTTTACTTTATTTTAATGCTAATAGCTGGTATATGGGAGGAAGTAGCATTTAGAGGAGTTATTTTAAATTTGCAATTAAAGAAATATTCAAATACAACCTCCATTATTTTAAATGGTCTACTTTTTGGTCTTTTCCATTTAACAAATTTAGTACTCGGTGCAGATTTATTCCTAAATCTTATGCAGATAATTTATGCGAGTTGCCTTGGATTTGCTTTTGCTTATATTTACATTAAAACAAAAAGTTTACTTCCAACTATAATATCTCATTACATATTAGATGCGGTTGGGCAATTATTTATACTTCCCGTTGTACTTTCAATTTCTACTTATCTAAATTTAGGTTTATTTCTAGTACTAGGTATTGGTGTAGTTCCGATGATTCTTTTAATTGGCCTAACAAGATTAATAATCAAAAAAAAAGTGAATAATTAACACATATTTCTTTTTTATTTTTTTTCCTTTTTTATTTCATTAATTAAATATCCAAGACATACCTTCAAAGCATTTTCTAATGCTCCCTTTTCTATTTTATCTAAAGTATCAAATTCTTGATGATAAAAACTAATCATTTTTGACAAATTAAAAGCTGTGATGCTACTCGCCTTGATATTTGATTTTGAAAAAGCAGCAGCATCAGTACCGCCACTCACTAGCCCCACAATTTTTTCAAGAAAGTTTCCTCCTCCTAAGCTAGCAACTTTTACTTTAACATCAACTGATCGAGCCGCTTTAATAAGCTTTTGAACAACTTCTTCGCTATGTGTCGTTCTAGTTGTTGGTTCTTTATCTGGAAATGTGAGATAATCTATACTTTGGATTCCGTCTAGATTAACACATTCAGCATCATAATTTCTCAATTCTTCTAAATGCGATTCTACATAACGATAGGCACCCCTTAAAAAAGCTTCTTCACAGCCAAATGAAATTAACCTTATTTCTGTATTTTTAGGTATTAATTCTTTATGATTCTTAAGAAATCTCCCTATAGCTAGTATAATAGCAACTGCACTTAAGTTATCTACTGCGCCGGGAACCTTGTTAGCTTTTTTTCCTGGAGTTACAAAGAAAAATAAAAATGTTATTGGTATAATCCCAATTATTACTAACCAAATTGCTATATTAAAGAAAATTTGATAGATTATAGCAAAATCTAATACAAATGTGAAGATAGTTAATATGAGGTAAATTAATGACGCTAGAAACCAAAAAAAGAAAATACCTAGACCTATAAAAATTACTATTACATATCCATGTTTTAAATACCTTAAAAGATTGAATTGTAAGGCACTATCATGATGTCCAGAAAAAATTATGATTTTTTTAATTTTACCTGTAGGTTTTATCTTACCTATGACATTTTGTGAGTCTCTTTCTTTAAATAATGGATCAATAAATTCCTTATAACAAAAAAACTCCTCCCAAGCAATTAAAATTCCCAAAAATATGAATAATGATGATAAAACAGATAAAAAATATGCCCAGAATGATTCTTGAAATAATTTTATTAATAAAAATAAATAAACCGACATTAGAACAAGAAAAATTACTATTCTTATCCACCCTAGAGCAGCTCTTGGATGACATTTGAAGGCTTCAATATTTACCTCATTACATGTTTCCTCAAGTTCTTTTTTAATGATCTCTGCACTCTTGGCTTCTTGAGGACTGCACGGCATTCGGGGTCCACATTTATCAATTACATTTTGTATGATACTATACATATAATCAGAATCTTCGTTAGAAATTTCAATTTCCATAAATATCTCCTAATATATAACCAAATATATAAAATTAAATGAAATTTAATTGTTAAAAGAATTAAAATTATAAAAAATTATGATTTTGATTTAGACTCGTTTATCAAAAAAGCAATTATGACTTTTAAAACCGCTTCTAATGTTCCTTTTTCAATTTTGTCAGGAGTGTCTCCAGATTGATGATAATAACTCGAACGGTTTTTCCAATCGGCAGCATTTATGAATCCTGCCTTGATACCTGCTTTAGAAAAAGCAGCAGCATCAGATCCTCCAGTTAAGCGCCCTAATGTTTTCTCTAATTTCCCTGACCCCATTTTTTTTGCTTTAATATTTACTGTTTCTGTTGCTTCTGATAATTTTTGAATAACTTCCTCGGAGTGCCATGTTCTTGTAGTAGGTTCGAATTCTATTATATAAATATGATCGGGTTTTTCAAGTCCATCCATATTTACAACAAGAGTATCATATTTCTTTAGTTCTTTTTGATGAGCTTCTACATACCGATATGCCCCTCTTAAACCAACCTCTTCGCATCCAAAGCTAATTAATCTTATCTCAGTGTTGGGTGGGATAATGATTCTATTTTTTTTTAGATATCGTCCCATTCCTAGAATAACTGAACAACTACTAAGATTATCCGCAGCTCCCGGTACAACATTCCCCTTATCTCCCCGTGGTACAAAAAAGTATAATAGAATAATAAAAGGACTACCAATAATAAAAGCCCAAATCATAATATTCAGGAAAATTGTTTTCAGGCTAATGAATCCTATTATGATTAAGGTTAAATGGAAAAATGAAAGAATCAACCACAGTAGCATAAGAAAAATTACTCCAAAGGCTATAGGTATAAATTTCCATCCCAAAAGTTTCATCAATTTGAATTCAACTGCGGTATCCATATGACTTGAAAAAATAATAATTCTCTTTAGCTCACCTTTGGGCTTGAATTTACCTATAACATTTTGTGAGGATCGTTTACGAAATAGTGGGTCAATAAACTCTCTATAATTAAAAAATTCTTCCCACATAATTAAAAACGGTATAAATACAAGAATAAAGGATAATATTGCTATAACTAATAGCCAGATCTGTTCTGTAAATAATTGACTAATAAAATAAAGGAGAATCGATATTACAAGCATAACCATATCCAACTTAATCCAACCTAAAAATGCCTTTGGATGACAGGTAAATCCCTCCACGGAAACATCATCACAGGTTTTTTCAAGCTCATTCTTAATAATTTCAGCTGTTTCTGCTTCCTGTAAACTACAGGACATTCTTGGTCCAATTTCATCAATAATTTTATGAACAAAGTCATACATATAATTCGAATCTTCTTCAGAAATTATAATATTCATAATTTTACCAATTTTTTTTTAAAAAAATTTATAATATATTCAATAAGAAATAATCGAAAAGAAGATTTATTAAAATTTAGATAATCCTAAACAAATAATGCGAAATGGCTTTCATACAAGAACAATATGTTTGTCTAAAATGTGGTTATAATATTATTGGATTTCACCCACAATTATGTCCTTTTTGTGGTGCCTCTAATGAAAATTTTATTACTGCCGAAGATTGTTCTCAAAAATATAAAGTTAAGAGTTCTAAAGTAAATAACAAAATAAATCGTTTATATTCTTATCCAGCTTTAGGACTTGAACATTCTGCTTATTGTATCAGAATAGATAAAAAATTTATTTGGATTGATTGTCCTTCCACATTTAATAGAGATTTGGATCCAATGGATAAAATACTATTTACACACCATCATTTTCTTGGAGCATCTAATCTTTATAGGGGATATTATACAACCTTTTTATGGATTCATAAAGATGATTCTGAACATTATTTTGCAGAAAAACACTATTTTGATAGAAAATTTAGTCAAGATTTTAATTTGTTGGGAATTGAAGCATTTGTTATTAATGGACATACACCAGGATTTACATTTTACATTTTTGAAGATGTCTTATTTGTTTGTGATTATTTAATACGATCTGGTAAAGATTTCATATTAAACCCTTATGGTTCGATAGAAGCAACTAAGGAAGGCGCAAAAAAGTTGAGAGATATTATTATAAGTAGGGATATTGAAACCGTGTGTGGGTTTAATTATGTCAAAGAATATAATATCTGGAAAAAAGAGTTTTTTAATCTTTTTCATTAATAATAATAGTAAAACTATTTAAAAAAATTGGATCATGGCTGAGACATTTAAAACAATCGAAGTTGTATGCCCTGTTTGTGGTGCAATGAAAAAAATAAATATTCCTGAAGCGATATTTTCTCAAAAAAAATTTGGTACGATAAAAATACAAGTCCCAATAAACGCTGTATGTCCAGAACACCAATTTATTCTTTTTGTAGATACGAAGGGAATAATAAGAGGTTATGAAAAAATCGATATCCAAATGTTAACAGTTCCACCTCAAGTTGAAACGGAGGTTGCAGGAAGAATAAACCTTAGAAATTTAATCAAAACGTTTGGAGTGTATGGAATCTTTAATTTACTACATGCAAAGATTTTCAATTATCCCACTTACATCTTAAAGGATGAAAATTTCGAATATAACGAAGATATATTAAATAAAATTGGAGATAATATATTACCAGAGGGATACAGAGGAAATAAAACAATATATTTACTTGAAGAAAAGGATATTAATAAAATTAAGGTTAAAGATAAAGATGCATTTATAATGGATACAAATCAACATATTTTCCAAACCCCATGGACCACGAAACTTAAATTTGAAGAGCAAATCATTAAACGAGCTTTAGAAATTATTGATGAAACAGAACAGTTTAATCTTTTACAGCAAGATATATCTTTTCTTGTAAGAGAAGTTAGTTATGCTTTATCAATTCTCCAGGATGTTGAGGGGATATACGAAGATGAATTAATTGATAAAATATCAAAAGCGTTCAGCATAAAAAAAATTGGTGAATATCGCTTAAATTTAATTAAGGAGTTTATAAAACGAAATATTTCAATAAAGATCGCTTCAAAAATCAAGAATAGAGTTGGAGAATTCTTAAGTATATTATAATTATTTTAGTAGAGTTTTGGTTTTTTAGAAAAAATAAAATACCAATCATTAATTTATTTAAAAATATAATCTTAAATTTTATTCAAAATATTAAAAAAGGAACAAAAGATGGTTGTAGTAGGAGACTGGGGGTTCCAAAACCGCCTCAACAGAATTATAAAGCCAAAATCTGGTCGTTGTGTTATGTTGGCTATTGATCATGGATATTTTGGAAATATTCCTGGTCAACTAAAGTGTTTTAGTGATATGAGCCCATTATTTGAATATGCTGATGCTTTAATGCTTACACGTGGAATGCTTAGAAACTGTGTGCCTTCAGAGTTGGATGTACCAATTGTCTTAAGAGTATCAGCAGGGGCTTCGATGTTAAAAGAACTCTCTAATGAAGAAATAAATGTTACTATTGATGATGCTCTTAGGTTAAATGTTTCTGCGGTGACTTGCTCTATATTTGTAGGAGGAGAATATGAGAAACAGACTTTAATGAATCTTTCTAAATTAGTCAATTGGGGGCAACAATATGGCATTCCTACTTTAGCAGTTACGGCAGTAGGAAGAGAAATGGTTAGAGATGCACGATATCTTGGAATGGCAAGTAGAATGGCTGCAGAAATGGGTGCTACTTTTGTAAAAACATATTATTGTGAAAA
>Ga0209635_10005089_pt1 | contig 10370 bp, 15 predicted proteins | sample DeeMarSWOR230_32_FD_187463 | JGI IMG/M metagenome (GOLD analysis project Ga0209635, IMG submission 187463) | Marine sediment microbial communities from White Oak River estuary, North Carolina - WOR-2-30_32 (SPAdes) (version 2) | ecosystem: Environmental > Aquatic > Marine > Intertidal zone >...
CAACAAAATACCAGGCCTTCTACAATCTGATCGTGGACAGCTCGATCAGGCCGCTTCACGCTGTTGAAGTCTTAAACTCGTGGAGCAAACAGAAACTGGAAACACTCTCTCCTGGACTCAGCCTTTATCACGCTGAAATTGAACGGAAACAGAAACACACGTGGATCGTTATGATATCGCAAAGCAGCTTAGAGCTGATCGGCCAGGTGCTTGAAGATCCACCTACTGAAATAGGCTACCTAAGTTTTCAACAGAGACACAAGCTGCTGAGGCCGAAGTTTGTGCAGAAATTTGCGTATAACATGATGCGGAGACATGGAATAGATAGAGACGTGGCGGAGTTTTTGAGTGGAAGAAAACCTGAAGGGGTAGGGGCAAGACACTACGCAGAGCTGATAGGGCTTGCAGAAGATCAATACCCAAGATATGCGGAATACATCACAGAGCTGAGGCAGAAAGCACTCAACTAACCATCCTCTCCTATTTTTTCCCACTTCTCTACTCGTTGGCTGACTTTTGTCAGTATTTCAGCGAAATCGTTGGAAGTCAATACTGTTTATTCATCTTGCTTTCTTCTTATTCAGTGGAGATATCACTCAATCTCTCCCTCAATCTACCCATTCTTTTGGGATTCAAGATGTTGCGAATATTTAAGAGACTTTAGTATGTAAAGCATAACTCTGAGGGCACAAGATGAGTATGTCCAAAAAGGAAGAGACGAAAGAAAAAAAGACAATTGATGCAGATGCAGCGAAAAGTCTCTTAGAACATTACTCAAACGAAATTTGTTCTCATATTGAAGCTGCTGTATCTCTCTTCTTTGGTTTAATCGGAAACTTGATTCTAATTACGATTACAGAGACCATTCTTGCACGGATAGTTTTCAGTATATCATATTTTCTTCTCGGATTGCTTGGTGTATACTTCTATGTTAGGCTATTCTACTACAGGAAACTACTGGAGGGAATACTGCTTGAGAAACCATTCAAAGACTTCCATGTTAAGCTGGAGAGTCTCGTATTTGAGAAGCATACGCTCATCAGATGGACTAATAAGTTCTCGAGGTTAGAAACAGGGAGATACCGTATGCGATGGGCTTGGCTCATGCTCATGTTTGCTGGAAGTGTCGCCATTTCGTCTTGGATAATAGTGGTCTTTTCTCTATAGCTTCGCCACACTACCGATTTCGGACTATTTATGAATTAGATTTTTAACTTCAATCTGGCTAAAGGAGATGGATGTGAGAGCAAACGTTGGAGCAATTAATAGAAGCTATTATTCTGGGAGTTGTTCAAGCTCTAACTGAGTGGCTCCCAATATCAAGCACTGGACATTTGAGACTTGTTGAGAATTTTTTTGGTTTGGAGCTCCCAATACTATTTGATGTTATTCTACACGTTGGAACTCTGATCGTGATTTTGATATTTTTCAGAAAAGAGGTTGGAAAAATGCTGTCATCTATTGCGCATTTGGATTTTAAAAATGAATATGGAAAGATGGTGCCTTTGATAATCGTTGGAGTCATCCCAACACTACTAATAGGTATAGTCTTCGGCAGGTTAATAGAAGACACCTTTCAAGATATTTTTCCGATTGCAATAGCCCTGATTATTTGCGGTCTTATACTTTATTCCGCAAAGGCTGGAAAAGAGAAAACAGATAGTATTAGCTATACAACAGCCGTAATGATTGGTATAGCGCAGGGCATAGCTATAATCCCTGGCATATCCCGAAGCGGAACAACCATTACAGTTGCTCTTATACTTGGAATTGAGAGGAAAAGAGCTTTCAGATTCTCTTTCTTTCTTTCAATTCCAGCTATACTTGGCGCTCTTGGTCTAACGCTTTACACGGAGCTTGACGAACTTGCATCAACCAACTTGGGAATAGGTGAGATTCTTGCTGGAGCAGCTATAGCAACGATAGTGGGATATCTTGCGCTTAAGCTGTTGTGGAAGATCATAATGACCGAGAAGTTTCATCTTTTTGCATTTTACTGTTGGCTACTCGGTGCGGGGCTAATAATGCTGTCAGGCGTCTTTTAGAGATAGCTGCATCTGGCCGGAATCCATGTTGCCAGGTGAATCATTTCTGCGGTGGACATTTATAGGATGTGCTTCGCAGAATTCTATACATTTAAGGATTTAAGGCACACATAGGTTCCGAGAAGAAAAAGAAGATGCTGCATATTCTATGATAGTATATGTTTGCCTCGTTCTCTTGCTTCTTTTCCTATTCTGTAGTAGTGCCAACAAAGTGTGATGACGACAATCCATATTCCTATCAAACCAAGATGTGCAAGAAAAGGTGATCTTGCATTAATTCCGATGTTCGCTAAGAACATTCCCAACAAACCAAAGAAAATCTCAATTGCGCTTTTCTTATCGATTCTCATTTAACCACTAATAATAGAGAGCTTTTCTCCTTAAATTATTAATGTAACTTGAAATGAAAAGTGTGTGTTAAAAGAAACTGGGGTTGAAAGAATGCATGTAAGACAGGCAAAACGTGAAGACGTTGAGGAAATAAATAGACTTACATTACAGATGCATAATCATCTTGGAAAGCTTGTAGGAATCAAGTTTTCTCTTGAAGATATGGAAGAAGAATTCTTTGACGAATCTGATAGCTTGGACGAAGTCTATATTGCTGACGTTAAAGGAAGAGTTGTGGGATACATCTCATTCTCTGAAAAGATCCGTGAAGATGAATGGTGTGGTAGACACCTGAGACTGAACCATCTTATCGTAGACGAAAAACATAGAAGGAAAGGTTATGGAACAAAGCTGCTTGAGGTTCTGCTTAAGAAGACTCGGAAGGACGAGGTCAACGTAGTAGTGGAGACATTCACTAAGAATAGAGGCACAATAGAGTTCCTCAGAAGTCTGGGCTTCAAGCCATTCTCAACAATTCTCATCGTTGACAGAAAGAGAAGATTGAAGCTGTGAGAAAAATCACTTTTTCTTAGAGTTTCTTCCACAAGTCATAAAACCGGGAATGAAAGTTAAGTGACCTGTTGGATATGACCAAAAACTTCTTGACGAAATTGGATGAGATTCAGCCATCTCAGCTCTACATCAGTTCGGGTAAGCTGATTAAGGTTATGAAGGACTTCCCTTCTAAACCAGCCTCCGTTGAACCCATCCCTATCAAGAAGCTTAGAGACCAAGTTATCTTTGTTGATGGTCACACGAGAGCCTTCGCAGCATTCCAACGTGGGTTCTCAAAGGTTCCAGTATATTGGGAATATGAAGAGTTGGATTGGGAAGCTTACGAAATCTGTGTAGAGTGGTGTAAAGAAGAAGGAATCCACACAATAGCAGATCTAAAAAACAGAGTTATTCCTCATCAGGAATACGAGAAACTCTGGTATGAGAGATGCGCCAAAATGCAGAAAGAGCTTAAAGCAAAAAGGAAACTCACACAGAAGTAGGTCTGACCACTATAGAATACATTCACCACTACCAGCAGTCATAGTCTATCGATTAACCGGGCAATACTCGGTTCTTCTGACACTTGAAAATTTAACTTTGATTGAATTGTCTTAAACAAGAAGGGGATAAGTTAAGAGTCGGCTCTTAGTCTTACTTGTTCTTTTCCACAACTAAAAGAAAGTCCACCGTGGCACCCGCTCCCCTAACGGTAAACTTGGGATTAACGCTTGGGATGATTGCCACAACTTCACCTTCTAAATTGTTCAAGAATTGTTCTAACTTACTCTGGTCTTTCTTCATATCAATATCGAATCTATGAACTCTGTATCTCATTTTCATTCTTTCTCCTTCTGTAGCATTTTGATATAGACTAACCCATAAAAGAGTTTAGAAGGATAATTGAAAGCTTAAGGCACACAGTCCACAGAAGAACATGAGTATCAAGCAAGATGAGGTATACATCCTCTTCAGTTTATTAATCTAAGAATTTTCTTATCCTTAAATTATTAAGCACACACCAAAGCACGTTGGCTGAAGATTCATGAGTTCAGAAAAACAGGTGAAGTTTTGGACGGCAAGAAAAATGAGTGATAAGCCTGCCTGAGAGTTCTGGAAGAACCGTCAGAGCCAGATTGGATACTTCTTGACTGATTCATGATTCTACCAAGACACGTCCACTGATACGATCTCCCAACTGTCTCTATCTACTTTAACAGAAATGGTGATTAGAGAGATAATTGTTGGATCGGTTTCGTACCAACGAACCTTCCAACAATAATGATCTTTACCATCAATAGGTTTGTTGGTTGCACTTCCCTCCTTTCGGATCAATTCCCAATTGTCATCCACAGAGTATACGATCCCATCACCCGTTATGAACAATTTACTGACCCTGGCTTTTGCATATGGATAATATGCACGAACAAAACCCTGAACAACAGGACTTTGCATGCTGACTCTGATCGCCTTCACTTCAACAAGATTTCTTGACAAGTAAAAGTAGAAAACGTAGCTCAGAGCTATACCGACAACAGCAAAAACCGTGGCAATTACTGCAAAGAACCTTTTCCTACGCACACGCATGTTATCTCACCAACATATCTGGAACTGTTCTCCTCAAATTATTGATCTGAAGGCAGTCTCGGCCTTAAAACTCTGACAGCTGCCACCGCCAGCCAGAAAATGCCTAAACCTAACCAGACGAGCTTTGTGAATTCCCAGTAGACTGTTGAAACGATGAAATCTGGATTTCCATAGACGATATTGATCTTTGGTGAAAATAAATAAAAAGGTTCATAAACGAATATTCTATATGCCACATAAGCGAGGGGGAAAGCGACACCGGCTATAATCACCGTTGCTAAAGTAGCGATTCTAAATTTCGTCTTCTTCTTCATGAAAAGAACTATAAGCCACACTAATCCGATTATCGCACCCAAGACAATCATCAGGATTCCACGCCCATCAAGCATATAGGGATCGATAGTCACCTGATGCCTTATCTCTGGAGAAAATCTCTCCAGTTTGGCTTGCTTCCATTCTTCATAGTCTTGAATACTCCAGTATACAGCCCCAGAATAGATTAGAACAGTAGCCAACAGAAGAATCAGCAACAGCTTTTTCTTAAACATCTGCTTCAATAGAAAAATGCAACAATAGGAATAACTAATTTTTCTTGTTTGTCAGTATTTTCCTAATATTATATTTTGAGAAGCAAGTTTTATTTTTCTCAGGCTAAATATTATATCAGTCAGATTTTCTTGTTCTTCGAGCTGTTGAACTGGGTTAACTCCGCTATTTTCAAGCTTCATTAAGAGGTAGATATTGTCTATTGCTTGGCATATGTCCTCTATGTTACTCAAATCATATTCGGTAAGATTTTGTGTTGTGACGCCCATATCTGGAGAAGCGTTTCTCCAGAAGATAGTGTCTAAGGCGTCCCATAATCTCCGTGTTGAAGAACGTATCGAACCATAGAAGCTTTCCAGTGAGTAGCCAATCTCATCCCGGCATATTTCGAGGTAGTCGTAAGCCCGAGTGACCTTACTTCTAGCGTCATATGCATCAAAGTTGGTTTCTGCAGATTCCAATATGTTCTTGGCACCCATCATTTGAGACATCCATCTCCTCAGCACTTCAGCTATTATGTTGTTTAGAGTTTTTGGAGTCTTAGGAATGACAACGAAGTGATTATACAGATTGAAACTGACAGAAACTATGAGAGCAAGAACCAATACTCCTACAAGATACTTTCTTTTCTGTTGAAATCTTGATGACAATATTCTCACCTAACCATTTTTAATATCGAAAGTTGCATTAAAGATTTAAGGAAAAATGTTCTACTATTAGATTGATGAAGGAGAATTGGCCAGTAGGATAAAGAAGGTTTTAACAAAGAGGATTTGGAAGATTCCAATATTTCTCTTACTGGCGGTTCTGTTTGGAGCTTATGTTATTGGAAGTGTAATTGCATCTATCCCACAATTTACTCATCACTTTCTAACATTTGAAGTTCGGACAGACAAAGGGACGTATAGGCTGAATGAAACGATAAGTGTGCATCTGACTTTGTTCAACCCTACTTTGGCACCAGTGAAATTAAGGTTCGGTTCATCTCATACACACGATTTCATAATACTTGATGAAGACAACAACGAACTCTATAGATGGTCAAGATCCAAACGGTTCCTTTTCATGGAAACTGAGATTCGCATAACCCCTCTTAGTTGGCACACAAGAACATTAACGCATTATAGCTTTGAGTATCAACTCCAACCAGGAAAGTACATTATCCGAGGAGTAATAGTTGGCTATCACGGCTGGGATAGCCCTTTCAACAGGAACGACAGATTCAAAGATACTACAATAAGAATCATAGAAACCTGAACCTGCACACGTGGAGTCCAGCCAATATATAGCGCAGCATTTTTGAATGAACATTTAACACTTTAATGGAAGTGTTAAACGCAACATTCTTTCAGTCCGAGAAAAGCCCAAAATGAGCTTATTTCATAATACACTATCTAATGAACTAAAATATGTGTGCTCCAAGCTCAACAGTTTGCCATGTCCTTACTGTTCTCTGTTTGTTGTGAATCCCGGTTTTTTCTTCTGCAACCAGGTCGATTCCAGAAATTGAATGATGTCACTATACTATACTACTATACTATACTGAAGAAAATAGAATAGAATAGATAGATAGACGGAGTGGAAATGAAGGTTTAAAAAATCTTTCGCCTCACTTCTCATCTTACCTAGAAATCTACCTCTGCCAACAACAAAACCTTTTCCTTCTGCCTGTCAAAAAGAGCTACACTATGTCTCAAAGAAAGCTGATCTGATAGTATTACAGCAACTTAGCTCTTGCTCACGTATAACCTCATTACGTTGAATTTCTCTTTCAGAATCCTTATTGCCTCTTCAATAAGAGGATCGTATTTCTTCCTGGCCTTAGCTCCACGTGCATACCTCTTTGCTTCTCTGCGGTGCATGAATTTGTTCCTTTCACTGTTGATTTCCATGATAGTGCCGTATTCGTTGCTGTCTATCTTTCGGATAGCGAGAAGAAACAAAGCTATTTGTGACAGGCTCAACTTTTCCAAAATGTCTTTCCTAAAATCAACTTCCAAAGATTCAAGATGTTCTTTAATCATCAAGTATCCATGACGTTCAAGCTGGATGGATGAGAGAACAACTGCTGTGAACCAGTCTAAATCATCTTTGGCCTTCTCAAGCACCGCAAGTTGGGCAGTATCATACCAAGCCATTTTAGCCATTTCTATTCCTTCTGTATTCTCATTTGAAGTTGCATTAATAATTTAAGGCACACATACTTTGACTACAGTATTTTCAGTGCTTTAAGTGGTAGTGATGTTTGTCTTTGTTCCTGCAAATAAGATAGGATCCCAACTTGGGATATCCGAAGTGACACTTTCAATCCATGCTCTGATGTAGTATCTTCCTGGTTCAATTTTCTCCTCTGGATGATGGATGTTAGTTTGGTTCCAAATGAAGGTTCTTTCAAGAGATTGATGAGAGGGAATTGTGAATTCTGTTTCTTCTGGAACCAATAGGGCTGGGCTGAACCATACTTGCCTCGAGTAACCCCATCTGATTATCATAATCGCAAATGGTTCTCTGATCGATGACTTGAATGAGTGGGTGATAAAGCCACGATTTTCGAGAGAAGCTGTAATTCGAACATTTTCACCGATAGCATATGTAGATTGTCTGTTGAAAGTGAGAACGACCATCTCGGAGTGATAATTGTCCAGACTGAATGTGTAGTTGTGGCTGCAACAACTATCACTGCAAACGTGAGGAGCAGAACTTTCTTCACGCTCAACTTGCTTTTCCCAATTAGAAAGTGGAGTGCGAAGGCGAACACTAAAGAACCAGCAATTATGTATGAGAACACCGACCAGAATAGCAGGACTTTATTTCGTGCATAAACAACAAACAAACCTACAGAGGTCAGGATGAAAATCGCTAAACTGAACAATAGAATGTGCGATCTAAATTTCATTTCCTCCTTAATACATCACTCCAGACTTTCTTAAATCTTTAATGCAACCTCGGATGAAAAACACTAAGTGAATAGAGAAGGGGAAAAGTGACCTAATGAGTGGACCTCCCTTTGAGTTAATAATTGGCGGTATAATTGCTTTGTTCTTAGGTCCGGTTGTTTGGGGATATATGTGTAGTAAAAGTGGTCGTCTGGGCTTGCTGCTTTTGCTATTGCCTCCAGTGATTCTGATAGCTATATGGCCTGGATTGATTCACCCTGGAGCATTACCATTCTTCATCATGTATGGTGCGCTGGCAAGTGTTGGGTTCATAGCAGGACTCATTTGGTCAAAACGAAGAAAGAGCAGGAATGCGAACACTGAACAGGATAAGCCAAACAACGAAGGAAACTGAAAGAAAAGTGTAGTATAGAATTCTGCGAAGCACATCTAAATGTCCACCGCAAAAATAATTCAGCCGGCAGCAAGGATATCCGTGTTTTTCTGCTCTTGTGGAGAATCAATAACTCATTTTTGACTGCTTGTTTCTTTGTTCAAAAAATTTTCTGATGCCAGCTTGATCTCTTATATAAATGCCAACCAATCTCGATGTTTATTGAGGGCCAGATACCTATCTTGAGAGAAAGTTCTGATGTTGTCAAGTAATACAGCAATAAATGCTTTAGTTTCTTCATTATTTTCATCAACCATTTTTAATGATCCCTCGGGTCTCACTACTTTCAACCATGAGAGCTTGTTGACGAGACATACGCCAAAAAGTGGCTTGGCATTATTCATCATCCAATTGAGAATTTCCTCTTCACTCTCATTCTTGAAAATTTCTTTGTCATAAAATCCTATAAGGCTATACAAAGGACTAAATTCTGCTGAATCTCCATATAAGCTGGAAGCGGGATTGTATATTTCACCATACAATTTCTTTGCTAAATCAGAATATTCTATTATAGTCTCTTTAGAGATCCAGCTTCTAACCTGTATGACAGCCAACACACATTCAGCCGGGTAAACACCTACTTTCTCTTCCTGGATGAATGGAGGCATAATTCTTCTATCATAGATTATAATATCGATTTGTTCGCTTTGCTCTCCCCTCTGATTGATAATCACTCCGGTTCCAGTGCCGAATTGGCTGGTGAGAAATTTCGAGAGTATTCTTGATATAAAAAGCTCTCTTAATCGACCTTTAAGCCATTTCTGATCAAGATTCTTCAAAGCATCTGCTTCTTCTATCAAGCCCTTAACGAGTGCACTCGTGTGTTGTTGGATTAGGGTTCGCTTCACCGAGTTCTACCCCTTCCATATTTTCATTTATGGTTGTATTAATAATTTAAGCTCCAAACCCCAAAACCAAAGACCCATTAAGAGACTGAGTCGAGCATCTTTTGGACTTCTTCATATCGTTGACTTTCAAATTGGTGAATCATTCGAATAAGGTGACTTCTCCAATCCTTTTTCCAGTAGTGAACAAAAATCACTATACAATCGTTTGCTTCGAAAATCTCTTGACGATACTGGTAGTTTTGGTTCTTGTCACAATATAATTTCTCTGAACCAATCACTTCAACGTACATGCCAAGTTTCGGGAGGAAGAAATCGGGAGTCCACACTCTCGGTCTCTTTTTTTCATCATACACAAAAACAGGAAACTCATAATGCCACCAAAGCTTAAGCTCATCTCGCAGAAATTTGGCTACAGTCTTTTCCGGTTTCGACATATCTTTGTATGACAAAATTCTCCCCTCAGGTCAATATATGAAAAGTATTTACTTATTTAAATGAACCAGAAGGAAAGAGCATTCAGTGTTTACTTCCTCTTGCTTGATTTTCATTTTCTTCTGTGGATTGTGTGCCTTAAGCTTTCAATTATCCTCCCAAACTCTTTTATGGGTTAGCCTATACCAAAGTTCTACAGAAGGAGAAAGAGTGAGAATGAGATACAGAGTTCACAGATTCGATATTGATATGACGAAAGACCAGAGGGCGTTAGAACTATTCTTGAATAGTTTAGAAGGTGAAGTTGTGGCAATCATCCCAAGCGTTAATCCCAAGTTTACCGTTAGGGGAGCGGGTGCCACGGTGAACTTTCTCTTAATTGTGGAAAAGGGTAAGTAAAGCTAAAAGCCGACTCTCAACTTTCCCCTTTCTTGTTTAAGACAATTCAATCAAAGTTAAATTTTCAAGCGTCAGAAGAACCGAGTATTGCCGGTTAATCGGTAGACTATGACTTTTAGCAGCGTTGTTGGGAACTACGTATCCGTCTCATACATATATCCACGCAAGAAAGTTTCCTTTTAGGTTTCGCTAATCCTAATTCTTCATGTGTGTCCTATGCTTGAGGAAACAGCGTGGTTGGTTCTTGCTCCATGGGCTTTTTTGGTATTTGCCCTATGGTTCTGTGAAAGGAGTGACA
>Ga0209635_10005091_pt1 | contig 10369 bp, 9 predicted proteins | sample DeeMarSWOR230_32_FD_187463 | JGI IMG/M metagenome (GOLD analysis project Ga0209635, IMG submission 187463) | Marine sediment microbial communities from White Oak River estuary, North Carolina - WOR-2-30_32 (SPAdes) (version 2) | ecosystem: Environmental > Aquatic > Marine > Intertidal zone >...
TATAGCCTAACATGTTTAGTGCTTCAGATACCCAGACTGCGTTAGTAACTTCTACTAGTTCTTGATAACGTATGATTCTGTATTTCTGGTGAGCCTTTTCGTAGGCTTCTTTGAATCTTTTGTAATGCATGTTAAAGCCGGCGCCAACGAGACTTTCGTACAATTTTCTTTCAGAGTTCTCATAAGAATAGCCTTCGACAGTGGCTAAAGTGCCTATGAAGTCGAAAACCACCGCTTTTACAGTTTTCATTGTTCGCAACCTTGTCTTGTTGGACGTAGCTTTATCTCTTGAAGCATGATAAATCTTGCGTGCAGCTTTTCTATGGTACCTTAGAAATTTTAATTTATAGGCACTCTACTCTCTAATAGGATTTGTAAACAAATGCGGCCGTAGTCTAGCCTGGTTAGGACGTCGGCCTTCCAAGCCGTTAACCCGGGTCCAAATCCCGGCGGCCGCACCACTCTAGAACTGAATGTGTACGATTAAGATGTCTCTGCCCAAGAGTAATATTTCACTCAGTTACTCTCAATAGCTGTAGTATTCTTCTATAATTAATGTCAACACGAATTTTAAATTGTGAGTGTCTTAATAATTGGGTTATCGGTGTCATGATGGGTATAAACCGCTTTAAAAGCGAGCTTGCTGGTTTAATGTTGACCTTGTCCATAATATTTCTGTTTGTTTGACTGCTGAGGTGGTGCCTGTGGCTGTAGAGTTTAGTGCTTCTAAGACTCAGCTTACGCTTGGTTGTGGCTTTGATTTGATTGCTAAGGTTATTAATTTGAAGACTGGGTTGCCGCTGGGTGATTTTTGGGTGCAGTTTTGGTGGGTTGACTCTACTAACGCTACTGCTGCCATGAGTGATGGTGAACGCAAAACCAACGGGGACGGCGTAGCCACGAAACAAGTGGTCTATCCTAGTAGCGGCGAAGCGTATGCCTACTATGCTAAACCACTGTACACTGGAGCGCAGCATATGGCTTCGAACCCGCTTCAGCTTCGCGTTGGCTCCAACACTACTCTCTTGCTAGACGTTTCTAGACAAGAAGACTCTAACACGCACACGTTCACCTGCAGACTGGTTAAAGACGACAGGAACGGCTTAGACGGACGGCTCTTGAGGTTGAAGCTTAATGAAACAGAATACGAGGCAAAATGGACAAACAGCAGCGGATACTCAAGCTGGACAATAAACCTGTCACCACAAGAAAACAACAACCTCACCATATACAACGCCATTGTAAGTTTTGGAGGCGACACAAACAAAACTGCCATCGCCTACCTAACCACGCCCAACGGCACACAATACGCCGTCTGCACAACCATCCAATACGACAGCTACACGCCCAGCAGCAACAGCACAAGCATATTCATTATCCCACAGACAACAACAGGCGGAACAAGCCTCAAGTCACTAGAACAAATGCAAAAAGAAGCACAGGCTAATGGTGGATTACAAGTTTGGGCTGAATTTAGTTGGTGGTATCCGTGGTTTAGACTGCGCTACGCTGGTCTGTATGGAGGACAAACCGTGATTGACGTAGGCATAACCCTCTGGGGAGACGACAACGGCAACATGCCTGACACATGGCTAAAAAGAAAACTAGACGAATGGACTCTGAAAGTGGGAAGTAATATTCTCATAGGAATATTTGCGACTGAGACTGCCATATGGTTGGCGAGTCACTTAGGACCAATATACTTTGGAATAACTCTGTTTGCCTACAATTTATACAAGTTCATCACTTTATACGCTAATTGGAATTCACTTGAAAACCTATGGATATCACTTGTATCGACCTTTTCTTCACTTGCCGTTAGTGCTTGGGCTGGACTCTGCAGTTTCCTACCCGAAGAATTACGCGCTTTAGCTTCTGGTGCAGCAAGTGTCAAAAACGCAGTGTTCGGTTTCCTTTGCAAACTCATAATGATTCCAATCAACATCTGTCTTCTCATGTTAACATGGGGTCGAATAGTCGAGTTAGGGGGAGTATAGAAATGGATGAATGGTACGCCCCAAAGTCTAACGTAAGAATCGCTTTATGCTTAGTTCTCATCATAGCTGGTTTCGCGTGGATACTCGTTTTTTTCAAGTTCGTATCATTTTCTCCCCAAGATAGACTTACTGGTTGGCTTGGAGCAATAATAGCTGGCTTCTTCTTTTTCTGGGCTTTTTGTATCGGTTTCAGTGTAAAAACCAAAAAAATTCTAGTTGGTACACTAGTCTGTTTCTCTTGGAGCATGGGTTTTCTCATAATACCTGTACCCGAGGGTTATGCAGAAACTGTGTATGGTAGTTGGGCTATCGTTCTGATAGCAATAGTCGCAATTTACGCTAAATATAAAGAGTCTAGAAAGAAGAAAAATGTGCGACTTGGAAAAGAGACAGAAAAGTGATGTATGGCTTTTGTGGTGACGTTTTGTCTTTAGGTGTGAATGGAGCTGTTAGGAACAATGTGACCATGTTTAACATAAACTATCCTAACGACAACTACATCTATGCTTATTATGTTAAGTCGGTTTCGGAACGCTGGGAGCAGCCGCAGAGCCTAGTGTCCAGCCCTTTGCAGTTGACTGTTGGTTATGATACTAGTCTTGAACTCACTATTATCCGCGATTTTGACTCGACTAGGCATGTGTTTAACTGTAGGCTGCAGGACGCTTCTTCGTGCTTGGGCGTGAACGGCAGGACGGTAAAGCTGAAGCTGAACCAGACCGAATACGGCAACACAACAGATGCCAACGGCTTGGCACAATTCGTGCTCTGGCTTTCCCCACAGCAGAACAACAACCAGACCAACTACAACGTGGTTGCAAGCTTCGAAGGTGACGTTACATCATTAGCAACAGCCTTATTCACGCTACCAAATGGCACAGAGTACGCTGTCTGCACAACCATCCAATACAACAGCTTCAAACCCACCACTAACAGTTCAACAATAACCGTAAGACCACAAACAACAGACGGTGCAATCGTGCTAAAGACACTGGAACAAATGCAGGAAGAGGTGGGACTGCAACTAACGGTAACGAGCGAGTGGGGCAAGTCCATCTTTGACTATCCATGGTACAGAACACACGTGAGAGTGCACATGAACATTAACGGTCTCGACCTGCGATTCCACATAGCCATGAGCCCAATCCTGCCAGACATACCCGTTGTAGACTGGTCAGACGACCTTGGTCAACTGTTTAGTTCTTTAAAAGAAGAAGTAGCAGAAGAGATGCTGGTTGGAACGATTGGACTCTTCGCAATGTACATAAGCGCAAAAATCTTATCCCTTTCAGCAAAAGCCGTACAGCCATGGCTAATGGCTGCCGCAATTGTGACTATGTTAATAAAGTTTGGCATTCAATCCTATTTTCTGTTAAGTGATTTCAAAAACAAAGTAAAGATGTTGGCTTCATGTATAGTCAACCTCATGTTGGCACTTCTCGCTGTCTGCAATATTGATGTTGTAAAGCTATTCCTGAAAAATCTAGGTATCGGCATATCAGTAGGAGCGCTGTTCATGTTTGATGTAATAAATAAAGTATTTAAGCCCATCCGTGATTTCATAGACATTATGGAAGTGATTGGAGACGTTATATTTTTTATACTTTCAGGAATAAGATTTTCCCAACTTTAGGGTGACCAGAAATGACAAGCAAAAAAGAACTTTCAAAGGAAAAAGAAATCCGCCTTCTGGAGATCTCTCTTACACCCGCATTTGTTGCTCTTTTCAGTGTAGTAATCTATCTTTTCTATATCGAAACTACGGGGACTGAGTTATCAGATATGTTTCTTCTGAGCTCTATTATCTCAGTTATCTTCGGTAGTCTTGTCGTTTGTTTGGGGCTCAATGAGCTTCTCTTGAAGATATATGGTGGACAGTTCAAGTTTAAGCGGCTACTCTTTCGTTGGATGCTGATTGGAATCAATTTTGCTCTACTTATGGGTACCTACCTCTCTCTTTCAACACTCTTCCCTCAGGCAACAACCTTCTATCACTTTCTTTTCAGCGGTCTAATAGACACGGTGACTTTTATGGCGATAATCCTAAGATTTAGGGGGTTGTTTGACAGGCTTGACAAGGGTTAATGGTGACTTTGCTGTCCAACTTCAATAGCTACGACTCGGAGTTCCATTCCTTTGGGTATTGAGTTTAGTGTTTCGCCTAAGGATTTTGTGCCTAACACTTCCATATTGCTTAATGCTACTGTTTTGGACTTGCGCTACAATAACACTCGCTATACGCCTTCTTGTAACGTTGACTTTTTCGAGGTTAACCCGAACGGAGGAGAAACAAAGTTGGGAACCAATGACACAAGCAACGGTGTAGCATTGTGGAGACTCGATTATCCTTCGGGCACGGTTGCGCGCGCTTACAAAGCCATAATCGTCAGCGCCGAAGGTACTCCGCAGAACATTGCCTCCAGCCCTGTTCAGTTGACAGTTGGCACGGCAACTAGGCTTCTGCTCAATGCGACTCGTGATTTCAATTCTACTCGGCACGTGTTCAACGCTAAACTGTTGAGCGGTTCTTCGGGCGTGAGCAGCAAGACCATAAAGCTGAAGCTGAACCAGACTGAATACGGCAACACAACAGACGCCGACGGCTTGGCACAGTTTGTGCTCTGGCTTTCTCCACAAGCCGAAAACAACCAAAATAGCTTTCAACATGGTTGTGAGCTTTGCAGATTGAGTTAAGAGAGAGCTGCAATCTGCCGAGGGACCGGAGACCAGTATTTATTCTCCTTTGGAGAAGTGAGTTCTGTCGACCGCACCAGTTTTTTGTCAGCGCTGTTTTGCCAGTTTTTGTTCGAACACTTCTTTGAGCAAGTATATGGGGAGTGCACCATAGTGTGTTATGGTGTCATGGAAGAATTTCTCGTCATATTTTTTGCCCATCTTTCGTTTTATGTCCTCGCGTAGTTGGAGTATGAGGTGTTTGCCGAGTAGGTATGAAAGCTGGTATGCAGGATACTGCGTATAACGTTTGACTTCTGCGGTTGCTGCTTCTTTAGACATGCTTGCCTCTTTTACCAGCATGTTGACTGCTTCATCAAAGGTCATCTCTCCTCGGGAAAGTTTAACATCAACAATGATTCTGACTGCACGCCAGATAACGTCGTTGATTTGCATCAACCGTGCTTTCGGACTTTTGATGAACCCGTGCTCAGTCATCATCTGCTCACAATAATGCGCCCAACCTTCAATGATTTCTGTTCCCTGCCCTAGCCACCTCACTATGGAGCCACGGCTAATACAAGAGCCCATCAAAAAATGCCCAGGGTATGCTTCGTGAACTGCAACGCCTGGAATACTGGGGATATTCAAGTGTTTGCCGAGGTTTTTTGGGTCATGAGGCCTTGTGACAACGTATATGCCCTCTTGTTTCTTGTCAAATGGACCTGGCCCGATGAGAGCAGCAAAGGGGATTAACGGCGCCATAAAGCTTGGTGTTTCTTTTACGTATAGTTTATCTTCTTCGTAGACCGTGGCGAGGTTGTGCCTTTTAACGTATTCTTTGGCGAGTTCCACTCGTTCTTCAGTAAGTTTTAGGGCTTCTTCAAAAGTCTTTGGTGACTCCGTCTCTATATCTTTCAGAACTTCTTCGACGGTTTTGTTTGGCGAGATTTGTTTGGCAAGTTTCTCTCTTTCTGCCTTCATTTCTCGCAAGTATTTTTCGCCGAGTTTAAGAATTTCGTCAGCGGTCATGCCCAAGTTTCGGATTTTCAGAAGTTTATCAAATTTTTCTCTTCCGAGCGCCCAATTCTCTTCAGCCTTGGGCAGTAAGCTTTTCAGCCACTCCATTTGTTCTTTTATCGGTTGGTTAAGGTTTTCTACGGCTTTTTGTAGTCTTTGGTGAGCTTTTTCCGAGACCAGCGCTTTTGTTCCCATAGCTAAAAATTGGAAAAGCATGGGCATTTGTTGGCAAGCTTCCATGGCTATTTCAATCCAAAGCTTCACTGGTCGGGATTTTTCGAATCTGGTTCTAAATTGCTTGAGGAATTCCGGCAGTTTTTCAAGTCTAGCCGTTATGGCTTCTATTCTTACCTCTATGGGCGCGTAGTCTCGTGTTATCATAATGAAGAGTGCACCGCCGATTTCTTCAAAAAACGGGTCAGGGTTCCTCTCAAACATTTTTAATTCATTGAAGTAGAACCTTTCAAGCTTAAGCGCATGTTGTATTGTTTTGTAGTCAATTTTGTTATCGTCATTTAGGGCATTATAGTCTATCGTCTTTGCTTGTTTATTCCATTCCTCAAACAATGCAAGATTGTCGCGGTATCGTTTGCTGGAGCCGTCTCCCCAAAGTTTGTCATAAGGTTCATGTAACCCCATAAAAGTTGCTATGTACGGGTTTAGTTTTAGGTATCTTTCAAGCATTTCATCTTTGAGTTTCTCAAACTGCAGGTTTGCGTCCAAACTTTACAACTCCTAAAGAGTGAGGCATAATGCAGCAAAGGTATTTACATTTTTCTTTCACCAAAAAAGCCTGCTTAGGCATCCACTTTAAGTGCTAACACGGTCTAAACTCGCGGTTTAACGTCCCATCTTTCTGGATTTTCTACAAGCCATTCAACTTCTTTTAAGACACCTTCTTGGAAACTTGTCGAATAATTCCATCCTAAAACTTTTTTTGCTTTGTCAGAATTTAGAACAAATCTTTTCAACTCGCCCCTTAAACGAATCCTTTCTGGCTGGAAACGAGAGGATTCACCCTCTAGAGGGTTATCAAATATTACCTCAAATCTTTCTCCAGAAAGCCTGATTAGGGCCTCTGCCAATTTTTTTATCGAGATTCCTTGTCCACTTGAAAGGTTGAATACTTCTCCTGTCGATTTTGGGTTTTTGATCGCGAGAATATGTGCTTGGGTCACATCTTTAACGTAAACATAATCGCGAGTTTGCGTTCCTTCGCCGAAAACTACTGGCGATTTTTTCTCAAGGAAGATTCGTTTAATGAACATTGTTAAGACTCTTCCATACCATTCTCGCGGTCCGTAAACTATGCTGTATCTAAAAGCCGTAACATTCAAACCATACAACCGAAAATATTGGACACAATAACGTTCAGCAGCTAACTTGCTCACACCATACGGCCAATGAGGAGTTAAAGGGTGGCCTTCATCGACAGGTACATATTCCGCCTCGCCATAGACGGCTCCAGAAGAGGCGAAAAGCATTTTTTCAACATTATTTTTTACAGCGCTGTTCAAAACATTTAATGTTCCTATGATGTTTATTTCAGCGTCTTTTTTGGAGTCTTTTATTCCAGTGTAAACTTCCAACTCGGCTGCTTGATGGTCAATTATGCCTATCTCTTCGCGCTGAATAGTTTCGTCTAATAATCTCGCGTCAAGTATAGAACCTTTAACAATTTTTAGGCGTTCATCCTCAATGTGGTTTAGGTTTTTCATGCTTCCTGTCGAAAAATCATCAAATACAACCACTTTCCCTGCTTTATGACCCAAATATTTATCCACAAGGTGCGAGCCAATGAAACCTGCTCCTCCAATGACTAGAATAATTCTTCCTCCAATTTCCATAATTTTTGCCTCTAGTAATATTCACGCGTCTATTTTTAATGATTTAAGATTTCCGTAATAATCACATTTTTTCGCGTCTTTTACTGCCGCCAAATGACTAAAAAGAAGAAAAGCAAAGTTCTTTTAGATGTTCTTGCGCTCATTATCTCGGTTACAAATGCCCAGAAAAACAACACGAGGTAATGCCAGTAAGCGGCCAATGAAAAAAGAAATGATTTCGATAATTATCCCAGTTCATAATGAAGAAAAATATCTTCCTTTTTCGTTGAGACCTCTACTAGCCTTGAAAGGCATTCGAATCATTTTTGTTTTGGACAGATGTAGAGACAAAAGTGAAGTTATTGTTAGGAAGTTTGGGGAAAAACACGGTAACACAATAATAATAACGAAAAATGTTGAAGGCAAAACTGAAAATCCCACATGGGAAGCCTATATGACCGGTGCAAAACACGTCAAACATGGTCGAATGCTTTTCTTAGGAAGCGACGTGATTATAGATAGGAAGGTATTCAATTATTTAGAAGATGCAAAGCTGCTAAAGTTTAGGTATGTGAACTATTCTTCTCACTTTTGGTATGCTTTCGAAAAGATTATTCAAAGATTCTCCGCCAAATCTTATTGTGTAGAATGTATAGACGTCAGATTAATTAACTCAATTCCATTTCTCTCAGAAAGTTACGATGATATTGTTCGCGGTAAAACCAAACTTGCTGATGTGTTAAATGCTAGTTTTTTAAATAAGAAATTTGTTTGCATTGACGCTGTGGAGTGTCTGCACTTGCGACCTAGAGTTCCAGTGGATCGTCAATTTTTACAGGGCTACGTCAGACATATGAGAGGTGTACCATTTCTAAAAGTTCTTTCGCATTCCTTGTTATACCGCAAGGTTCATGTTTTTCGAGGCTACGTTTTTCGCATGTTAAGAAAAAGTGAAAACAATGAAATAAACGGATTATCAATGTACATTCAAAAATATCCGTTTTGGAAAGCACTGGGGTATGCTTTGCGTCATTTCAGTCTAAAATCTTTGTTCGTCTATCTACGAGCTAGATTTGGAGACATAAAGCCTTCGCATATCTTGAAGTGGGGCAGACGACAACACTTGCTAGTTGTTCCTTATGAAAACAAGATCTTAAAGAAATCATTTAATAACCCGAAAATCCTCGATTGCGGCTGTGGAGTTGGATACTGGGGTTATAAAGCAAAAATAGGCAAATTATCCGAATCTATTGTAGGTTTGGACATTCACAAAAAATATTTGCTAATCGCAAAAAAGTTGAAAGTCTATGAGGACTTAGTTTTAGCCTCTGCTGCGTCTTTACCTTTTAAAGAAGAAACTTTCAACTTGATTATCGCTCCAGAACTTATCGAGCATCTAACGAAACAAAATGGAGAAGAGTTCCTAAAACAAACACCTAAAATCGCGAAGAATATATTGATAACCACGCCTGTACACCACTTCAAAGTGTACTCTCAGACACCATCAGAGAGACACTTGTCACATTGGTCAGAGATGGAACTTCAAAAGCATGGTTTCTCAACAGAAAAGTGTGGCAAAATAATTATTGCGTTTTTATCAGGGTAGTTTTATTACTATTTCTTGATAAACTGTCGTATGTGGTGGTTTGCGATTTCGGTGTCGTGATTTTGTTTTATGCAACTTAATATTCTGCTTTCAAAAATTTTGACGACAAGTTTTTCAATTTTTTCTATAAGCCATTTAATTTTATTCTTAGTGTCGATCAGCGAGAGAGAATGCACGCTTAATCTGAAATTTGAAAACTTTTGCAGCGAATTCATATTTGCGCAAACACCTTAAAAGAGCACACGTATAGCCTAAACAGAAAAACACATTTTTTGCCGGGTCGGACCTAAGCCTTGCAACAACGTGAATTGGTTCATAACCGATTCTATACGCTTCCATTCCGGAGTGAAATTTCTGTCTCCAAAAATGTTTTCTCACACTTTGCGGAAGCAGCTTGGGATAAACTTTCCAGTCTTCCACTTTTTTCCCTAAACTCCAAAGTTTATAGTTAATGTACGAGTCTTCTGAAGCTACTTCGGGAAATTGCCCCTTGAAGATTTGTAGAAATGTTTTATTTTTTATCAGCATGGCATAGCCTGCTTTTCCGACAATGTCTGCGTCGAGTTTTATGTTTTCTTCGATGAATTTTTTTGGCAGCCTTATGTCTGCGTCTACTCTAAGAATATAGTCATATTCTTCAATTCTAACTCTGCTTAACGCGATATTCAGTGCCTTTGCTACTCTCAAGCCTAAGGGTTCTTTCATGCTTGGTTTGGAAAAAATAATGTCAGCGCACTTAGCCAGTTCGTTGGCCAATTCGTTACATAGTTGTCTAGACCCTACGACTACTATAATTTTCGAAACAGGCACTGTTTGGCATTGAACACTTTCCACTGCCTCTGTAGGATTGTCTTTTAAAGTGGGAATTACGAGCAAGATTTTTGGATAACTCCTTTTCGTAACCACGTTCTGTTTTTTTCTTTTCATCAGTGTTAAGTCCTTTTTCCAATTTGTTTTGGCTTTGCACAGACGCGAGAATTTCTTGTTAAGTCAGGTTTTTGTAGATTTGCACGACGGTGTTTGCTATCTTTGTTGGATCGTGATTTTGTTTCAGGTAATTGTGTTCTGCTTTCCAAAGTTTTGGTAAAATGTTCTCTGTTGCTTCCACGATCTTTTCAGCGGTATTCGTGTCTTTTAGCGGAAAGCTGTCATATGCTTCATACTTTGGTGATATGTATGTAAGGATCGGTCTACCGCACGCGATTGCTTCGAGCGAGGTTAAGCCAAACACCCCTGATTTAAATTGA
>Ga0209635_10005092_pt1 | contig 10366 bp, 8 predicted proteins | sample DeeMarSWOR230_32_FD_187463 | JGI IMG/M metagenome (GOLD analysis project Ga0209635, IMG submission 187463) | Marine sediment microbial communities from White Oak River estuary, North Carolina - WOR-2-30_32 (SPAdes) (version 2) | ecosystem: Environmental > Aquatic > Marine > Intertidal zone >...
CATACGACAACCGCGATCCCAACTCTCCCATAGGCGGCAGGAAGGGTTACAGGGCGATCGAGACCATGAACAAGGACCCCGATTCGAAGGGCAATTTTCCCGGCCCCAGGTTCGACATCGGGTGGCTGCGGGGGCATCTGGGGAGCCAGTACAATTTCATGCGGTGCGTGCACGAGAACAAGCCTGCCTCGCCCTCGCTGAAGGATGGAGCCTACATACAGAAGATCATGAACCGGCTCTATCAGGTGAACAACAAGGGGGAACGGGTCTCATTTTGACACGTGTATGAGATGCATGCATATAAAGAGCAGTAAAGGATGGTGAAGAAATCGATTCACGATCGCTCGCACTTCACCTAGTCGAATGTCATGTACCGGTATAAAAGTGTAGCGTACTCTGATATAATACTAGGCAATCTTCGAGAACTTCGGTCAAGAAGCAGGGTTTGATGCAGTTTCTTGAGAAAAATCATGAGTGTCCATATTGGAAAGTGACATTATATAGAGTTTGACAAACTTGTAGATCCATTTATGCTATATGAGGATAAATCATTACAAAGGGAGGTGTATTATGAGAAGGCTCATTGTGCTGTGCTTTGTATTGATTGTGTTTCTCGCGCCCGCTTCTGTATTTGCTGCCAGCTGTGATTCTGCTGGGGATGAGTATTACATCAAGTTTATATTTGAGGGAAAAGAATACGTCTGCAGTTACGGCCATCCATCCAGCGATGTGGATGTGCCTTACGCTGCTGTTACTACTCCTCTGCTCTTTAATGGACCTGCTGAATATATTCAATTTTTAGGAAGCAGCTCGGATACAATGGATGAAAATCCGGATTTTTTCATTGAGGTAGGAGGAACCCTCTCTGTAATGACTGCGGGGAATTATACGGGTGAGTATCAACTTCCTGATTACGGATATGCTTTCATAGATATATCCGAGGGTGAGGGAGTTTATTATTACTTTTTGTCTTCAGGAACCGTTACTATTAATTCTTTTGGAGCAATTGGGGAAGCAGTTGAAGGCACTTTTAATGCAACTTTTGTCCTCCCCACTGCTATTGGGGATACTCCTCAGGAAGTGAGCGGTTCGTTTCGTGTTAAGCGCATTGCACCGGAGGATCTACCTCCAATGATAAATTGAATATGGATATTTTGGGCACACGCTTTCCCGTTCAGAATATAAACGCGAGGAACGAAGTGTTCTAGCGCGATGTTTCAAAGTTTGATCCAAACCATACCGAAGCCGAGAGAATTTCCTGTACAAACTTCACGGAGCGTTCTCTATTGCCTGGTGCACTTCATGCATCACCTGCGCTGCCGGGCCCTGCAGGAACAGATCGGTAATGGTTCCGGTGTACTCGGAAGGCTCTGGATTGACCTCGATGATGAATGCGCCCTGCGCCCTGGCGGTGCGCGGAATGAGCGCCGCGGGGTACACGAGACCAGTCGTGCCGATCACGAGCATCACATCGGTTTCATAACAGATCCTCTCCGATTCGAGAGCTGCCTTCAGTGGTATGCCCTCGCCGAAAAACACGAAGTCGGGTTTGAGAAGGCCCAAGCAGGAGCAGTGCGGTACACTGGGATTGAAAAGTTCAGGTGTGACCGGATAATCCTTCCCGCACACGGTGCACACGAGTTGTCTCGAATTGCCGTGATACTCCACGAGATGTTTCGAGCCCGCCCTGTGGTGGAGGTTGTCGATGTTCTGAGTGATGAGCGCCCTGAGTATGCCTTTCTGTTCCAGTTCGGCGAGAACCCGATGGGCGCGGTTCGGCTCGGCCTTTTCAAAGGTTTCGAAGAACAGCTTCACCATGAGAGGCCAGGATTCTTCCGGGTTGTTCAGATAGTAGTCGATTTCAAAGAGGGCAGGATCGTAGGAGTTCCAGAGCCCGCCTTCGCCACGGAAGGGCGGTATGCCGCTTTCCACCGATATACCCGCACCGGTAAAGCTGCTCAGGTACCGCGCTCTGTTGATTGCTCGCGCTGCCTGTTCAAGTTTGTTCATGAGGCGACCTGTGATATAATTTCCTGTGCACTTCCGCTCTCATAGTATATTATTCAGCATGCACAATTCACACCAGTTTTTCCATGAGAGCCTTTTTCACGGAGCCCCTGCAAAGATATGAACACAAACTCTCAGAATCGGAAGGAGAGAGGTCTGCACTATGCCTGGACTGTTCTGGCCATAAGCGTCTGGGTGGTGTTCATATCGATCGGGCTTGCCCGTTTCGGATACGGTCTCCTGCTGCCCTCCATGCAGGATGCGCTGGGCCTGGACAACACGGGCAGCGGCACCCTGGCGACGGTGAGCCTCACGGGCTATCTGCTCTTCTCCCTCATCTGCGGCACCCTCGCATCGCGCTACGGGGCAAGGCTCGTCATTTCACTGGGCCTGTTGCTTGCGGGGGTGGGCATGTGCCTTACGGGGACCGTACGCCAGTTCTGGACTGCCCTGGCAGCGCTCACCCTGGTGGGATTCGGGAGCGGAGCGACCAACGTGCCAGTCATGGCAATGCTCTCCTCATGGTTTGGAATCCGCCTGAGGGGCTTTGCGGCCGGTATCGGGGTTACCGGCTCCAGCGTTGCATTTATTCTCCTCGGGCCGCTTGTACCGCGGTTTATCACTGCGGTGCCCGGACAGGGATGGCGCTTTACCTGGTTTCTGTTCGGCGGCGCATCCCTGATATGCGCCATCGTTGCATTCATCCTGCTTCGGGATGACCCGGCGCAGAAGGGGCTTGCGCCCGTTGGTGGGGAGAGTTCATCGCCATCACAAAAGTCCACCGGTACCGGGAAGTTCAACTGGGGAACGATGTTCCGCTCATCCTCGGTGTGGTACCTGGGCCTGCTCTACACGGCGTTCGGGTTTTCATACATCATTTATGCGACCTTTTTCATCAAGTACCTGGTGGGCGAGAGAAGCTTCACGCGGGTTTCGGCAGGGAGCCTGTACATGCTCATCGGATGGTTCAGCCTGGCCTGCGGGCTTTTGTGGAGCGGCCTCTCGGACCGCATCGGCAGGAAATGGGCGCTCTTGTCCGTATATCTGATTCAGGTCAGCGCATACACCCTGTTCGCACTCTCGGACCGCAGGTGGGGTCTGACGGTCTCCGCCGCGCTCTTCGGTCTCACGGCGTGGAGCGCACCTGCCATCGTATCGGCAACTTGCGGTGACCTGGTAGGACACAGACTGGCATCTGCCGCTCTGGGCTTTGTAACAATCTTCTTCGGCATCGGGCAGCTTCTCGGGCCCACGGTGGCCGGTATGATTGCCGATGCCCTGGGGTCTTTCCGCAATGCCTTTCTGTTGGCCGCAGGGGTGACGCTGCTCGGGGCCATGGGCGCTCCTTTCCTGGGCGCCTCGTCACAGAGAGTGAGAGATAGCTAGGCTCGCTGGTGTGCAATTACCTGAGGGAAAGAGGTATGCTATGGTAACCGTAACCGGTGCAAGCGGCCATGTGGGGGCTAATCTCGTCAGGTCATTGATCGAACAGGGTCGAAGGGTTCGTACCCTCGTGCACAGGGACCGGCGCGCTTTAGAGGGGCTCGACGTGGAGCAGGTTGAGGCCGATGTGCTCGACCGGAATTCCCTGGAGCGTGCATTCGACGGATCCGACGTGGTGTACCATCTTGCGGTGCACATCTCCATCTCGAAACGCGATGCGCCGCTCGCTGCCCGCATCAACCTTGAGGGTACGCGCAACGTTATCGAGGCGAGCAGAGCTGCGGGAGTCGGCAAGCTCATGCACTTCAGCTCCATACACGCACTCTCAAGCATCCCGAGGGATGAGGTGATCGACGAGAGCAGGCCGCTTGCCGGCGAGAATGCTCCCGTGTACGACCGCTCGAAGGCGGAGGCGGATAGGCTCGTGCTCGGGGCGGTGAACCAGGGTTTCAACGCCGTTATTCTCAACCCCACTGCCATACTGGGGCCCTACGATTTCAAGCCGTCGTACATGGGGAAGACGCTCCTGTCCATCTATAATCACGACCTGAAATCCCTCGTGACCGGAGGGTTCGACTGGGTGGACGTGCGGGACGTGGTGCGGGGAGCCCTCGCGGCGGAGCAGCGGGCGAAGCCCGGGGACCGCTACCTCCTGTCAGGAACCTGGCTGTCCGTCCAGGACCTCGCCCTTATGGTGGAAGAGGTGACAGGCGCCAGGGTAACGCGGTTCACCGCGCCCATGTGGCTCGCGCGTGTGGGAGTGCCCTTTGTGTCGATATCAGCCTCGATCCGCCATACCGAGCCCCTGTACACCCATGAATCGCTCAATGCGCTGCGGAACCACCGGTACGTTTCCCACGAAAAGGCATCGAGGGAGCTCGGGTACCGGCCACGCCCCCTGGTCGACACGGTCAGGGACACCTTTTCATGGTTCGAGGATCGGGGATATCTTTGAACATGAAGTCATCGATGAAATCAGGAAGCTCTTGTTGTAATAAAATACGTCCTCCAGTGAGTTGGTGTACTACCTTCCAACCAAAAAGGATATACTCAAAACCTGTATCCATCTGGCCGTCATCTGGTTTCATACGAAAGTGGGCTCAGGGCTCTGTCAGCTGCCGTTTAACATGAGCAACGTTCATGGCACACGGAAAGGAATGGAGCTGAAAAGCAATGGTTTCTACTGGACAGCGGGTATAGGCAGCTTGCCAGCCTGTGCGTCAGCAGTAAGAATATCGAGGTAAGAGATCCCCCCTGGATTTCCCGGATTTGTTGTAAGATGCGGCACGTCCCAGGGGACCCCGGCCACGGTAACACGATAATAACCACTCGACGATACGGTGCCGGTCAAAACGATGGGGCTGAAATCGACACCTCCCTGAACTGTTTCTGAATTACCGATTGCGGTGAAGTACACGGTATCGCTCATGGTGCCGTCGCCTTCTCTGCCGGTCGAGCTCGTCTGTCTGCCGTTGTGGGACAGACCCTCGTAGTCGCTGTAGTTATCGAAGTCGAAGTGCGAGGTAACATATGACAGCCCCGACAGCGTGAGGTCATAGGTACCCACCCGCGTTCCCTTGAACTTGGAGGGCGGTCCGAAGTACTGGCTCATGGCCATACCACCGAATCCTTTGACCTTTATCTGCGAGTGCATCATGCTGAGATCGGTGAAGAGCATCATCCGGTCGGCCCGCTCCTGAACAGCTCCCAGATCAATCACGTCCTGCAGCACATGGGGAAAAGAGGTGTACGTGAATACGTCAATCGTAATGGTGGGAGGTGTTCCGCCGTTATCGGCGTAGTCAAAGGATGTGGAAAAATCCTGGGAGTACTCCTCCCTGGTGGCACCTAGATTGTTCTGCGGATTTTTTTGCCTATAATCACCGTCATAGCGAAACAGGGGATAGAGTATGATTTTTCCGCCGCTGATCTCATAGGCGGAGCGGAGCATCACCACATTTCTTACCATCTGTGAGGTATCGTCGTCGACCTGCACGATATCGATCTCACCGCGGTTGTTTACAGGGTCCTGCATTGTGACCATCTCTACGGTATTGATCGATCCGTCTGTCGTGGTTCGCATGTAGGTCTTGCTGTTCTCCCCCATGGGAGTGGTGGGATCATTCTCCTCTGCAATATCGCTGTAACTTCCGCACGTGGTGAGTATCGAAAGAGTGATGAGGATTGAGGTTGCAGTAACAAGCAACGATTTCATTGCCTTCATGGTATGCCTACCCCTCGCTAGAAAGTAAGTCCGAGTCCAAAGGTGACACCGAGTCCGTTTTTGAGCTTGTTCTCCCAGTGGATGGTGTCGATAAAGTCCCAGCTCCCCGACGTGAAGATCGTGCCATCGATGCTCTTGCTGAAGGCGTAACGTGCCTGCACATTCAGCCCTATACCCAGAGATAAATTGTAGAAGTCCTGGTATAACTCCCTGCCGCGAAGCCGTATTGTGTTGAGATGGGCTCCGGCCGAGGTGACAAAGGAAAAGCGCCCGCTCGTCGGTATCTTCCCCCCGGCCCCCATCATGAGATCCAAACCGAATTTCCTATCGTAATAGTCGGAATTCTTGTAAGACTCACCGTTCTGATTCGAACGCAGTGGCCAGAGCACACTTACGCTTGAAAAGAAGCCGAACTTTTTCTTCGAGTTGTAGGTGTAGTTGAGTCCCGGCGAGTAGAAGTTGTATACGTCACCCTCGGTGGTTTTCAGATGGGTCACGTTGTACACGGGGAAGAAGCCGTGATCAGCCTTGCCTGCAAGGGGTGTGAGCGCAATCAGAAACAGTACTACCGTAAGGAGTACAGAAGATTTCATGACGCGTATCACCCCCTTTCTTTATTGACAAATCAATATACACTATCTTCATGATGTTGTCAGTATTTTTTAGACCATCACAGATATGGGTTTTCGGTAAAAAATTGTTGCTGTGCGAATGAGAATTCTCTATGATAGTACGGAAATTTCGGTCCGGAGGGAACTCAGTGGCAGGCACAGGGATTATGGGTGCAGGAAATTTCATCATCGACCATGTAAAGACTGTGGATCTGTGGCCCGAAGAGGGCATGCTCTCCCTCATTCTTGAGGAGAAGATGGCAAACGGTGGCTGTGCGTACAACGTACTGAAAGACCTGGCCATCCTGAAGACCGGTATGCCCCTCTATGCGCTCGGTATGACGAGCAACGACGCCGACGGTGAGTTCATACTGAACGACCTGAAGGAGCACGGCATCGACGCATCCATGATGCACATCATGAACGATGTCATGACCTCATACACCGATGTCATAACGGTGAAGAAGACGGGAAACCGGACCTTCTTTCACAACAAGGGCACCAACAAGTATCTGGACCTCGAGCACTTCGATTTTTCAAAGATCCATTCGAAGATATTCCACATCGGGTACATACTCCTCCTCGATGCCCTCGACGGGCCGGACCCCGAGTTCGGTACGAGGATGGCACGGCTCCTGAAAATGGCCAAGGACAGCGGCCTGAAGACCTCCGTGGATGTGGTGAGCGAGTCCAGCTACCGCTTCAACAAGATCGTGCTGCCGGCTCTGCGTTACACCGATTACCTCATATTCAACGAGATCGAGGCGGGGAGAACCACGGGCTACGAGATCAGAGAGAAGTCTGGAAAGTTAAACGGTGCAAACCTCAAGGAAGCGCTTCACATGCTCCTCGACAAGGGGCAAAGCGAGCTCGTGTGCATCCATTTTCCTGAAGGGGCCTACGCTGCACAAAAGGGTTCCCCCCCGGCATTCGTCCCCTCCCATGAGCTTCCCGAGGGATACATCGTGGGAACAGCAGGGGCGGGCGATGCGTTCTGCGCCGGTATGCTCTACGGCATCTACGAGGAGTGGGATCTCGAGAAATCGATGCGTTTCGCCAATGCAATGGCCGGCGTCTGCCTCTCCGGCGTGAGCACCTCGGACGGTATGAAGAGTCTCGAAGAGACGCTCCGTTTCATGGAGGAGATGCCGCGGCGGAAGATGGCTATTTGAAATCCCGTTGACTACAAGATTTCCACAAGGTATCTTACATACGAGTTTCAAAGATACACAGTTGTGTTTTGCTTTATGTGTTCTTCGGGGCAGGGCATTTGGCCCGACCGGCGGTACAGCCCGCGAATCCCATGACCAGGGATGATGGGACTGATCTGGTGCAATTCCAGAGCCGACAGTGAAAGTCTGGATGGGAGAAGAACAAACCTTCCCTCTGCATCCCTTTCAAGGTTTGTTCGGACGATCCTTCTTACCCAACAAGAGTTGCCCTGCGTGAGACAGAGAGCATCGATGGGGTGTTACAGGCAATGTCAGACGATCGTTTCATCGAGTTCAACAGCGTTACAAAGAATTATCCTTTGAGCGGCATGCGCAAGGAGAGCCTTACTGTCCTGTCCAGGCTCGACATGAGAGTGTCGCGAGGGGAGTTCTTCACCATTGTCGGGGCTTCGGGAAGCGGCAAGACCACAATGCTCAAGCTCATTTCCGGAATCATACAGCCCACGGCGGGAACGGTGCTCATCAAGGGTGAGCCTGTCCACCGGCTCCGCAGGGATACAGGCAACGTGTTTCAGAAGCCCATTCTGCTTCCCTGGAGAAACATGCTTCAGAACGTGCTGCTCCCTGTTGAAGTGGCGCGCGGAGAGATTACGCACGCAGACCGTGAGAGGGCCGCCCTGCTGCTCGGTATGATGGGTCTCAAGGGGGCTGAGTCCCTGTATCCAAGTGAGCTTTCCGGGGGTATGCAGCAGCGTGTTGCGATCGCCCGCGCCCTCATACTGGATCCGGAAATCCTTCTCCTGGACGAACCCTTCGGCTCTCTCGACTCAATCACTCGAGAGCGGCTCAACATCCTTCTGCTGGAGCTTTGGAGAAAGACGGGGAAAACGGTCGTGTTCGTGACCCACAGCATTTCCGAAGCAGTCCTTCTCTCCACCAAGATAGCGATACTCTCTAAATCCAACGGCAGAATCCAGAAGGTCCTGGACATCGACCCTCAGAAAAAGGGCAGGGGAAAGGAGATTTTTTCCTCTGATTACATTACAAAAACCGTGGTCGACATACGCAAGCAGATACGATCGGTTTGGGCAAAGGAGCTGGAACGCGATGTGGTGGAAACCGTCACCCACGAACGGGAGGAGAAGGGGCGGCGCAGTATCCTGCGGCAGCTCATGAAGCGGTACGAGTACCTGCTCATTCCGGCAGGCGTGGCTTTCTTTCTATTCCTCTGGAGCCTGATCTCCAGCCTGAGCGGCCTGCCCGAATATATTCTGCCGGTGCCCGGTACGGTGTTCAGCAGGCTTCTCTCAGGACTCCGGGAAGGCCTTATCCTGCCCAACATGCTCGTAACGGCCTATGAGAGCCTTTCTGGATTTCTCATAGGATCCATGAGCGCATTCGTCATCGGTTATGCCCTCGCAAAGTCAAGAACCGTCGAACGGCTGCTTTCGCCCTACATCGTCGCCATGCAGGCGATCCCTATCGTTGCGCTCGCTCCTCTGGTCATCATCTGGTTCGGGTTCGGCATAAACACCAAGATATTTATCGCAGCGCTGATCATCTTCTTCCCCATACTCGTCAACAGTATCGTGGGTATCCGTTCGGCCGACAGCGAGATCATGGAGCTTCTTACCTCACTTGATGCAGGGCCGTTCAAGACCTTTTTCAAATTCGAGCTTCCCTCTGCTCTTCCAATAATCTTCGGGGGGCTCAAGGTGGGCATCACCTATTCGGTGATCGGGGCAGTGGTGGGTGAATTCCTGGGTGCGTCAAAGGGGCTCGGAGCACTGGTGAACATGGCGAGGTCAAGCTTCGATACGCCCCTCGTGTTCGTAGCCATTATGTTGCTCGGCGCACTCGGGATCCTGTTCTACCTCATCATGTCGGCTGTCGAGTTCCTTCTGCTCGGCCGCCATCAGAAGAGGCGGATCGAGCAGGAGAAGGAGTGGAAGAGAAAAATATCAAAAGGGGTAAGGATATGAAACGTCGATTCTGTATTCGCGCTCTTCTGGTAACAGTGCTTCTGTGTGCCTCTTCCATCGTGGTTGCAACGGCCGCAGAGAAAATCGAGATTGCCATGGGCTATATCCCCAACGTTCAATTTGCTCCCTACTACGTGGCTCTGGAGAAGGGTTTTTTCTCCGATGAGGGACTACAGGTTACCTTCGACTACGGTATGTCAACGGACATCATGACCCTCGTTGCGGAGGGACTCGTTGATTTCGGCATATCCGACGGCGACCAGGTGATCATTGCCCGCGACAAGGGGATACCAGTCAAGGTGATCTACACTATGTATGCAAAGTACCCGGTGGGTATCGTCTCGTTCAAGGAACGGGGGCTCGCTGCGCTCTCCTCTCTCAGGGGAAAGAAGGTCGGCACGCCCGGCCCTTACGGTTCCAACTACATTGGCTTGCAAGTGCTTCTTCATAGCGCTGGCATGGGTCTCGAAGACATTGATCTCCACTTCATCCAGTACACGCAGGTGGAGAGCCTTCTCGCTGGCAGGGTCGATGCGGCAGTGGTGTTCATAAACAACGAGCCCGTCGTGCTCAGGGACATGGGCAGGGAGGTGACCCTCATCGAGGCTTACCGGGTCACCCCAATGGTCTCTGCATCCATTATCGTGGGCGAAAGGCTCATACAGGAACAGCCAGACCGTGTGCGGCGGTTCATCCGTGCCGTGACGAGGGCAGGTGAGTTCATTCTCGAGAACAGGGAGGAGGTGATGCCCCTCCTCAGGAAGCACGTGCCCACGCTCACGGAAAAGAACATGGACATCAACCGGCGCGTGCTCTATGCCTCTCTGGACCTGTGGGTTGATGAGGACATCGAGCGGCACGGCCTCGGTTTCACGACGCGTGAGGACTGGGAGCAGGCGATTGACGTGCTCTACGAACTGGGGATGA
>Ga0209635_10005093_pt1 | contig 10366 bp, 7 predicted proteins | sample DeeMarSWOR230_32_FD_187463 | JGI IMG/M metagenome (GOLD analysis project Ga0209635, IMG submission 187463) | Marine sediment microbial communities from White Oak River estuary, North Carolina - WOR-2-30_32 (SPAdes) (version 2) | ecosystem: Environmental > Aquatic > Marine > Intertidal zone >...
TTGTTTGTCAATAAAATTGACGGGCCCGGCGAAATCGAAAAGCACCCTTTGGCGTTTCGGGAAGCTTATCGCCTCGGTAAGGAGTTGGTTACCACCGGCACGCCGCCACCCCAAAAGCCAGTCGCCGTCGAGCTAACGTAAAAACGCGCCACGCGGAGTGCTCTATGTGAATCGGCCGAAACTCGCGTCGTCCTCCCATCAGATCCTCCCGTATTGCGACAGGTGCCCCTACGAGCGGCAAGCTCATCGCGACAGTGCCCGATACACCTGGACTGTAGCGGAGATCATCGTGCTGACTGAGTGGTTCTTCCTGAGGTGCTCCAAAGCGGTTCCGGCAATCTGACGTGCGACCTCCCGCCTGTCCAGCAGCCGTTGCAGGGTGCGCAGGATGCTGAGATCGTCATTCTGATCAAATACGAGCGCGGTCTGATCTTGGATGATCAAATCATCCACGCCTCCGCGGCAAGCGGCGACGGCGACCCCAAGACTCATGGCCTCCAGCAGGAGCGGATCAAAAACAGTGCTCGGCTGGGGTCGAATAAATATGTCACCCGAGGCCAGAAGCGAACGCCAGGGTATCCCCCTCGGGACAAGCGTAACAATCGGCAGGAGACCCAATGCCGCCAGCAATTTCCACAGTTGTCTCTCCGCCCGACCGCCCCCTACCACCACCATCATGAATTCGTAGCCGTGAATGAGCAGATGTCTGACAACGCCAAACAGATTCTCAAATTCGTCGCTGTTGTCGAAACGATGGGCGGTCACCAGTGTGGCAAGCTGAGAAGGCTCGGAAAAACACCCAGGGGTGTCTGCCACGAAGGTACCGACGTTTATCTGCTCGATTCGGTCGGCAAAACGGGGATGAATCTTAGCCATATCAGCCGCGATACTCTTAGCCGGCACAATGATTTTTGCACAGTGTGTCGGCGAAACAGGCAGTGGGCTCCACCGCCTCCGAAGCGAATTGACCGTCAACACGTAGGGGATATCCAACCGGCGCGCCAAGTGCTTGGCAACAGATGCCTTGGTTTCGCATAGACAATGCAGGACGGTAGGTTTGAATCGTACAAGCCGCTCGGCAAGCAGCCAGGTGTTGAGACGCCCCATGAATGGTACATCAAAAACCGGATGCTCGATAAGCTCGGCGGCCATCGCGAAGACCGAGCCCTTGTCCCAGCGAGGGGGACCGACCAACGCCGCCGGAATCGACTCATCGGCCAGCCCAACCAGCAAATGCTGCAAGAAAGTCGAATGCTCGCAGACCGTGCGCTCCGACGCGATCAGAGCCACCCGAGGCAACTTTTCCTTGACATGTTCCGGCGCCACGTTCTGTCGTCCTCTGCAATCTGCTTGTTATAAAGACAGATATATGTTATCGGAAAGAATCCGTCCTCGCTATCGCAAAAGTTGCTGTCGGTGCGAAAGCATGCGTTCCGGAAGAACGGTCCACTGATACCAAACATCCTCCCAACGATGCTTCACGTCGGGGTTTTACCTTGCGAGTCGCCGCGTGTTTGGTATAAACGGTTCCGACTGAAAGGGAATACTATGGGACGATTGGTTGTGATTGCTAACCGGCTGCCGTTCAGCATGACGAAGAGAGCCGCCGAATTCCATTTTCGTTCGAGTCCCGGCGGGCTCGCCGTGGGGCTCTCCTCATTGCCCGAGTCTTACGAGCGGCTCTGGATAGGGTGGCCGGGAATGGCAAACGAAAACCTAGCCGGTGAGGACAAGAACCGCGTCAGAGAGAAACTCGCCGCAGAACACTGCCTGCCCGTGTTCCTCTCCAAGAAACAGATAGAGCGATACTACCTGGGCTTCTGTAACAAGACGATCTGGCCCCTCTTTCACTACTTTCCGACGCGTACCGTATGGGAAAATCGATTCTGGCAAGTGTACAGGCAGGTCAACCAGGCTTTTTGTAGGGAAACGCTGAAAGTCATCAAGCCCGGAGACAGGGTCTGGGTCCATGATTATCAGCTTATGCTCCTTCCGCAGCTTCTGCGAGAGAAGATCCCCGAGTTGGAAATCGGTTTCTTTCTGCACATCCCGTGGCCGTCATTTGAGCTATTCCGGCTTCTGCCCTGGCGCGAGGAGATACTCAATGGCTTGTTGGGGGCCGACTTGATAGGCTTTCACACGTACGATTACGTCCGGCACTTCCTCAGCAGCGTCTGCAGAATCGTGGGTTTTGAGCACACGTTGGGCAAACTCCACGTGCACAACCGCATCGTCAGGGTCGACGCATTTCCGATGGGCATTGCCTACGATAAGTACGCTCAGGCTGAAAGCGACCCTGAAGTCATGGAGGAAGTAAAGAAAATCGTCGGGAAGATCGGAAAACGCAGGATCATCATATCCATAGACAGGCTGGACTACACGAAGGGCATCCCTGAACGGCTCGAGGCATTCGACCTGTTTCTGTCGGAGAATCCCCAATATAAGGGCAAGGTTACTCTGATCATGGTGGCCGTTCCCTCCCGCACCGGCGTCGAGGATTATCAGATGCTCCGGCAAAGGCTCGAACACCTCGTCGGACGAGTCAACGGCGAACATGGCTCCATTGGCTACGTGCCCGTGTGGTATCTCTACCGCTTTCTCCCGTTCCAGAAGATTACCGCTCTTTACCATGTTGCTGATGCCGCCCTGGTCACCCCCCTGCGGGACGGCATGAATCTGATCGCCAAGGAATATGTGGCGAGCAAGACAGACGGCGACGGCGTGCTGATACTTGGAGAAATGACCGGAGCCGCCAGCGAACTCGGCGAAGCCCTTATTGTCAATGCAAACAACAAGCACGCCATCGTGCAAGCGATCAAAGAGGCTCTCGAAATGCCCCTGACGGAAAAGGCGGAGCGGAATCGGTCCATGCAGCAACGACTGCGCAGGTATGACATTGCCCGATGGAGTAACGATTTTGTCGAGGCCATCTCGGAAGTCAAAAAAGTACAAGAGGAGTTTGCCGTTCGCAAGCTCTCGGATGCCACACAGCAGGAGATGAAGACGCGGTACGCCCAGGCAGCGAAGAGACTGATTATGCTCGATTACGACGGAACATTGGTCGGATTTCGCGCCAAGCCGGCACAGGCCGGACCTGATGACAAGGTCATCAGGCTGCTGAGGGGACTCTCCGCAGACAGAAAGAATACAGTGGTGGTCGTGAGCGGCCGCGACAAGCAAACCTTAGCCGACTGGCTCGGCGACCTGGACATCCGGCTGGCTGCTGAGCACGGCGCCTGGATACAGCAGACGGACGGGCAGTGGCAACACGTGGATCCGACGATGACAACGGACTGGAAGCACGTGATACGGCCGATTCTCGAACTCTATGCCGATCGAACGCCAGGTTCGTTTGTTGAAGAGAAGGACTTCTCGCTCGTTTGGCACTATCGCCGGGCCGAGCCGGAATTGGGATACGTCAGAACGCAGGAGCTTCGCGGCGCCATCTCGGACCTCACGGCCAACCTGGACGTGGGCGTCTTCGAGGGAAGCAAGATATTGGAGATTCGGCAGCTCGGTGTCAACAAAGGAAGAGCCGCTGAGCGCTGGCTGGAGAAAGAACCGTGGGACTTTGTTGCCGCCGCCGGCGACGACTATACCGACGAGGAGATGTTCGCGGTGATGCCGCAGGATGCATACTCAATTAAGGTGGGCATCGGTATATCCAAAGCCCGTTTCAATGTGGATACTGTTGTGGAATTTAGGACGTTATTAGAAGGACTATTTGGAGATTCGTAAGTATGCTGAGTTTGGAAGAGTTCCGAAAGATTGTACCGGATAAAACATTAGCCGAAATCTATCACAGGGCAAAGAACCTTTACGGAAAGCACATCGTGCACGTTAACAGCACGTACATGGGTGGGGGCGTCGCCGAAATACTCTACTCACTGGTCATGCTGATGAATGACGTGGGGATCGATACTGGCTGGCGCATCCTGCACGGTACTCCGGCTTTCTTCGACGTCACCAAAAGCTTCCACAACGGCCTCCAAGGGGCACATATTAACCTTACACAAAGTAAGAAGGACTTGTACCTTCTGGTCAACGGCAACTACGCGAGGTTCACACACCTCGATCATGACTGTGTGATCGTACACGATCCCCAGCCGCTGGCTTTGATCAGATCGTACAGAAAACGCCAACCCTGGGTATGGCGGTGTCACATCGACCTGACCGAACCCAACGAGCAACTGTGGGATTTCATCAAGGGCTTTCTGCTCAAATACGATCAGATTGTTCTCTCCAGCGAGAAATATCTCAAAGAAGACCTGCCGGTGGACCAGAGGCTCATGTGCCCTGCCATTAATCCGCTGAACCTGAAGAATAAGGCCTTGCCGGAAAAAACCGTGTTGACATATATCACGAAGGTCGGCATCCCGACGGACAAACCGATTATCACTCAGGTCTCTCGTCTCGATCCCTGGAAAGACCCGGGAGGTGTGCTTGAAGTATTCAAACACGTGAAAGAACAGGTCGATTGCCGCCTGGTCTTCTGCTACAACCTCGCGGGTGATGACCCGGAGGGGGTGCAGATGTACACCAAGACGTATCGCCAGGCGAAGAAATACGTTGACAAAGGGGACGTGTTGTTCGTCGTCGGAAACGACGACGCACTGGTGAATTCGATCCAGAAATTCTCAAACGTTGTCATCCAGAAATCAACGAAAGAAGGCTTCTGCCTCTCGGTCACAGAGGCTCTTTGGAAAGGTACGCCTGTCGTGGCGTCGAACGTAGGGGGCATACCTACTCAAATCGAGGACGGCGAAAACGGCTTTCTACTGGAACCCTACGACACCAAAGGTTTTGCCGAGAGGATCGTCCACTTGCTCAAGAAGCCCGACGTGGCAAAAGGCATGGGTGAGAAGGCACGGGAGACCGTCAGAGAGAAATTCCTCATAACGCGTCTGCTCTCGGACTACCTGTATATGCTGAATTCGATACTAAAGTGATCCGGCAAACCGTCGCTATTGAATCCCGGAAGGCGAAGAATTCGCAGGGTCTCACCGTTGCGGGGCGTGCGTGATCTGCTTGGTCAACTCGTTGAGCAGCGCGTTCATTTTGGGATCGGTATCCTTGGCCTGGTTTATCTTGCCGCAGGCGTGCATGACCGTCGTATGATCTCGGCCCCCCAGGTGGCCGCCGATCTCTCCGAGGCTGTGCCGGGTAAGATTCCTGGCCAAATACATGCAGATCTGACGCGGCTCGGCGATGCTCTGGCTGCGCTTCTTACTCTGCAAATCGGCCAGACGGACGCCAAAGTAGCCGGTGACCACCTCGATAATATCCGTAATGCTGATATGCCTGACCGATGCCTTGATCTGCCCCTCCAGTGCCGTCTGGGCCAGTTCCAGATCAATCGGCTGGCCGGTCGTCGTCGCTACGGCGTAGATTGTCGTCAAGGCCCCCTCCAGCTCCCTGATATTCGCCTGCACCTTGCGGGCGACGTATCCGGCTATGTCATCCGAAATATCGAGGCCCCGAAGATGCGCCTTTTTCTGTACGATCGCCACCCGCGTCTCGTAGCTTGGCGGGTCAATTCTCGCGACCAGACCCCAGTTGAACCTGCTGATCAGGCGCTCTTCCAGTGAAGGGATCTTGCCGGGCGGGCTGTCGGCGCTCAGGATGATCTGCTTGCCATTGTTGTGCAAGGCATTGAAGGTGTGGAAAAACTCCTCCTGGCTGTGCTCACGCTCGCGTAAGAATTGCACATCGTCGATGACCAGCGCATCAACCGTACGGAACTGGCTTTGAAAGCCCGCCAAGTTCCCTTCCTCGATGGCCCGGATAAACCGGTTCACGAAATCTTCACAGCTTAAGAACTGAATGACCGCATTCTGAAGTCGTCGATGGGCTTCAAAACAGACCGCATGCAACAAATGGGTCTTGCCCAATCCGGAACTGCCGTAGACAAAAAGTGGGTTGTAAGTATTTCCCGGTGACTGACTTACCGCGACACAGCTCGCGTGAGCAAGCCGATTGCTCGGCCCGACGACAAAGCTATCAAAGGTATAATCGGGATGGAGCCGAAGACTGGACAGAAGGGGCCGGTGGCGGCTATCGAGTCTGCCATCCTCGTGAATGCTGAAATCTACGGCAACGAGATGGCCGGTTATTTGCTGAGCGGCACGTGTGAAAGTGCCCTTACAGTTGTCCCGCAGAAACTGCACAGTGGCCTCATCCGGACAACCTACCCCGAGCGAACCGCCATCCAAATGCAGAGCGGTCAGCCTATCGAACCACTTACGTGTGCTGGCCGGATCAAGAGCTTTGACACGCTCGAGTATATCGGCAAAAATGTCTTCAACTTCATGGGTAGCCACACCACCGTCCTTTGTGAATCGTTGTCCTATGCGAGAACAAACTGCCCACCCGGACATCTGTACCAGATGATTTTCACTTTGTGCCGTACGAACCAAGCATAAACCAAATGCTCGAAGAGCCTTGGACGATAACAGAAATTTAACAAGAGCAGACGGGACTGTCAATGAGAAAACAAAACACAGAATCCGGAACGTAGCCCCGGGCTTGATATTCTCATAAATCCCGATACTATCGTCAAAACAGAACTGAGCCCGAAGCGTAAGTGATGGGCCTATACCGAAAGGCAAACACTCATGGGAATTTTTAGTAGAACAGCCGGCTTTTTCAAAGACCGCCTGGGCAAGACACGCGACAAGATCAGCAGTTCTCTCTCCACGGTCCTCAGTCTGGGCAGAAAGATCGATGACGACCTGCTCGACGAGCTGGAAGAAACGCTCATCAGTGATGATATCGGCGTGGAGACCACAGACAAGCTCGTATCGGAGTTGCGAGACGCCTATCGCGCCAGGCAAATCGCAACGACCGACGACATTATCCCGTTCCTCAAGGAGCATATCAAGAGCTACTGGCCGCACCGCGACAGACAGATGCACTTGGCCGAGGCCGGCCCGACGGTTGTACTCGTTGCCGGCGTCAACGGGACCGGCAAGACCACAAGCATCGCCAAACTCGCCTACATCTTCAACCAGAACGGCCAGAAGGTTATCGTCGCGGCGTGTGATACCTTCCGCGCCGCCGCGGTGGAGCAGTTGGCCATCTGGGCCGATCGCATTGGTGTGCAGATCGTCAAGCATCAGACCGGCAGCGATCCGGCGGCCGTCGCCTTCGATGCCTGCGAAGCCGCCCTTGCTCGCGATGCGGATGTCCTGATCCTCGACACCGCCGGACGACTGCACACAAAGAAGGACTTGATGCAGCAACTGACGAAAATCCGCGATGTCGTCGCTCGCAAAATTCCGGATGCGCCAAACGAAGTGCTGCTGGTCCTCGATGCCACGACGGGCCAAAACGCCATCGTCCAGGCGAAGATCTTTACCGAAGCGATCAACGTCACCGGCATATTCCTAGCCAAACTCGACGGCACCGCACGCGGTGGCATCGTCATCGCCATCAAAGACCAGCTCGACATCCCGGTCAAATTCGTCGGCCTGGGCGAAAGACCGGAAGACATCGCCGAGTTCGACCCGGCCACATTCGTCGAAGCATTGTTCGGTTGAGCAGGGAAGTCTTTTCCTGAACCGTGTATCAAGGTTGAAAGGATTCGATCATGCTCTGTAAACGATTTCTTGTCTGCCTTCTTTTAACGCTTTTGATTGCAACACATCGTATAGCGAATCAAGCACTTTCTGCCCCCAAAGCCGTGCCCAGAATGCAGATTATTCCAATGCCTTACGGCCAGGCATCCTTCCAGCGAGACGGCGTCGAACTGACACGATACCATTTTGGGACGGGATTGCATCGGCCTTTCTTGTTCCCGATGATAGGCCCGTCGGGACGATCTCTGACCCGGATAGGACATCCCCACGATCCCGAATCCCACAGCCATCACAACTCGGTCTGGATCTCTCACCACGACGTCAACGGGACAGATTTCTGGGGCGATCGAGGCGGCGGGAAAATCCGACATAAGCGCATCGTTGAGTTTGAGGACTCCGACGAATATGCACGCTTGGCTGCGGAGAATGAATGGATCGGCAAAGACGGCACAGTCCTGCTTCTGGAAACACGCCGGATCACCGCGCTTCCGCTTCCCGACGCCGAATGGCTGTTGGTCATTGGTGTGGAATTCAAAGCGGCAAGCGGAACAGTGACACTTGGCAAAACTCCTTTTGGGATGATCGGCGTGCGAATGGCCAAGACCATTGGTGTCTATGACGGCGGCGGGACGATTCGCAACTCTCAAGGGGCCGTCAACGAAAAAGAGGTCTTCTGGAAGCAAGCCAGGTGGGTGGACTACTCCGGCGCTATCACAAATGAAACACTGGAGGGCATCACGCTCTTTGATCATCCGGACAATCCGAACTCTCCTTCTTATTTCCACGTCCGCAACGACGGGTGGATGGGGGCTTCCCTGACGTTCGACGGACCCAGGCAGATTCACCCGAGCGAACCGCTGCGCCTTCGCTATGGGCTGTATATCCACAAAGACATGAAATCCGTAGAAGATATCGGGGTAAAGTGGCAGCAGTTTGCCGAAATCCCCACACATAAGAAAAGTTGAAGAATAGTGATTTTCTCACAATTCTCTCATCTTCGCATTGCTAATATCGCAGTCGATAGCGCCGGCAGGAGTCAAGCAGCCGGGTCGCAGTGGCAGGCTTCAGAATTGTGGTCTTTTGTATAAGGAGATTTAGAATGTCGAAGACGCATTGGAAACGGGCTGGTCTGTTAGTTGTTATTGGAGCGGTGCTGGCAATTGCAAGTATTCCTGCTCAGGCAGCAACCCAGGAGAAAAAAATCACCATCTTGCCGTCAAAGCTACCCACCGTCATAAAGAGAGCTATCGAGGAAGCCCTTCCGAAGGGGGAGATCTTGAGAATTCAGAAGGAAGTCGAAGGAGAAGACCCAGGGCAATATGATGTGGATATACGGTCCGGGGGTAAATTGTACGAAGTTGAAATCTCTTCGGAAGGCGAGGTTATTGAGGTCAAGGAGATTACATCTACTGAAGAAGCCCCGGGCGGCGAGCAGGGTAAGAAATGGACGAGTTCTTTCGGTCAGGAGAACTGCACGTTCTCTTCGGTCGGCAAGAATCGGTTCTTCATTCTGGAGCCCGGTCACCAACTGGTACTGGAAAGTCGCAGAGAAAAAGTGGTGATTACCGTCCTGGAACAGACAAAGAAGATCGGCAGTGTAGAAACGAGAGTTATCGAAGAACGCGAAGAAAAGAATGGAAAACTGGTGGAGGTATCGAGAAACTTCTTCGCCATTTGCAGGGAGCACGGTGACATATTCTATTTCGGTGAAGAGGTAGACGACTATAAGGACGGCAAAATAGTCGCGCACTCCGGAGCCTGGCGCGCGGACGAAAAGAATTCTAAAGCGGGCATCATTATGCCCGGGACGATTCTCCTTGGTGCCAGACATTACCAGGAGATCGCGCCGAACGCCATGGATAGAGCTGAGATAATACGTGATGACGTGACGATGAAAACACCAGCGGGAACATTCAGTAACTGCATAACAGTAGAAGAAACGTCCGGCCTCGATCCCGATGAAAAATGCTACAAAACGTATGCACCCGGCGTGGGGCTCATTCAAGATGAAGACCTGTTGCTGACCGGATATACCGAAGCGAAAGAAGAGAGCATTTCACTTGAGGATTTGCCGCGTCGGGTACGCGCTACTATACGGAAACATGCGGCAGGGGGAAAGATCACAGAGATAGAAAAGACAAGGGTGAAAGGAACTGTTGTATATGAAGTGGAGGTTGTCCTCGACAGCAAGGAAATCGATATCCTCATCTCCGCTGAAGGTAAATATCTCGGGATAGAAAAGGACGAAGAGAAAGAGGCTGAAGACCAGCAGGACGAAGAAGACGAAGAAGATCATTAGAAAGGCAATAACGATGGAAACGAGGATAATCTGAGCAGGATTGCCTGACCATGGTGGCAGGCTGTAGAAATAGGGTTTTTGGTATAGGGAGACTTTAACATGTTGAAGAAACACTGGAAACTCATTAGCTTGATGGCCGTCGTGTGCCTGGCGCTATGTATTGGAGCGGTAGCGACCAAGCAAGCGCTTGACAAAGAGAAAGAGGTTTTAATCGACGAGGTCCCCCCTGCCGTCAAGGCGACCATCCTTGCCGAAGCGAATGGCGCGCCCATCCAGGAAATCGAGATGGAAACCGAAGATGGCAAGACGGTTTATGAGGCCGAAGTCATCATCGATGGCCAGGAAGTTGATATCGTCGTGGCGCCTGACGGGACCTTGCTCGGCAAAGAAACAGAAGACGACGATGAGGATGATGACGATGATGACGAGATAGAAGAAGAAATCTCGCTCGACGATGTTCCTGAAGTGGTTAAAGCAACCATGCTGAAAG
>Ga0209635_10005098_pt1 | contig 10359 bp, 9 predicted proteins | sample DeeMarSWOR230_32_FD_187463 | JGI IMG/M metagenome (GOLD analysis project Ga0209635, IMG submission 187463) | Marine sediment microbial communities from White Oak River estuary, North Carolina - WOR-2-30_32 (SPAdes) (version 2) | ecosystem: Environmental > Aquatic > Marine > Intertidal zone >...
AAATTTCTCTGCCCCTGTGCCGGGGCAATCAGCCTGATGCCGGGAACATCATCTGACCCGGCTTTCCGCAGAATTGATGTTGATGTCAAAACCGGCAAGGTTGAAGGGGTATTCTAGCGGTTAGTAGTGATGGAGGTTTGGTTTGAGCTTTAATATTGCGGTTGCTGGGAAGGGTGGTAGCGGCAAGACATCAGTAGCTGGTCTGGTTATCCGCTACCTGCAGAGGAGTGGCGCCAGCCCCATCCTGGCCATTGATGCCGACCCCAACGCTAACCTGGGCGATAGCCTGGGGCTGAAGGTCGGGCAGACGGTTGGCTCCATCATTGCCTCTTTTAATGAGGTAAAGATAAACATTCCCCCCGGAATGACCAAGGAAGACTATCTTGAAGTCCAGATAAGCGATGCTCTGACCGAAAGCAAGGGTCTGGATTTGCTCACCATGGGGCGGGGCGAGGGGCCGGAGTGCTATTGCTATCCCAATCTCATGCTGCGCCGATTCGCCGATAAACTGAGCGAGGGTTATACCTACGTGGTGATGGATAATGAGGCGGGGATGGAGCACCTGAGCCGCCGGACTACCCAGAATATCGATGAATTGCTCTTAGTTTCCGACCATTCCATAAAGGGCGTGCGGACTATTGCCCGCCTTAAGGAACTGGTTAGTGAGCTCGGGCTGGTGGTTAAAAGGCAGTCGGTGGTAATCAACCTTGTTCCCGATGGCATTGACCCTCACATCAGCCAGGAAATGAAAAGGCTGGGACTTGAGCTCACCGCGGCGGTACCCCTGGATAAAGCAGTATATGAAGCTGACCTTAATCTAACACCGCTTCTTGAGCTACCCGATACGGCCAAGGCAGTAGTGGCGGTAAATGATTTGATGACCAAACTCCTGAAATAATTTAGCGGGGGTAAAAATGACGGCTCAGATTATCAGTGGCCGGGATATTGCCGGCGAAATTAAAGAGGAGCTTAAGCAGGAAATCGCTGAGCTTAAGGAGAAGCATAACCTGGTACCGGGCCTGGCTACGGTGCTGGTCGGGGAAAACCCGGCGTCGCAGATTTATGTCGGGCAGAAGGAGAAGACCTCACAGGCCTTGGGTATCTACTCGGAGAGGCATGACCTGCCGGCGGATACCAGTGAGGCAAAACTGCTGGCGCTGGTTGATAAGCTGAATAAAGACCCCAAGATTAACGGGATTCTGGTCCAGCTGCCCTTGCCCGAGCATATTAACAGCACCAAAGTCCTCTATCTTATTGACCCCAGGAAGGATGTTGACGCCTTCCACCCGGTGAATGTGGGCAAGCTGATGATCGGCGAGCCCGATTTTTTACCCTGTACCCCGCACGGTATTTATCAGCTCTTAATCCGGTCGGGGGTTAATATTAAGGGTGCGGAGGTGGTGGTGGTCGGGGCGAGTAACATCGTGGGCCGACCCGTGGCCGCGCTGCTGTCTCTGGAAAAAGAGGGCTTTGGCGGTACGGTAACCCTGTGCCATATCCTGACTAAAGATATCTCAGTCCATACCAAGCGGGCGGATATACTGATTGTCGCCGTGGGCAAGCCCAAGCTCATCACCGCCGATATGGTCAAGAAGGGGGTGGTAGTGATTGATGTCGGCACCAACCGAATCGGCAAGACCGCCGAGGGCAAGGATATCCTGGTGGGGGATGTTGATTTTGAGGCAGTCAAGGAGAAGGCTAAGGCGATTACCCCGGTGCCGGGTGGGGTGGGACCAATGACAATCGCCATGCTGATGATGAATACGGTAAAGGCAGCCAGGCTGGCTGCTGGTCTAGCCTAGGAAAGGAGACGGGGATGGAGTATCAGATTGAGAAAAAGAAAGCGCCAGGCCGTCCCGAGGTAGAGGTGCTGGGCAAGACCTTTGAGAAGGGCAAGCCCGAGGACAAAGACGCCGGGCGCTGGCGCCAGAAGCTGGGCAGCCGGCAGGAGAAGCTAAAGTATTTGCAGACTGGTGAGAGGTACTGGTACGGCAAAGAGTGGTATGGCAGTGAAAAGAGAAAGAATCCAGCTTAGAGGCGGGTGAAAATGACCTTTGAAGTTCCTAAAATACCCTATGGCGGCATAATTAAGCAGATAAAGCTAGGCAAGGGCGATAAGAGCATCACCGTGGGTGGGCAGAATTCTTACCCCTTTCATCTCTTTGAGGGTGAGATGCCCAACCCCCCCCGGATTGCCATGGAAATATGGGACAGCAAGCCGGAGGATTGGCCCGAAGCGGCTTTGGAGCCCTTTGCCGGGGTGACCGATGACCCGGTTACCTGGGCCAAGAAGTGCGTTGATGACTACGGGGCAGAGATGCTCTGCGTGCAGATGGTGGGTACTGACCCCAACGGCCTGAACCGCGGGGCTGATGAATCGGCTGAGGTGGTCAAGAAGGTAGCTGACGCGGTTGATGTGCCCCTGATCGTCTGGGGAACAGCCAATCACGATAAGGACACCGAGGTGCTGGGAAAAGTGGCTGAGGTCTGCCAGGGCAGGGACCTGATTATCGGGCCGGTGGAAGATGGGGACTATAAGAAGATTGGTGCCGCCGCCATCGGTTATCAACACACCGTGATTGCGTCAACGCCGATAGATGTTAACCTGGCCAAGCAGCTCAATATCCTGCTCGGTAATCTCGGCGTTGCCGATGACAAGCTGGTCGTTGACCCGACTACCAGCAGCATCGGCTATGGCATTGAGTACTGTTACTCGGTAATGGAAAGAATTAGGGTGGCTGCCTTGACCCAGCAGGATGAAAAGCTCCAGTTTCCCATTATTTGTAATATCAGCAAAGAGGTATGGAAGGCTAAAGAGACCAAAATTCCAGAAGCGGAGGAGCCCGCCCTCGGCGATGCCAAAAAGAGGGGCATCCTGCTGGAGGCGATGTCAGCCATGGTCCTGCTGCTGGCGGGGGCGGATATACTCGTCATGAGACACCCGGAAGCAATAAAACTGATTCGGGAAATGATTACCGAGTTGACCGCCGCCAAGAGTGGAAAATAAAACTTGACAAATTGATTAGTATAACTAATAATAGTTATTGTTACTATTTAAAATAGACAGGATTAAGCGAGCATCGTGCCCAGGAAATCGAAACAAAAAGATTCTATCCTTAGGGTGGTTAGAGAAACAAACTCTCACCCTACGGCATTATGGGTCTATGAGCAGGTAAAAAAAGAGATACCCAACATCAGTCTGGGGACGGTCTACCGTAACCTTAAATTGCTGAAACAGGAGGGGGAAATCTCAGAACTGGCTCTGGCTGGTGCCCTGAGCCGGTTTGATGGCCGGGTGCAGGGTCACTATCACTTCCGCTGTGAAAAATGCGGACATGTTTTTGATGTTGACCAGCCGGTGCAAAACGAGCTAAATCAGAGGCTTATCGCCAGAACTGGCTTTAAGGTCTCTTATCATATATTGGAGTTTCGCGGGCTTTGCCCGGATTGCCAGTGATTGATGAAGCTGGCGAAAATTAAAGAGTGGAGGAGTAACAGGATGGCAAAAGCAAAAGGCAAGAGCATTGATAACGCGACGATTAAGATGCTGGAAAAAGCGGAGAAAGAGAAAGTTTATACTGCTTTTGATAGGGCGGAAGTAATACAACCCTGTCCGGTGGGTATGGTGGGCAGCTGCTGTAAGCACTGCAGTATGGGACCGTGCCGGGTATCTCTGCCTGCCGGTGGCATGGAAACACCTAAGGAAAGGCTAATGAGAGTCGGTGTTTGTGGTGCCACGGCGGAAACTATCGCCGCTCGTAATTTCATCCGGATGATAGCTGGTGGAGCGGCGGCTCACTCTGACCATGGGCGGGGGGTAGCTGAGCTCTTTTTGGCAGTTGCTAAGGGGGAAGCCCCCGGCTATGAAATCAAGGATGAACAGAAATTACTTCAGCTGGCTCTGGATCTTGGCATCAATATTGGTGAGCGTAGCAATAAAGAAATAGCTGTTGATATTGGGGAAATGGCTCTGGCTGAGTTCGGTAGACAAGAGGGAGAAATCCTGTTTTTAAAACGGGCACCACTGAAGCGCCAGGAGCTGTGGCGGAAGCTGGGGGTTGCCCCCAGGGGTATAGATAGGGAAATCGTGGAGATAATGCACCGTACCCATATGGGGGTTGACCAGGACTACCAGAACCTCCTCTGCCAGGGAGTAAGGGCAGCTATAGCCGATGGGTGGGGTGGTAGTATGATTGCCACTGAACTTCAGGATGTCCTGTTTGGCACTCCAGCCCCGGTGTTTGGCCAGATAAACCTCGGCGTGCTCAAGGAAGACGAGGTAAATGTTATCATCCACGGTCATGAGCCATTGCTCTCCGAGATGATTGTAGCCGCTACTCAAGAGCCACAGATGATAGAGCTGGCTAAATCTAAAGGGGCTGCTGGGATAAATATAGCTGGCATGTGTTGCACCGCCAATGAGATATTGATGCGCCACGGTGTGCCTATCGCCGGGAATTTCTTACAGCAGGAACTTGCGCTGGTCACCGGAACGGTGGATGCTATGGTGGTAGACGTCCAGTGTATTATGCAGGGGTTGACTGATGTCGCCCAGTGCTATCATACCAAGCTCATCACCACCTCACCTAAGGCTAAGATTCCCGGCGCACTCCATATCGAGTTTGACGAACACGATGCTATGGAGTCGGCTAAGGCTATAGTCAGAACTGCCATTGACAACTTCTCCCATAGGGGCAAAAACATTGATATTCCTAAGGAACAGTCTGACCTGATTGCTGGGTTCAGCCACGAGACAATCAACTACCTGCTAGGCGGACTGTATCGTGCTTCCTACCGGCCGCTAAACGACAACATCATCAACGGTCGAATCAGGGGGGTGGCCGGGGTGGTTGGCTGTAATAATCCCCGGGTCAAGCACGATGATGTCCACGTGGCCATGGTCAAGGAGCTGATTAAGCATGACGTTCTGGTTATTCAGACCGGTTGTAGCGCTATAGCTTGTGCCAAAGCGGGCTTGATGGTTCCCGAAGCGGCTAAATATGCCGGTGAGGGACTGGCTTCGGTATGTGAGACGGTGGGCATCCCGCCGGTGCTGCATATGGGTTCCTGCGTTGATAACAGCCGAATCCTGATTGCGGCCACGGCCATGGTCAAGGACGGTGGCCTGGGTGACGACATCAGCGACCTGCCCGTAGCCGGGGCGGCACCGGAGTGGATGAGTGAGAAAGCAATCTCCATTGGTCAGTACTTTGTTGCCTCCGGGGTATTTACCGTATTCGGGGTCAACTGGCCGACTCTGGGCAGCAAAGAGGTGACTGATTTCCTGTTCAAAAACTCTGAAGAGATGTACGGTGGCATGTGGGCTTTTGAGCCTGACCCGATTCGGGCCGCCCACCTTATGATTGAGCATATTGATAAGAAGCGCAAGGCGTTGGGCATTGATAAGGCGCGAGAGAGAGTTCTCTACGATATGGAGATGAGACGCGAGCTGGCTGGAGCTTAGGCTCCAGAGTTAACCAAAACAGGGGGTAGTTTATGTCGAAGATTATTGCCTCAGCCGCAATCAGGGGAGCCTATAAAATCGTCGCCCGGGCAGAGCAGGATTGGCAGGCGGCGATGGAAAAATGGGGCGCCAATGAGCCGGTGGGCTTTCCCAGTACTGCCTATTATCTACCGGTAATCTATGGTATTACCGGTCTTAAGGTGGAAAAACTGGGGGATATGGAGCCGGTATTAGCCAAGTGCAAGTCTATCCTGCCACCGCCGGTAAGAGAGGAGCACCCCTTGCCCTATCTCGCCCCGGCCCTTGATGCCGGGATGGCTACTTTCTTTGCCGAGGAGCTCATTGAGGCGATTAGATATCTGAAACAGCCCGATTTCTATACCAAGCAGGAAGATGTCGCCGAGGACAATATCTGGCTGGGGGCGGCTGACGATGTCATCCTGAGAAAGCGGGGCATTGAGTTTGTTGACGGCACCGCGCCCGGTTTTGCCGCCGTATTGGGGGCGGCACCGAACCCGGGAATAGCTGCCAAGATTGCCCAGGAGCTTCAGCAGCGAAACCTCTACGTCTTTATGGGTGGCGAATATAACGGCAAGCGATTTGCCGAGCAGTTGGTTAAGGCCGGGGTGCAGATTGGCTGGGGAACCCGCCTAGTTTCCTTCGGGCCGGACACCAGCGCCACCGTGTTTGCCATGGGCTTTGCCACCAGAGCAGCCATGTCTTTCGGCGGTGTTGAGGCGGGTGACTTTCGCAAAATCCTGATTTACAATAAAGACCGCATTTTTGCCTTTGCTTTGCCCCTGGGCTATGTTACCGATGAGTGGTATGCCAATGCCGCCGGGGCAATCAACTGGGGGTTCCCGGTTATCGCCGATACCCCGATACCCGAGGTTTTACCCACTGGCATCTGCACCTACGAGCATGTTGTCTCCAATGTCCCCCACAACAAGATAGTCGCCCGGGCAGTGGAGGTAAGGGGTTTAAAAACAACGGTAACCGAGATGCCAATACCGGTAGCCTTTGGCCCTGCCTTTGAGGGCGAGAGGGTCCGCAAAGAGGATATCTACTTAGAGTGTGGCGGCGGTAGGTCGCTGATGGTGGAGTGGGTCACCACTAAAGATATGGATGAGGTGGAGGATGGCAAGGTTGAAGTGGTTGGCCCCGATATATCCGATGTTGCCGAGGGCGCTACACTGCCCCTGGCTATCGTGGTTGAGTTCGCCGGCCGGCAGATGCAGGCCGACAATGAACCAATCCTGGAGCGGCAGATTCATCACCTTTTAAACTATGCTCAGGGAGTAATGCATATCGGTCAGCGGGATATTGCCTGGCTGAGAATCAGCAAGGCAGCCGCAGAGAAGGGCTTCAAGCTTAACCATATCGGTATCCTGCTCCACGCCAAGATGCACCAGGATTTTGGCCAGATATTCGATAAGGTGCAGGTAAAGCTCTATACCGAAGCCGATAAGGTGGAGGAGATTGCCCAAAAGGCAAAGGCAGTATACGGGGAGCGTGATGCCCGTATCTCCGGCATGACCGATGAAGAGACCGATACTTTTTACTCCTGCACCCTGTGCCAGTCCTTCGCCCCGACCCATGTTTGCGTCATCAGTCCGGAAAGAACCGGGCTTTGCGGCTCTTATAACTGGATGGACTGCAAGGCGGCCTCTGAGATTAATCCTACCGGACCCAATCAGCCGGTGGAAAAGGGAGCCACCGTTGACGAAAGACTGGGGCAGTGGCAGGGGGTTAATGAATTTATCAACAAGGCATCACGGGGTAATATTGACCACTACAATCTTTACAGCATCATGCACGACCCGCCGACTACCTGCGGCTGTTGCGAGTGTGTGGCGGCGGTCCTGCCCCAGTGCAACGGGATAATGATTGTCAATCGGGGCTATAAAGAGGATACGCCCTGCGGCATGAAATTTACCACTCTCGCCCGCACCGTTGGTGGTGGGGTGAGCACCCCCGGCTTTGTCGGCCACAGCAAGTATTCTATCTGCCAGCGCAAGTTCATCAGCGCTGACGGCGGGATAAAACGGGTGGTCTGGATGCCCAAGATGCTGAAAGAGGAGATTGCCGACCGGCTCAAAGCCAGAGCCGAAGAGATGGGCATCCCTGATTTGCCCGATATGATTGCCGATGAGACCATTGGCGTCACCGAGGAGGAAGTCCTGCCCTTCCTGCAGAAAAAAGGTCACCCTGCCCTCAGTATGGACCCGATACTAGAATAGGAGCTGAAGATGCCACTTACCGGGATAGAGATTTATAAGCTGCTTCCCCAGACGAACTGTAAGGAGTGCGGGGAGCCGACCTGTCTCGCTTTTGCCATGAAGCTGGCGGCCGGCAAAACAGAGCTGGCGCTCTGTCCCTCGGTCTCCGAGGAGGCGAAAGCCAGGCTGGCGGAGGCGGCTGCCCCGCCGATCAGGGTGGTAACGGTTGGGACCGGCGAGAGGGCGGTAAAGCTCGGCGGTGAAACGGTAATGTTTCGCCATGAAAAGAGATTCGAGAACCCGCCCGGCTTGGCCATTCTCATCAGTGACACTATGGCTGAGGCTGAAATCAATGCCCGGCTGGAAAAATTTGGCAAGCTCCAGTACGAGCGGGTGGGGCTTACCCTGCGCCCGGAGATGGTGGCTATTAAAAATGATTCCGGGGAGGCCGCCAAATTTGAGGTGGTCATCAAGAAGGTAACCCAGGCCGGTGATGCCAGCCTTATCCTGATGAGTGATAATGCCGATGTGCTGGCGGCGGGCTTAAAAGCCTGTGCTGACCGGAAGCCGCTCCTCTATGCCGCTACCAAAGAGAATTTAGCCCGAATGGCTGACTTGGCCAAGGAGAGTTCCTGCCCGGTGGTCGCCAAAGCCGCCAATCTTGACGGGCTTATTGAGTTGACCACCAAGCTGACCGAGGCGGGAGTAAAAGACGTCGTTCTCGATTCCGGGGCGAGGACTCTGCGCCAGGCCTTTGAAGACCAGGTCATCATCCGCAGGGCGGCTCTACTTAAGAAGTTTCGCCCGCTCGGTTTCCCCACCATTGTCCTGCCGGCAGAGATGACCGATGACCCGATGAAAGAGGCGGTGATTGCCTCGGCTTTGGTGGCTAAATATGCCGGCATTATTGTCCTGTCTGATTTTTACGGGGAGAGCCTTTTCCCCTTGCTGGTGGAGAGGATGAATGTCTATACCGACCCGCAGCGGCCGCTGTCTACCACCGAGGGAATCTATAAGCTCGGCACTCCCACCGAGAATTCACCGGTGCTGGTTACCACCAACTTCTCGCTTACCTATTTTATTGTCTCGGCGGAGATAGAGAATAGCCGGGTGCCCAGTTATCTTCTGGTCAAAAGCACGGGCGGGCTTTCCGTGGTAACGGCGTGGGCCGCCGGCAAGTTTGTCGCTGATACGATTGCCCCCTTTGTCAAGAAGAGTGGCATTGAAGAGCAGATCAAGCACCGCAAGCTAATTATCCCCGGCCTGGTAGCTGCCGAAAGCGGTAGCTTGGAGGAAGAGCTGCCCGGCTGGGAGGTTCTGGTTGGCCCCCGGGAGGCGGTCAACATTCCCGCCTATCTCAAGCAGTGGCAACCATAGGGAGTTAGCATGATTCTCATTGGTGAAAATTTAAATATTATGTCGCAAAATATCGGCTCGGCCCTGAAGGGCAGGGAGCCCAAGCCGATACAGGACCTGGTTAAGGCTGAGGTCGCCGCCGGTGTTGACCTCATTGATATCAATATCGGTCCGGCCCGCAAGGGCGGGGACGAGCTGATGGACTGGGCAGTCAAAACGGTACAGGCGGTTACCGATAAGCCCCTGTCACTGGATACGACCAACCTGGTGGCGATGGAAGCGGGATTGAAAGTGCATAAGGGCCAGGCGCTGATAAATTCTATCTCCCCGGCCAGATTAGACGTGGGACTGCCCTTGGTCAGGAATTATAATGCGGCTATGATTGGTCTGCTGTGGGGGGAGGAGGGGATGCCCCGGGATGCCAATGAAAGGGGCATGATTGCCGCCGAGCTTATCTACAGAGCCAATGAAGCCGGTGTTGCCAATGAGGATATCTGGATTGACCCGATTGCAGGCCCGGTATCGGTAGATGTGAGCCAGCTGAATGCCTGCCTGGAGTTCATGAGCATGCTGGGGGAGCTGGCGCCAGGGTGTAAGTCAACAGTAGGCCTGTCCAATGTCTCCAATGGCACCCCAACCCACCTCAGGCCCCATCTTAATCGAGCCTATTTGGTAATGCTGATGAGGTATGGTCTTGCCTCGGCGATAGTTGATGCCTTCGACCCTGAGCTTATCAAGATAGCCCGTGGTGAGAAACCAGAGATTGTTGACCTGGTCTACCGGGTGATGGATGGTGAAAGGCCCGAGCTCTCTGCGCTAAGTGAGGAAGAGTCAGGATACGTGAAGACGGTTAGAGTGCTAACCGGTGAAACAGTCTATTCCCACTCCTGGCTCGAGATTTAAGCATGCCGAAAAAGAGTCGCATATTGTCTGACCCGAAAAGCCGAGAGTATGGCTATGATAAGGCTTACAAGCTGGCTTACCGGCTGGCTGGCGAACAACTTGCCCAGATTAAAGACGTCAAAGCCCAATGCCAGAAAGCAGGCGCCAGCTACAACGAGGCTAAGCAATTAATCACTCTGGATTATTTGAACCAGTCCTGTTTAATCTCGCTGCCTGATATTGAGATTTCGCTTGCCGATAGTGAAGAACCGGTCCCGATAAGGGAAAAGATACTGCTACTTCATTATCTCATCTCGGCAAAAGGTACCCCCCTCGCTAGTCAAATGATTACTTACAAGGAGCTACCGGGAGGGGCAAACTACTTTCCTTCCTTTGCCGGTAGGGCAATAAAGCCCCTCTTAGACCATTTTAGCCGGG
>Ga0209635_10005099_pt1 | contig 10358 bp, 9 predicted proteins | sample DeeMarSWOR230_32_FD_187463 | JGI IMG/M metagenome (GOLD analysis project Ga0209635, IMG submission 187463) | Marine sediment microbial communities from White Oak River estuary, North Carolina - WOR-2-30_32 (SPAdes) (version 2) | ecosystem: Environmental > Aquatic > Marine > Intertidal zone >...
CGTCGTAATCGAGCCGAAACATCCCTGCAAAGGCCCCTTTGGAACCCATTACCCGTGGTCCAAAGGTGCTCGAAACGTACCCGTGGATTTTCTCGACCATCTCGTCGTTAGCATCAATACTTACACCGGATTCTTCGTAGCTGATGTATTTACTCATCCGTTTGGGACCAATCGTCAAACATATGCATTTGATAACGTTCCAAAGAGAACTTATTCTCTGCAGTCTCTACTGGTATTTTGTATTTGCCGTTCCAGCAGGCTGTGCAGTAGTTCTCTGCCGGCAGATTCGTACAAGACAGCAGCCCCTCCAGCGACATATAACCAACACTGTCCACCTCAAGAAATTCCCTGATTTGTTCTATATCGCGATTATTTGCCAGCAGCTCTTCTCTGGTAGGGAAGTCCACGCCGTAAAAACACGGATACCTCAATGGCGGACAACTAACCCGCATATGGATTTGTTTTGCACCCGCTTGGCGCAGTGTCCTAATCTTACCCCTTGTAGTCGTGCCGCGAACTATCGAATCGTCCACCACCACTATGCGTTTTCCAGCCACAGTCTCTTTTACAACTGCCAGCTTAAGTTTAACCTCCAGTTCTCTTATTCTCTGCTCCGGTGAGATAAATGTCCTGCCTACGTAGTGACTCCTGACCAGTCCCATATCGAAAGGCACCTTGCTTTGCTCTGAATATCCAATTGCTGCCGATGTTCCTGAGTCAGGGATAGGTATCACAACATCTGCATCAGCCGGGTGTTCTATTGCCAATCGTCTTCCGAGTTTTCTTCTAAACTCGTGCACATTTTCACCAAAAATAGTGCTGTTTTGCTTGGCAAAATAAATATGCTCGAAGATACAATGAGCTGGTGTGACTGTACCCGGCATGACGAAAAATCTACTGGAGAGGCCCCCTTTATCCAACGTAACGATTTCACCTGGTTCGACTTCACGAATGAATTTCGCTCCTATCATATCAAGTGCGCAGCTCTCGCTGGCGATGGCATAACCGCTTTTCCCGGTTTGGCCAATGCACAAAGGCCTGATACCGCAGGGGTCTCGGGCCGCCTCAATCCGGTCGGTGAACAAAAACAGCAGACAATATGCCCCCTGCAGATGATTTAACACATGAGCCAGAGGGTCGGGATTGCTGACGTGTGTCGGCTTGGCGAGTAAATGAATAATTATTTCGGTATCGCTTGTGGACTTGAAGATACTGCCGTGAGCCTCATATTCATCCCGCAATAGTGCCGCATTTATTAGATTGCCGTTATGTGCCACCGCTACCTGCCCTCGGGAGTACTCACTCATAAGCGGCTGGTTGTTTATCGACTTGCTGGAACCTGTGGTCGAATACCGCACGTGACCGATGGCTATCGGATTAGCTAGTTTCTCTAAAATGCCCGAACCGCTCCGGAAAACCCTGCTTACCGTCCCCATTCCTTTGTAACACTGAATAAATTCCCCGTCACTGGATGCTATCCCTGCAGATTCTTGTCCACGGTGTTGAAGACTGTATAAGCCGAAGTAGGCTTTTTGAACCGCCTCGGAGTCCCCAAAAATACCGAAAAGACCACAATTTTCTTCTTTTTCTGAAGTCATTTCCGTATTGCGTATTGTGCTCAACGTACGACGAAAACGTAGTTTAGTGAATTGGCCAAATCAAGTCAAACAATTGTTTTTCTGACTCGCCGGGTACATAAATTCGGGTATTCGTCGAACTTTGCCTTCAACATTGACGCAGGCAAGTACGCTCAAACCCTCAGCCAAGATTACCCCATCGCAACTACGAGCGAGTTTGTAGGTGTGTTCAATTTTACTGTTGCTTATCGCCGAGCAGCTTGTTTCCAGTTGTAGTTTCTCGTCGTATTTGGCAGGCCGGCGATATTTTATGTGCAGCTCAGCAACGACAAAGAATACACCAGCCTCCTCAAGGTCTTTATAAGCTAAACCATTAACACGCAAAAGCTCCGTGCGTCCCATTTCAAACCATACAGGGTAAACGCTGTGGTGAATCACACCACCTTGGTCGGTTTCAGCATAGCGGCCCACAACAGTTATCGTATGGCTTTGAATAGTCATTCGCTTAGTAAAAGCCATTTTGCACCTTTAGCCGAAAAGTGGATAGCAAAAAATAGCACAAAAACTGGCATTTGCAAAGGAATTCCCAGATGCAAAAAATGCATTTAAGAAACGTATCGTGAGCCAAATTAACTTGACAAAAGCCGGTTTTAAAGTTATTCTGTATAATAATGAACATAGGCTTGAGGAGGAATCTGATCGTTTTTGAGGGTGTTTATAAAATGAAGGGCAAATGGGCTGTTTTTGCTGCTTTGGCGGCGTTTTTGGTTTTAGTGATGAATTCGGGTTCTGAAGCCGTTGATACCGGGCGGATTGATAAGGTACGCAGCAAAGAAGTACTTGATAACGAAGATTTTCAGGTCATCGACAAATTTGTAGCTAAGGGGGTTCAGGAATTGGTGAAAACGCGAGATTTCACGTCTATTGCTAAGGTTCGTACGGTTATTTCATTACGTAAAAGCTCCAATAGGGATAGCGCTGCTGCTCAGTATAACGCACAATTTTCTGAGTCAGCCTATAAATACATCGCCAACGCTTTTGAAGCAGCTGACGAATTAACCCCAGAAGAGCGCAAATTCAAAACGATTCTTAACCTTTTGATTTTAGTGGATAGTCTGGAAGACCTGCGGTTGGCCGGTTTAGCTACGCGAATGCTAAACGATGAGAATGAGGCTATTCGCTACTGGGCGGTTCATTCTGTTACCAATCCTGGTTTTGTAGAGCAATTGAATGCTACAGAAGCAGCCAAGTCACAGGCACACAGCATCAGCCAACAACTGAAAGTGTTGGTTGAGGGTAGCGGGCCTGAGATGTTGGGTTTGATAGCCGAGTTTGCAGCTGGAGTTGATATTCCGCAGGGAGAAGATTTGCTGCTGCAGATTGCAGATATGCGAATAAAAAGATACGCGAACTGGACGGTCGAATATGAACTCTTAGATGGTGTGATATTGAGATTGCTCGACAGTAGGATACCCACGGGGGGTCTGAGCAACTCTGCTGCTGCCCGTCGATTTGGGCAATTGTATTCTTACGTAATGCAAAGATATATTAAAGGGCGAGATTTTCTAAGCTCTACAGAGAAACAGCAATTAGCTTCGGTATTAGTCGAGACGGAAGTAGTGTGTATTAGTAAGCGTTTGGGGATGGCGCAATCGGTTACAAAGAAGGCCATTGAGCGGGATGATTATATGACCCTTTTGGAGCAACATAACAGATTGTTTGGAGACGAAAGGCGAGCTGGTGAATTGCCATTGAAGCTGAACTTCGATTACGGGAAGAAGCCAGATGGCAGTAAACGTATTGCACCGCTTGCTTTGCCGGACCCACCTAAAACCGAAGCATCCGAACGAAAAACTAAAGATTGATTTCGCATCAACTACAGGCCTTAAAACAAACACTAGCTGGTTTTTCTGCAACCGAATATTTAGATTGAGTATTTGAGAATCTTTTGCAGAGAGTCGCTTATAAATAATCATTCAGGACTGGGGGCATTGCTTCTTTTCTTTTTTCAGCTGAGATGATAATCTTGCAGATTCTGTTGATGATCCAATCGGACTGATTATTTGAATATCTAAATCATCTTTTAGCTATACACAAAACACAGGATATGCTATGCTGAATTTTGCATTGGAAAATACCAGTGGTGGAACGTTTAATATTTGAAAGGAGAGTCAAATCATGAAAAGTTTATCAATCGTAGTTCTGGCATTGACAATGACTATCATTGTTTTTGGTTGTAAACCGAGCACAAAGAAAGAACAGTTGGAAAAGTTCATTACAGCGCATGTGGAGAAAATCAAACCCATGATGAAAGAGGCAAATCTTGTTTATTGGAGAGCTGCCAATACAGGTAATTCAGAGGATTATGATAAATTCAGCAAGTTGGAACTTGAGATTCGTCAAATATACAGCAACCCGAAAGATTTTGCCTTGCTTAAAGGTATAAAAGAGTCCGGAGAAGTAAAGGATGCGAAACTGACCCGACAATTAGATAAGCTGTACAACGCATATTTAGAAAACCAGATAGAACCGCAGCTTCTAAAAAAGCTCGTTGATTTGGGCACAGAGATTGAAAAGAACTTTAGTACTTTTCGCGGCACGATTGACGGGAAAAAGGCCACTACTAACGAAATCAAGGAAATTCTAAAAACGGAAATGGACTCAGCCAAGAGAGAGCAGGCCTGGCTGGCCAGCAAGCAAGTCGGACCTGTTGTTGCAACTGATATCATCCAATTGGTCAAGTTGCGAAACGAAGCAGCGCGAAAGGTTGGTTTTGACAATTATCATACTCTCTCACTAACAGTTGCAGAACAAGATGTGAAAGAGATTGACCGGATTTTCAATGAACTGTACGAATTGACCAACGAACCTTTTGCTAAACTGAAGGATGATTTGGATCGCGTTTTAGCGGCTAAGTACGGAACCAAGGTTACAGAACTGGCACCCTGGCATTATCATGACCCGTTCTTTCAAGAAAGTCCTCTGGTATATGACCTGGATTTAGATGTTTATTATGAAGATAAGGATGTTAAAGAATTGTCAGTAAGATTTTACGCTGGTATTGGCCTATCCGTGGAATCCATACTTGCCAACAGCGATTTATATGAACGTGAAGGCAAAAATCCACATGCTTTTTGCACAGATATAGACAAGGAAGGCGATGTGCGTATTCTGTGTAATCTCAAGAATAACGAGTATTGGATGGAAACAATATTACACGAATTGGGTCATGCGGTTTATGACAAATACCATAATCCAAAAGTTCCGTACCTGCTCAGAGAGCCAGCTCATATTTTTACAACAGAAGCCATAGCTATGTTTTTTGGCCGATTGAGCCGTAACGCCGCCTGGATGCAGCAAATGTTGAAACTGTCAGATGAGCAGCGGATGGCAATTGAAAAAGTCAGCGGCAAGTACGCACAACTCAAACAGCTCATTTTTGTTCGTTGGGCTATGGTTATGTATGATTTTGAAAAGCAGCTTTATGCAAATCCAGACCAGGACCTGAATTCCCTGTGGTGGGAGATGGTTGAGAAATATCAGTTCGTTAAGAAACCTAAAGGCCGTAGGGAGCCGGATTGGGCCAGCAAAATCCATTTCACCATCGCGCCCTGTTATTATCACAACTATGTGTTGGGTGAATTGTTAGCATCTCAATTGCATCACCATCTCGTCGTCAATATTCTAAAGCTTGAACCGGATAAAGAAGTAAGTTATGTTGACCAGAGTAAAGCGGGAGAATTTCTACGAAAAAAAGTACTGGAGCCAGGAGCTGTCTATTATTGGAACGATATGATTGAACAAGCAACCGGAGAGCCCTTGACGCCGAAATACTTTGTCGCCGAGTTTATGGGACCCATTTTGCAATAAATCGCAAAATGGGAACCCTGTCAAATGATTTGCAATCGCTTCGTGATGTTCTAAGAATAGGAGGCAACATTCAGGGATGAATCCCGTTAGACATTCAAACCACGTTCACGTTAGAGAACACCAAAAAGTCTCTAACGGGGCAAAGGGTAAAAAAGAGGATATCTAATGGGGTAAGGAGGCAAAAAATGTCTAACGGGACGAATTCAGAAAAAGAGTCGTTAGCGGAAATTACGATTAAGGCGGTTATTCTGGGGGTAGTGCTGTCGGTGGTTTTGGCAGGGGCAAACGCATATCTTGGTTTGTTTGCGGGGATGACAGTTTCAGCATCGATTCCAGCAGCGGTGGTATCGATGGGAGTGCTGCGGTTTTTCCGGCGAAGCAATATCCTGGAGAACAATATCGTGCAGACCGCAGCCTCGGCAGGAGAGTCGCTGGCAGCTGGAGTGATATTTACACTTCCGGCCTTGGTAATACTGAATTTTTGGACTGAATTTAATTTTCTATGGGTAACGCTAATTGCGGCATTCGGAGGCATTTTGGGAGTTCTCTTTACGATACCGCTTCGGCGTGCACTTATTGTGGAGGGCAAACTTAAGTTTCCGGAGGGTATAGCGACTGCCGAGGTTTTGAAATCAGGCCAGCGAGAGGACGGCTCTGGGGTCAAATATATTGCCCAGGCCGCGATAGCAGGAGGGCTGTTCAAACTTGGAGGTGCAGGGTTCAGAATTTGGACAGAGGTGATTGAGGCAGCACGCCGAATTGGTGGAACAGTAGCGTATTTTGGTTCAAACCTAAGTCCAGCGCTACTTTCAGTTGGATATATTGTGGGGCTGAATATCGCCGTGCTTATTTTCTTAGGTGGGCTGGGGAATTGGCTAATTGCTATACCCATTTGTGCGGCTTTCGACAAATGCCCGATTGTGGATGGTCGATCGATTCCAGCACTGGAGTGGGCGCATCAGATATGGTCGGCCAAAACTCGGTATATAGGCGTCGGTGGAATGCTGGTCGGCGGATTATGGACAGTTCTCAAGCTGAGAACATCCATTTTCAGTGGCATCAGAAGCGGTCTTGAGGCCTACCGTAGTGTGGCAGGCCAGCGGGTCGAAATCGCCAGGACAGAAAAAGATATGCCAATGAAATGGATCATAATCTTGATTGTATTTTCGGTTATACCCTTGTTTCTGGTGTATCAAGTATTTGTGCAGCAGATAACTATTTCGCTGTCGATGGCGGCTATGATGTTGATAACCGGCTTTTTGTTTTCAGCAGTGGCAGGCTACATGGCTGGACTGGTGGGCTCGTCGAACAACCCTATATCCGGTGTAACCATAGCGACGGTTTTAGTTTCGGCACTTCTGCTTGTGCTCTTGATGGGCAAGGGAGCTTTGAATGGGCCGCCAGCGGCGATAATCATCGGCAGCGTCGTTTGTTGTGCAGCAGCAATTGCAGGCGATAATATGCAGGACTTAAAAGCCGGCTACCTTGTCAAAGCTACCCCGTGGAAGCAGCAGGTGATGCAGTTGGTAGGGACGGTTTCAGCCGCATTCGTTATGGCGCCGGTACTGACGCTGCTATTTAAAGCTTACGGCTTTGCCGGACACGCATCCGCCACAGAAAATGCGCTAATAGCGCCTCAGGCAAACCTGATTTGCTCGGTGGCGAAAGGAGTATTCGAAGGAGGCCTACCCTGGCATTATGTTTACCTAGGAATGGGAGTAGCCGTGGCAGTTATAGCTATGGATAAGTACCTGGAACGAAAGGGCAGCGCATTTCGTATGCCGGTATTGGCGGTGGCGATAGGAATTTACCTGCCTCTTGAATTAGAAGTACCGATTCTTACAGGCGGAATAATCCATCAGGTTATCAAAGTCTATCACAAAAGAAAAAACACAGTGAAAGAGAAGGTGGAAATCTCAAGTCGGCATGGACTGCTGTTTGCATCAGGATTAATTACCGGAGAAGCATTGATAGGTATTGCCCTGGCGATACCAATTGTCCTCAGCGGTAATCCGAAGGTTCTTGCTGTTTTAAAGGAAACCTTGGGGCCCTGGCCTGGAGTGGTTTTGCTCGTGGGTATCGCATATTGGCTGTACCGTACCGCACTGGGGAAAAAGAAAGATTAGGATAGAGGGATATGAGGTTTTAACATGGCCAAAAGCAAGTACCTGACCGCTCCCGTCCCATCAAAGAAAACACCCGCAGGGATACCCTATATTCTCACCAATGAAGCAGCGGAGCGCTTCAGCTTCTACGGAAACCGATGTATCCTGGTCTTCTTTATGACTCACCTTCTGAAAAGCGCCAGTGGTCAGGTTGACCCAATGAGCCAGGAGCAAAGCAAATTCTGGTTTCACTTGTTCGTCTCGGCTGTGTACTTCACACCGCTTATCGGTGCGCTTATCTCGGACATCTGGCTGGCCAAATACAGAATCATTATTTTTTTCTCGATCATCTACTGCTTTGGGTTCTTTGCTCTGACCGTTGATCATACGCGATTGGGTCTTGCCCTGGGTTTGGTTCTTATCGCCATAGGCTCAGGCATAATCAAGCCTTGCGTCTCTGCCAACGTTGGCGACCAGTTCGGAAAAACCAATCAGCATCTCATGGCCAAGATTTATAGCTGGTTCTATTTTGCCATAAACTTGGGCGCTTTTATCTCCAACGCACTTATTCCTGTGCTGCTGAAGCGGTACGGGCCCACCGTCGCTTTCGGTACGCCGTGCGGCTTTATGGTCCTGGCGACAGTGGCCTTTTGGGCCGGACGCAAGAAATTCGTACACATCCCTCGCGGCGGCATAAAGTTCGTCAAGGAATGCTTCAGCGGCGAAGGACTCAAGGCGCTGGGAAAGCTCTGCATAATCTACCTGTTTGTGGCGCCATTCTGGGCCTTGTTCGACCAAATAGACTCGGCCTGGATGCTACAGGCTGAGAAGATGAACCGTCATTTGCTGTTCTTCGAGTTGCATCCCGCACAGATCGTGGCCGCCAACCCTTTGATGATAATGCTCCTTATCCCCGTTTTTTCGTATGTTATCTATCCAGCGATAAACAAAGTGTTTCCCCTCACGGCACTTCGGAAAATCGGCATCGGTCTTTTTGTAGCAGCCTTGTCTTTTGTCGTAACCGCCTTGATCGAGACTCGCATAACCGCCGGCGCAAGGCCCAGTATTGTCTGGTTAATCCTTGCTTATCTGATTCTGACCTCTGCTGAAGTGATGGTCTCGATAACCTGCCTGGAGTTCTCATACACCCAGGCCCCAAAGAAGATGAAGTCCTTCATTATGGCCGTATTCTTCCTATCGATAACGCTCGGAAACGCCTTCACCGCAGCGGTCAATGCTATAATCGTAAATGAAGATGGCTCCAGCAAACTCCCCGGAGCCAGCTATTACTGGTTCTTTGTCCTGGTGATGGCCGTTACGGCCGTTATCTTCATCTTCGTCGCAATGACCTATCGCGAGAAGACCTACATCCAGGATGAGGCGCCCGCCGAAACTACGGATTGATGGTTTTTTTCAATCAAATGCGCATATAGCTGGGGGAGAAAACGGGAAAAATTGAGATTTTTTTTAACCTCTTTCGTCACATCAGGTTAGCTAAAAAAGTCATATCCAAAAAGAGCTTTTTTTCGCATCAAACGCACCGGTAGCGGCAATGAGGCAGATAAGCACCTGCGCGGGGCATTTTGTCGCCTGCTGGAAATGTTAAAAAAATGATAATTGATTATTGATAAATGTGCAGAAATGAGCAAAAATACATTACAATAAGCAAAGGCTCGATGGGAGCTGTTAAATTTGCTATAATTAGTCGCAATTTTTTTTCGATTAGAAAGAAGTAAAATGAGCAAGGACGAAAAAACCAACGTGGAAATAACCAGTGAGGGTAGTGTTGCGGTTGTCCTTTTCAAGGCTACTTCAATAAACAATGTGGACAGCATAGCGGCTGCTTCCAAGCAAATAAAAAAATTTATTGAAGAAAACCACCCGGCCAGAATGGTATTTGACTTCGATGGAGTAAAATTTTTCTCTTCCCGGGTTTTAGGGTTGATTTTGGACATCCGGGCCAAACTGAAAGCATATGATGCCGAAGTTGCGATAAGCGCGATAAATCCACAACTGCACAGGGTTTTCAAAATAACCAATCTTGACAAAATTTTTAAATTTTTCCCGGACAAGGAAAACGCTGTCAAGGCAGTGAGCCCAAATTGAGTTGCATTCGACTGGAAAGGGCGGGGCATGTATATTGCAACGCAATTCTCGATCTTTATGGTTAATAAACCGGGGGTATTGGCCCAAGTACTCGGTGAATTTGCGCGAGCTAAGATTAATATCATAGCAATAACGATGATGGATTCAGTAGAACACGGTGTGATGAGAGTGATTTTTGCAGCACCAAAAAGGGCAAAAGAAGTATTGTCAAAGCTGAATATGCCCTATAGCGAGGCAGAGGTTTTGTGTGTGACCCTGACTAATAAATCTGGTGCGCTGGCGGCGGTGGCAGAGAAACTGGCTAAGAACCACATAAATATTTCGTACGCATATTGCACTGCAGGCGCAAAGGGCGGCCGAACGACCGGTGTCTTAAAAGTCGCCAACGTGAAAAAAGCAATGAGGATTCTGCAGCAGAATCATAAGAGGGATAGCAAGTCACAACCAGTGGTCAGACGCTCACGGGTTTCGAGAAAATAGTCACTACACACAAGCAAGAGTTACATAGCCTGTGGGGGTAAATTCATATCTCACAATAGATCTGTCAGAATGATTTTTTAGTTGCGATAAGCCGGGGCTGATATAAAACAGTTGACATATGAGTTGATGTACCAGTACATTACAGTTTATGTCTGAGATTATGGGGCCGTAGCTCAATTGGCTAGAGCATCGGACTGTCGATCCGAAGGTTGAGGGTTCG
>Ga0209635_10005100_pt1 | contig 10357 bp, 7 predicted proteins | sample DeeMarSWOR230_32_FD_187463 | JGI IMG/M metagenome (GOLD analysis project Ga0209635, IMG submission 187463) | Marine sediment microbial communities from White Oak River estuary, North Carolina - WOR-2-30_32 (SPAdes) (version 2) | ecosystem: Environmental > Aquatic > Marine > Intertidal zone >...
GGCCGGATCAGTAGCAGTCAGAGTCTTGCCTGAACGTGTCGGTCTCTCCTGAAGAGCCTGGTCCAATGGCATTCTCTTGACTTCGCCTGTATGCGGTAGTGCGGGCATCTCCTCAAGCGTGACTTCAGCAGCCTTTTCGGCTTTCTTGGTTACAGGAGCCTTCTTGGAGTGCATGGCAAATGACCATGTCGCCACCAAGGCTACTGCAATCACAAGAACTAAGATTAACTTTTTGTTCATTTGTTTGTTCCTCCTTCAAAATGAACGATTGTCAAAAATAACCAGTCATCTGAACGCTCTCCGCCTCTTTAAAGGACCGGCAAAATCTTGAATTGCGCTGGATCTCTCTGAAGGCGCTGCCAGTGAAAATTGCGCCCTGCTTAAGGATTGGCAACTTGGTTTCGGGGGAATAGAATTGCAGGCGCTGCACACCTCTCCAGGATCACCAAGCTCTGCCGAACCCTTTTGGGAATCGGAGATCTTCAGAAAACCGTCTTTTTTCTTGTTTTGCTCATCACCTCCTTTATGCCCCTCTCTATAGATTTGATGCTCTTCGGCGGATTCTTCTCCACCATCTTAAACTAACTGGGAAAGCCAGCGGGCCAAAACCTGCCGACCATTGTGCTGGTCGGCCCGCAACTTTAGTTAGAATATCGACACTTTCCTTTTAGATTTAACCTTCAAAATCTAAAAGAATCTGTGCCTTGGTATAGAGGCTACTAAACACCTTCTCCCCCTGAATCCATAAGTAAATATATCCAAAAACCCTTACTTGTCAAGGGAAAAATGGCAGATAAGTCAATTTTTTTGCGGTTTCGAAAGAGGACTCAAATAGTCCAAAATTCCGGCGCCGATCATGTAAGTCATTGAACAATAAGAAATTGCACGAGAAACCTACTCTTTTAGCTTGATGTTTGTCTCAAAGACCTCAGCCAGTCTTTTTATTCCCTCTTCGATTTTTTCCGGCGTTGCATTGGAAAAATTGAGTCTCAGCGCGTGTTCTTTATCCTCCCGGACGTAGAACGGCTTGCCCGGAACGTATGCCACCTTCTTCTCAATCGCCTTTTTCAGAAGCTCCGTAGCCGAAACGTGCTCGGGCAGAAAGACCCAGAGGAAAAGACCCCCTTCCGCTTTGGTCCACTTAACGTAGCTGGGGCAGTATTTCTTGAGCGATTCGATCATCACCTTTCTTCTCTTACTATATTCAGCCTTTATAAGCTCAATGTGTTTATCTAAATTTCCGGCTTTGATGTATTCGTAAACCACGAATTGAGCAAAAGTGTTCGTGTGTAGATCAGCGGATTGCTTCATTCTCTCGAACACTGCCATTACTTCTTTAGTGGTAAATATCCAGCCGATTCTCAAGCCGGGGGAGATGATTTTGGAAAAGGTTCCCAGTTCAATCACCAGATCGCCGCCTAATTTCTTCAAAGAGGGAAGGTCCTCGCCGGCATATCTCAGTTCACCGTATGGGTTATCGTCAATCACCGGGATGTAGTATTCTTTGGCCAATTTCACCAAATCCTCTCTTCTTTCCCTGCTCATGGTGATTCCGGAGGGATTCTGAAAATTGGAAACAGCGTAGATGAATCTGGGCTTGCTTTTTCTGATCGCATCCTCCACTTCGGATATGACCATCCCCTCCTCGTCCATACTCACTGTCTGATAATGGGGATTATAAGCTTTGAAAGCCTGCAAAGCTCCCAGATAGGTAGGATCCTCGGCGATCACAAAGCTGCCCGAATCCAGGAATGCCCGACCCACCAGATCCAGCCCCTGTTGAGAACCGGCTGTGATCATGATGTTCTCATGGGTTGCGGGGATTCCGCTTTTCCGGTAGCGTCCGGCCAGAAACTCCCTCAAAGGCTGATGTCCCATGCTGATGCTGTACTGCAGCGATCTGGGCCCGGAATCACTCAGAACCCTGTCACAAGCCTCCTTGAGCTCCTCCACCGGGAAAAGCTCAGGTGCAGGCAGCCCCCCTGCAAAGGAGATCACATCAGGAAGCTCGGTGATCTTCAAAATGTCTCTTATGGCTGACGATTTCATCTCCCAGGCTCGTTCCGAGAATATCCAGTGGTGCAGTTCCTCTTTACCTCTATTTTTCACTTTTTCCTCCTTTTTGTGAAAATAATCACATGCGTAAAATGCTAAAAAAATGCCAGATGTCAAGCCAATTCTCTCTTGTCTCAAGAATAGGCGCAGGTGCTAATTGAGTATCAAGCTTCAGCTTGATTTGCGACATCACGTTGTCGCACTGATCTTTACGCAGTAAAGCAAACCGAAGTTTCGGTGAGTACTTATGAATATCCTCAGGAACGGATCTTAAACCAGAGCACAAACTCCTCAGGCATTGGCACGCCTCTGACGTCCAGGGCATCTGTGGTTATCGTGACCTCATATTCTTCTTCCGGAGCCAACGATGAACTGGGATTAAAGATGAATCTGTCTAAATCGGACCAGGCGAATTCTCCTTCGACCTCAACAAAAAAACCAGAATAATTAGCAGGGTTTTTCTCATCTAAAATCCCCTCGACTTGTCAATAACCGCGCAAGCACGATTCAAGGAAAAAATACCATATCTGGCACACATCTAAGATTCATCCTTTGAGCTTATCTAAGATTTCTCAACTTGGTCGAAAATAGCTGGGGGTCAGACAAAGATCAAGCAAAACCTTGGATTTTGAGGATTACAAAATGGCGGGATCAGGACACGGTCTTAAGCCAGCCGAACTTTTTCATCCGGTCCCTCAGGGTATTTCTACTTATACCTAAGAGCCTGGCGGCCTGAACTTGGTTGTGATGCGTTGCTTTCAAAGCGGAAAGGACCATGGCTTTTTCTAAGGACGTGTGCAGATGCTCGTACACGTATCCGGTCGAAGTCCTTATGATTCTGTCAAAAATCGGATCTAAGAATTCCTCGAATAACCGATAATAATCCTCTTTTATGATTTCAGGATCGGTTGATATTTTCTTTGGCTGAGAAAGTGAAGTTTTATCGTCGATCAAGGGTTACCCCTTTTCATCAGTCTCTTGAAAAAATCTCCTATTCTATAATCGGCAAAGTGGCAATTATCTAAAGCCAGGCGCAGGTGAAAATTTCAAAATCAGTTGAACTACTCAACCAAATCGCGATCACTTGCCGATCAAGAAGACCCCCATGAAGATCAGAATGATGCCCATCCACTTGAAAGTCGAAAAAGGCTCCCGGAAAACCTGCCAGGAGATCAAAACTATCAAAACGAAGGCGGTGCTGTTTAAAACCGGGTAAGCGTAGGACAGATGGGTCTTCGAGAGCACAACCAGATACATAGCTACCGAAGCTACGTATGATATGAGGCCCAGGAAGATGAACGGCGTGGAAAAGATCTTCTGAAAATCATTCAAAAGAGAGGCAGGGGATATGACTCCGATCTTGTTCATCCCCGCCTTCAAGAAAACATGCCCACAGACATTCAGGGCAATAACCACAGATAACAAAAGAAATTGCGACATAGCCTTTCCTTTACTCCTTTTCTACATTTATTTCGTTATTTGCTCAGCCGTTTTTAGCTCACATTGAGAACAATGGGAGTCCACGATCTGAGGTTCAGGACGAAATGCGCAGGGGCCCAGCTCTGTTCTGGCCCGACAAAATCTTTAAGTTAATCACTAACAACCAATGACTAATAACCAACAACTATCTGGCCTCTTTTGTTCTTCTCCGCCAGGTGATCGCTAAACCGATCATGATGAGAATCGTCCCCAGCCAGACCAGACCGATCAAAGGTTTTCTGCTCATTTCCAGAACCAGCGTCTCAGATGCGCCTTCGCTCACATCAATGATGGTAAGGGAAATCATCTTGCTGTCGGCGTCGATCTCATCCAGGTAGACCAGGGCCTCTCCTTGCGCCAGCACCGCTTCCCTTTGTTCCCTTTCACCTTCCATTCCCATAATCAAAACAGGAACGACCCTCTCTTTTTCTTCATTTCTTGACACCTGCAACTCAGCGCCCACAACCATCTTACCGTTCATCGAATGAGACGCCATGTCAAATCCGACAAACTCTATTTGATAATCCTTAAACTCAACAGTTTCACCCCTCTTCATCACCAAAGATTGCTGCTCGGTCTTGAGCTCCAGGGGAGCTATGTAGAGATCGCCCAATAAGCTGTAATCTATGTGGGGAGTCCTTACCACGCCGTCAGTGTAATCGCTGTAATAAAACTTGGGCCTGGCTGCAAAGTTTTGACCTTTTTCCCCCACCTCAATTCTGAGATTCCTTTGCTCAAGACCTTGGTAGGTTAAACTATAACCCCAGACCTGCCGTTTCTCCCCTTTGGGTAAATTCACCTTCACAGAAGAGCTATAGGCTGAGGAGGTTACCACCCCGATGAGCATGAGACCCAAGCCGGCATGGGTGAGAAAACCCCCTGCTGTCAGGACGTGAGCCCTTATCCTTCTGATAAAGACAAAAAGATTGGCGGTGAAAGCAAACATGGCCATACACATGAATACCAGATAGATCAGGGAACGTACGCCCAACAGGAAAGCCAACAACGTCAGAATTATGGTTAAAAACACCGGAAGCAAAATCGTCTTGCTGATCCTGGATCCTTTCCAGGCCAAAAATGGAATGACGCCCACTAAAAAACCGATCAGTATAGCCAAAGGGAGGTTAGTCCTGATATAGTAAAGGGTAGCCACTTTGGAGGGGTTTCCTAAGAATCGGGTAATTATGGGAGAGGAGGTGCCCAGAAGTATCAAAATCGCACTCACGCTCAAGAAGAGCATTCCGATGACTATTCCAAAATCCCGGGAGAGCACGTTTCGATCCACCTTAGGTGTCTTGATCTGAGCGGAGCGCACCAACAACAAACCCAAAGAGAACGAAGCAAAAAGAACCATTCCCACGATCAGATACAGGTTTATTCCTAAATCAGTAAACGAGTGGACTGAGAAATCGGCAAGAACGCCTGATCGTGTGAGGAAGGTGCCATAAAGGATCAAAAGAAAAACAAGAATTGCCAGAAAAAGATTTGTCTTCCTTAAAGATCCGTCTGCTTTTTCCATCATAATCCCGTGCAAGAGCACCACGACGAAAAGCCAGGGAATCAGAGACGCGTTTTCCACCGGGTCCCAACCCCAATATCCCCCCCAACCCAGCACCTTGTAAGCCCAGTACCCACCGACAAATATGCCCGCCCCCAGAAAAAGGGCACTAAATACCGCCCAGGGTAAACCCACCTTTAGCCATGGTTTGTACTTGTTTTTCAAGAGAGCTGCCAAAGCAGAGCAAAAAGGAATTGCCAGGGCCGCGTATCCCAGGAATATTAAAGGCGGATGGATGACCATCCAGAAATCCTGGAGCAAGGGGTTCAATCCTCTTCCTTCCTCGGGCGGAAATCCCGGGACCAACTCAAAAGGGGATTTTTTCAAAAGCAAAAGCAGAAGGAAAATCTGAACCAGAAGATAAAAGAACATGGTCGGCGATTCGAATTCATCATCTTTTTTCATAAGAAAAAGACCCAACCACACTCCGAAGAAAAGCCACAACAAGAAGGTCCCTTCCTGTCCGGCCCAGAATGAGGACAAAAGGTAAAACAGAGGCAAATCGGTGGAGCTGTAGCCATATACATAGGAATACTCAAAGCGATAGGTGAAGAAAAGGTAAAAAAGATAAAGAGTTGCCGCCGAGGTGAAAAAAACCAATAGATAATAAAGAAACCTGGCAATTCTATTGGTCTGAGGATAGGTAGTGCCGCCTTTGATGAAATGAAAAGCGGAAAAAACCGCCGATGACAGAGCCAGAACTAAAAAGACGTTCCCTAACATCTACGGTTCACTTCCCTGGTATTTTGAGGGACATTTCACCAGAACCTGATCTGCCTCAAACCTGCCATTCTGGTATCTCCCGATAGCCACCACATCCGTCGCCTGTTCAAAATTGGCAGGCTTGGTGCCGTCAAAGACGACTTTCAGAATCTCACCTTCCGGACTTCTTAAGGCAAAATGGAAAAGATGGGTGGTGGTGTCATACAGGCTCTCCTGGGGAACCACCTTGCCTATCACCTGAACCGAGGCATCCGTTCTTTTTGCTTCCTCGAAGCTAACATATGGTGTCAGGGTCTTTCGAAAAGACAAAGCACCGAAAATCACGAACACCACGATTATGATAATGCCGATTACGATCTTCAGGTTCATCTTCTCTCCAAATCCTTTATTCTCTTGTCCAATCTCAGAAGATAAAAGAATATCCCTATCCAGACAATCAATGATACGATCATGACCACGAAATTCGACGCCATAATTACTCCTTTTTTATCTGTTTGTCAATAGTGTAAAGAAAAATCTCCATTTTGTGCATCCAGATAAAGATCAAAGTGAAGCCAAGAATCGAGCACAAGAAAATCAGAAAATATGGCAGGGGAAGCTGAAATCTCAGCTCGCTGTCGATCACCGATTCCGTGGGATGAAGCGATTGATAGACCCGGGGAACCACGAACACCAGAAAGGGAACGGTGAGAAAGGCCAGGATGGAGTATACGGCAGAAAGGGATGCTTTTCTTTCCCCTATCTCAACCGCCGATCTCAGGGCAAAATAGGCCCCATAGATCAAAATCAAAATGAAAAGGGAAGTTTCCCTGGGGTCCCAGTTCCAGAACGATCCCCAGGTATTTTTGGCGAATATAGTCCCTGTAATCAGGGCCAGAATGCAAAAGAGAAAACCTAATCTGGCTGCCGAGGCTGCCTGGATGTCGAATAGCATATCCCCTCTACTCAAAAAGAGAATACTATTCACCATCGAGACAAAGAACGCCAGTACCGCCACCCAGGCAACCGGAACGTGGAAAAAGAAGATTCGGGACACATCCCCCAGAGCCTTCTGGGGCGGCGGCATAAGGAAAACTGCAACTATGACAGCGCTCAGTAAAAATCCAGTGAATATCTTCCAGATCATTTTCCTAACAATCGAAAAACTAACAACCGATTACCAATAACTAATCGCTGATCATTCCCGCCACACAAAATCGAACAACAAAAAAGAACCGACCCCGATCACAACGCAATAGGATATCAGCACTTTGAGTTCGCTCCACCCCTGGGAAAACTTCGATCCCTCGATAGCCAGGTTTGTGCCATGTATGGCCGTAACCAAAAGGGGCAGAAGTATGGGAAAGGATAGAACCGCAAAGAGCGCACCCTTAACCCGGGCCTTGGCCACAATGGCCGCTATGATAGTCGTGGAACAGACCAAGCCGATCGTGCCCAAAATAACAACTGAAACAAACAGCCCGAAACTTTTGACCCCAACACCCAGAAGAATCAAAAACAACGGAATTATGATGATTTCCAGGAGAAACAAAAGAACTAAGTTGAAAAACAACTTGCCCAGGAAAATGCTTTCGTTGGATGCAACCAGCTTCAAAAGGTTCACAGTCCTGGACTCCTCCTCCTTGATGAAGACCTGGGCCAGGCCGGACATACTAGAGAAAAAGATCACAATCCAGAAAAGGGAGGAAATCAATTTTGGCCTCGAGGAAAACTGCCCAACCGCAAAGCTTACCGCGGTTAAGGTGACTATGGCAAACATCACCAAGGCGTTGAAGGCATACCTTGTCCGCAGCTCCGATTTTATGTCCTTCTGAAAAACCCAGAAGGCTTTACTGATCCAGCTCGAGGATTTGATCTCCATATTTTCTCTCTTCTTTGTCACTGGTGGCCCAGATCAGAATTCCTCTTTTTTTCTGATCCAGGACGACCTTCTCCAGAAAAGAAATTCCCTCCTGATCCAGATTAGCCTTTGGCTCATCCAAGAGCAAAACCAGAGGTTTCTTTAAAAGGGCGGCCACATATTTCAGGCGCTGTTTCATGCCGGAGGAGAACGCCCCCACCTGATCCCAGACCCTGTCAGCTAAACCCACCTGGTCCATGGTCTGGATCAACTCTTTCTGTTTGAAATTGAATCCCTGAACCTTGGATAAGAACTCAAGATTTTCCAGGCCAGTAAGCTCCTCGTAAAGATTCAAGTCAGGCGCTACCAGGCTCAGTATTCTCTGAAGCCTCTCCCCTCTCAGGGCATCTCCATTCAGACTGTAGCGCACTTCCCCTTTGCTGGGCATTAGGATTCCGCCCAGTATCCTTAACAGAGTGGTCTTTCCGGAACCATTCTTGCCCAAGACTATCTGCACATCTCCCTTTTTCAGCTTGAAATTCAATCCTTTGAAGACACGTCTCTGCTCAAAGTGCCGGGTTAGGTTTTTTGCCTCTAACTGAATCATCCCAAAAGCGCAATTTAACAATTAATTTAAGGTAATAACCATTAATGTCAAGACAAAAGGGGGGATTGGCTCTATCTGACTATAAAACGGACTTGAAGTGAGTCTTAGGAATTCTATTTGTTCACAAAAAATATGTTAATAAACCCTCCATACCGTTGGCAAGTGCCTCTCGACACTCTATTTGCCTCTGAGCAATTTGAAAAAAGGCCAAGCGCAGAGGAAAATAGATCAGCCCCCTTTTCTGAAATCCCTGCCCTTTACCTGAATCTTTGCTCAGCTGGAACAGAGAGGTCCCGGCCCACTCAGCAAAAGATAATTGATCAGATAGACTACGTCAGCCAACCCGATTTCGCTGTCACCGTTAGCATCAGCGCAGAGCGTGTATGGATCTGAGCAATGCGGCGGCTCCCCGCTTGTGAAGAGGTAATTGATCAGATAAACGATGTCCGTGATTTCAACTTTCCAGTCGTCGTTGACGTCGCCACAAAGGATTGTGGGTGCAATGCCCTCCCTTACCAGTGCCGGATCACCGTAAAGGTTGTAAACATACATATTCATATATTCATATTCATGATCCCATCCGAAGTTCTGATTACAGTAGAATTTGGACTCATAAAGAGCTTCTCCAACCTTCATCTGATCGCTGATCATAAAACGATTGAATTCGTAGCAGATCGACTGAGCCCCGCCCTGGTAGGTAAGCCAATCGGCTGAGGCAGCAGCTCCCCGGCTGGCACTGACCACCCCGGCTGAAGAACCCCAGTTGGGTTTGGTCAAAAGGTCAACCCCCATATTACCCAGGTAATTGGGTTCGGGATAACCTATGTTGCAGGAGATAGCAAAAACAATCGAAGGGTGATCGTCGTCCAGGTTAGAGCCTGTAGTAATGAATCCAATGTGGTTCATCACGTCAGAGCCATCCGATTCCGGGACGCCGTCTCCGTCATCCCACACCCAGAGCAAACGACCGGCGCCGTTTGCTGCTCCGTGACCAGCCCAGTTGACTATCCCATATTCGTTAGTTCGCCAGTCTCCGGCAAAGACAGCCTCGGTTAGCTGAGGCCAGGGGAAACTGGAGGGTTCCAGTCCCTCCTGCTCACTGTAATGGCTGATGGTCCACCCGCTCATAAGGCCCCTCTCGATCGAATCCAGAACGGTGGCACCATCTACCAGCGGGTAGCCCATTGAGTCCTGATTGGTGTAAAACAGAATTGCGCCACCGTGCACAGTATGATTTTTCCAGGAGCTGGTATCCTGCTCAAAACTGACCAGTTTGTTCAGGGAATAAGTTATCCGGGCCGTATCGTTTGTGGGAATCCGACCCACGTAGACCTCCGCCAGGAAATCGGGATTGTCCTCGCCGTACTCGCCAGGGAAGCCATCTCGGTCTGAATCCCAGGAAACAGAGTCCGGCAAAGACAAATCCGCATAGTACATGTCAGTCGGCCTGGCGCCGCCAGGATCAAATGGATCATCCGGATTATATGTATGCCAGTAGGGACTATGGTAGCAGAGACGCATGGGCACAGTAGCATAGTCTCCTACCATTAGCACATACTCGATCCCCCAAACCCCGTAATAACTCCGAAGAAAATTGCGGATCTTCTGTGCAAGATCTGCACCGGGCTGAGACGTAATCTCAGTATCGGTCACCAGTACAGTTCTGAGTTTATATCCTAAATGAGCCTTCCAATTTAGAAAATCAGACGAAGTTATGGCGCTTTGAAGTTGGGTGGTGGTTATGATCAGATAATCATAGGTCTCCGACAAGCGCCGGGGTTGAGAACCTTCTGGACGATATAAATCCCTGATCTCCTCATGATTGATAAAAAGTCTTAAGGCTTTCTGATCAGCCACGGCATACCCCTTCAACTGCTCGAGTTTCTGAGGTTCCAGACTACCAGATGACGGTAACTCGTACTCTATCTCAATTTCTGCTCCATCATAATAAATCAACCTCCCGGACAGAGGACTGTAACTGAAAGGATAAAATGAAACCGAAGCATACGAGTATTTGCGTAAACTTCCTGAGCTTATCAACTTTCCTCTATTCTGAGGGTAGAACTGATCCGATGAGTAAACAGCTTGATTGTTC
>Ga0209635_10005103_pt1 | contig 10355 bp, 6 predicted proteins | sample DeeMarSWOR230_32_FD_187463 | JGI IMG/M metagenome (GOLD analysis project Ga0209635, IMG submission 187463) | Marine sediment microbial communities from White Oak River estuary, North Carolina - WOR-2-30_32 (SPAdes) (version 2) | ecosystem: Environmental > Aquatic > Marine > Intertidal zone >...
GGGAGGGAACCGCAATCAGCTCCACCAGAAGCTTGACCAGGCCATGATCGACCTCGCGGCGTTCTTCAAGCCATGCCTGAGCGTCATGGACGGGTACCGGATACTCATCCGGAACGGCCCACAGGGAGGCCGACTCTCCGATGCCAAGCTCTTCAAAACAGTGGTTGCCGGAATAGACTATGTGGCCGTGGACGCAGCCGGTGCGACATTCTTTGATATTCAACCCCAGGACCTTCCTTATCTTCAAATCGCCCACCAGAAAGGACTTGGAGAAATTAACCTGGAGAAATTAAAAATTGAAAAAAGAACGGTCTAAAAAGTATAGACTCATCCAGGCCCTCCGGATTATCAGTCAGACAGTCTTCTTCATCCTCTTTTTCTATTTGCTGCTGGGAACACACTTCCCGGGTGAAGATTACATCGGACGGGTGGAGATTTTTTTTCATTTTGACCCCCTTCTGGCCCTGACCACGTTCATCGCTTCCCGTGCTTTTTTTGCCTCTTTTGTCTTCGCCGCACTAACCGTTGTCCTGACTTTTATCCTGGGCAGAGTGGCCTGTGGCTGGGTATGCCCCCTCGGGTCTATCCATCAGGCCTTCTCATTTCTCTTTAAAAAAACAAAACTTCTCCGGCCCAAAAGACCCAAGGGCAACCAGACAGCCTGGAAGTACTACATCCTGGGTTTTGTCCTTGTGGGCACGCTTTTCTCGCTCAATCTGGTGGGAATTCTGGATCCCTTTTCCCTACTCTACCGTTCGTTCGTCACAGGAATCCTGCCCGCCGCAAACTACGGCTTTTCAGCGCTCATCGGAATCCTCTACAAAGTCCACTTTTTTTCCTTAGGTGATAGTCTTGTCCAATTCTTTGGAAACCTGGCTGTCAATTCAATCTTTCTCCAGGGATTCTTTATCGGCACTCTCTTTGTCGGCATCCTTCTTCTCAACCTGACCAGAGAAAGATTCTGGTGCCGGTATCTCTGCCCCTTAGGCGCGTTCCTGGGCCTCATCTCCCGCTGGAATGTCATCAAACTGAAGATAGATCCCGAGAAATGCATCGAGTGCCACCTCTGCAACATCCACTGCGAGACACAGGCCAATCCCTTTCCGGTTGAGGAATGGAAGAGCTCGGAGTGCGTCTACTGCTTCACCTGCAGTGCAATATGCCCGACAAACGCCATGGCTTTCCCGGTCAAATCTCAGCCCGAGGAGATCAAGAAAGTCGACCTGTCCAGGAGAAAGCTCATTTTCACTTCTCTTATGGGATTATTCGCTGTTCCTTTTTTCCGCCTTTCTCCTTCTACGAAACGCGCCTCTCCAAAATTGATCCGGCCTCCTGGGGCCCTGCCGGAGGAACAGTTCCTCCAGAAATGCGTTAAATGCAGCGAATGCATGAAAGCCTGCCCCACCAACGGCCTTCAGCCCGCATTATCAGAAGCCGGCCCGGAAGGGATCTGGACTCCCATCCTGGTTCCTGAAATCGGTCATTGTGAATACTACTGCTCTCTCTGCTCTCAGGTCTGTCCGACGGGCGCCATACAGGAACTCGCCATTGAGGAAAAAACAAAGGTCAAGATCGGGCTGGCGTGGGTCAACAAAAACAGGTGCATTCCCTATGACCTCGGGACTCCCTGCATCGTCTGCGAAGAACACTGCCCCACCTCTCCAAAAGCCATCAAACTGGTGAAAACAGAAGTCAAGCTCCCCGATGAAACGATCAAAACCCCCTTAGCTCCTGTCATCGACACGGAGTTGTGCATCGGATGCGGGATTTGCGAGAACAAGTGTCCGGTTGTGGATAAACCAGCCATCTATGTGACGAGTGTGGGAGAAAGCCGGTCGGAAAGAAACCAGCTACTCCTTGACCTGATTAAGGAAAAATCAGGGCCTTACTAATCTTCTTGGCTCTCTGCTATTTTCTGTGGATTGAAATACACGGGAATGGAAGTAGCGACCTTGAGGATTTAGCCTTCCCGAACCGCTATTCGAGGGAATCCAACGACGTCGGGCGGCGAGTATGTATTGAGAACGCTCAGGTCAGTGGATTCCGAGAACACGCCACTTTTGCCCCAGCAAAATCAGTACTATAATTTTGCGAAGGCTTTTGGGTGGAAAAAACCGTTTGAAGGCGGAGCGGGCACGGTTCCTCTCCGCAGGAGAGGAGAGCGGAGCCTGAAACCGAGTATCTTTTTCCTCGCTGGGGAAAAAGATGCGTGTTTTTGAATCCAAAAGCCGGAGCATACGGTTTTCTCACCCACTGCCCTTCGCTTATACAACAAGAAGGTTGACGAGGGAATGGCGTGAAAAATCTGACTGGAGCAAGAACTTCCCTGAATGCTTTCTAACCATTTACCCAAACAAAATGGAAGAGAACCTTCATTTTTGACTTTTAAAAATATTCAGAAAATGATATCTAAAGTTTGATTTCATTGCCCAGTCCACGAACCGAAAAAATACAAAAGAAAAGAATGTTTGAGAGGTCATCATGAATAGCCCTCTTTTCAATGGAAGATTTCGTCTGAGGGAAACTATTTTCTTCACTGTTTTAGGCTTGAGTATTCTATTAATAGCACTGTTAAACTCTGTTGGGCATACTCAGAGTACAGAAACAGAGCTGGAGAAAACTCCATCTCGGTCTCATTATTTTGATTGGATCAACAGCCAGTATGAAGGAACCACCGAGACCCAAACATTGATCAATATGGATTTTTTCCAATGGCTTCACGATGAGTACGGTATGGTCCTGGATATTTATGCCCTGGATGTGGGAAACATCGATGATGGCCCGTATACGGCCGGTGTGGGACGTCTCATCCCATACCATTATGGAACCATGCACAGTGAGGAATTCAAGTCTCAATTCCCGAATGGATTTATGCCATTGGTGAAAAAAGCGACCGGTTTTGGCGGCCGTTTAGCGGTTTGGATGGGACCAGATGGTTTTGGCCGCACGCCCGAAGAGGAGAAAGCGCGAATGGATATGCTCATATCGCTGTGCCGGGATTATAACTTTATTGCCTTCAAAATAGATGCGGTTGCCGGCCAGCTCAGGCCAGAGAAACAGGAAATTTTTAAACAAACAATAGACACCTGTCGGACATACTGTCCGGATCTCATGATTTTGAACCATCGAGTGAATTTTGGAGCGGCTCAGCCTGTTGTCACGACATCTTTATGGGAAGGTGTGGAGACGTATATCGATGTGTTTATGCCCAATGATCGAACAGCCATCCATCACAGGGCCGGTGCCCTCGCGCGTGAATTGCCACCGGGATTGACCAGGAGACTGGAAGATCACGGCGTGTGTCTATCTTCCTGTCTGGATTTTTGGGAAGATGAATTGGTGCTGCAGGCCTTTAACCGTTCTCTGTTGCTCTCCCCTTCGATCTATGGCAATCCCTGGTTTTTGCGTGATGACGAATTTCCAAAGTTAGCGCGGATTTTTAATCTTCATCGAAGATTCAAAGATATTCTTGTTGAAGCCATTGAGTTGCCGGAGGATCGATATGGTCCTTTTGCTGTTTCCAGGGGGGATAGCAGCACTCGATTGATTACGCTGAGAAATCTAACCTGGAACACAAAAACTTATCATGTCAAACTTGATGAGAGTATAGGATTGAAAAAGAATGAAGATGTGTCGGTGCGGCAATTTTTTCCCTCCGAACGTATTTTAGGCCATTTTAAATGGGATAGTAGTATAGAAGCCAAAGTGTTGCCGTTCAGGACTTGTTTGATTCTTGCCGCCGCAACACAAATTGATGAATGGGGCATACGCGGATGTGACTACGAAATTGTCCGAGACACTCCTGGTCAACCGATAATTATTAAATTGTTAGGAATGCCAGAAAGTACGGCCAAGATCCAACTCCCGGCAGAATATCGAAAATTCAATGCAGCCCGAATTGACGGTGTCCAAATGAATGATCTTATTCGAGGAAAGGAAATAGAAGTCAATTTTCCAGGTAAAATGAATAAAGAATCCTGGCACAGGAAGATTGGTGTGCTTCAGCCGTGCGAAGTTCCTTCCGATGCAGAAGCGCTTTTCGAAGCCACTTGTTTTGCCGCGGATAATAACGCTTTAGAAGTCAGAGCCGTACAGAGATCCGGACCCAGTCAAATACCTCAAGTCATTGCCGCCCGTGACGCGTTCTTCAACAAAAAAATGTTTGTCAATCGAGGTATATGGGATAAAAACCTGTTTGATTCTGATCTGAATACTTTTTTTATTGCGCGTTTGGACAACCGCGCTGTGCGGGTAGATTTTAGCGAAACAATATTCCTGGATAAATTAGTGATCAGGATGAGAGACAGACAGGAGCATGATTTGAATCCGGCTCTTCATACCTTCGACGAAGATACAAAAGCCCAGGTCTCTGCAGATTTAAAAACCTGGACAACAATAGAACTCGGCTGCACAGGAAAAGGAACCATCGCGTTGGCGAATGTTACTTCTGATTTAGCGATACGCTATCTCCGTATTCATGGGGCTCCGCAGAGAATAGCTGAGATTGAAGCGTATTTGAACGAAAAAAAATTAGACCGGTCAAAATGGCGGGCGTCAAATCTTTTTCATTCCTACACAGATAAACCTGCGGTTTCTGCCTGGTCATTACCTTTTCGTCTGAAGGAAATCCACAAAAACAGTCATCTTGCTGTGGCCCTCAATGGACGTCACGGGAATGAGGGAGCCTACGTGGCTCTTCGTGTGGGCGATAGATATATCGGAGCGCCGGACAGAAGCGTTTCCTTCCCCAGTAATACATGGGAATATTTCAATGTCGAATCGGAGAAAGACTACACCTATTATTTTCCTTTAGAGCCAGAGATGACCGGGAAAAATATGAAGATAGTTGTGCTCATTCTTCGAGACGGTTTGAATGAGATAAAGCCTGAAGCCTGGATCACGGCATATCCCATTCCTTATGAAAGCCGCGAACTGACCCTGTACACAAAATAGAATTTTCGATTTAATATAGTTTTAAAATAATCCTAGGAGAATAAGAATGTCTAAAAAAATCACAAGGAGAGGCTTTTTAAAAGATTGTTCCACACTGACAGCTGGAACACTTCTGGCAGGTCAGCCATCTGTAGTCTCATTTTCAAAGCCCAAAAATAATCAACCGGAGGGACAAATCTTGGAAATCGATCCTACACCCCAATTTGAACTCTCTCCCTATTTATACATGCAGTTTATGGAACCACTGGGAACCACAGATGGTTCTGTGGATGCGGCCTGGGATTTTAATCACGATTGTTGGCGCCAGGATGTGATTGATATAACCAAGGAGTTGTCCCCAACCATGCTGCGGTGGGGAGGCTGCTTTGTTTCCTATTACCGTTGGAAAGAGGGCGTCGGGCCTATGAATCAACGGAAGCCTATGGTTAATCAACTGTGGGGAGGAATCTATAATAACCAGGTGGGCACCCATGAGTTTGTCGATTTTTGCCGTCAAACAGGGATGGATCCATTAATCTGTATAAATTTTGAATCGGATGGTCGAAAAAATTGGGCCATTTCTCCCAAAGGCAACGTGCGTTCTGGCGATGCTAAAGAGGCTGCTGAATGGGTGGATTACTGCAACAATCCCTCCAATAAGACCAGAATAAAACATGGTCACAAAGAGACGTATGATGTGAAATTCTGGCAGATCGGCAATGAAACCTCCTATGGAGAGGATGCTATGGACGCTGAAACGGGAGCCAGAAAGACCCTCACTTTTGCCAGGTTGATGCGGAGAGCCGACCCGTCCATTCAACTGATTGGTTGGGGAGCAGAGGATTGGGCCAGAAAAATGGCTGAAATCGCAGGTGAGGAACTCCAATATCTGGCCTTTCACAACGGTTTTGGTCCTGGCGGTGCAGACTCTCCGCTAAGAGGAATTGAGTATCGGAAGGATTGGGCCAAAACCTGGGAATATTTCATGAAGGCTTATAAAGAGCAGCAGAGTAAAATTCAAGAAATGCGGGAACGAGTGGCTGGTCTGAGTATCCCTTTGGTCATCACAGAGTCCCACTTTTTTCTGCCCGGCCGGAATCGGTGTGAAGCCCTTTCCACCTGGGCTGCGGGCGTTTCAAATGCAAGAATTCTCAATGTCCATGAACGAAACGGTGATTTGATCAAAATTGCCACGCTTGCCGATTTTTGCGGTACTCGCTGGCAAAATAATGCGGTTATCATTCCCACACCACAAGGTTCTGGAAAAGCATTCATGATGCCCGTGGCCATGGTCATGGCCCTCTATCGAAAACACACGGGACATAAGGCGCTTAAAGTTTCCTCTTTTCCGCCTGACCTTGATGTGACTGCGAGTATCACCGGAGGCAGAATATTTCTCCATATCGTCAATACGAATCGAACTCGATCGGTGTCAACTCAATTTAAGGTCAACGGGAAAAAAATAGCCGCCGGTCGTTCATTTTGTATTGCTCTTGAACCGGATTATGAAGTTTTTGAATACAAACCGGAAATCACAAATCCCAAAGAATCATCCATTTCCCAAGACGGGAAATGGACATTTCCAAAGGCATCCGTGAGTGCCGTTGAACTGGATATAACCTCATAAGGGAGATTAAAATGTATAAAAGAGTATTTTTCCTCTTTTGTCTATTATTTCTTCTCAACACAGTCTGTAAACAAAAAGCAGACGCGGTGGATAGGGAGGAAACCGAAAAACTTCGGAATTTTTTGATCAAAAAGTCTGAGTTGAATTTGAGATTCAGCCGTCCCCCGGCGAATCGTCGTCTCTCTTTTCAAAATGTGAATATTCCTCCGGAACAATGGAAAATCAAGGCCAAAGAGAAACTGAAAGAAATTCTAAAAATTTCTGAGGTTGATCCGGGCGAAGTGAGGGAACTTCGAAAAATGGAATTTCAAGGAATCACGATTCATGCTCTTGTGATGGAAATTGACGATAATCTTTCCATCCCGGCCTATCTGTTGATCCCAAATCCCGCTGTTCCTCAAAAAAGTGCTGTGCTGGCCATTCATGGACATGGTTCGGTCGAACCGACAATCGGCCTTGTGGATGATTACCACCACTTGTATGCGCTCGAACTGGCCAAGGACGGACACCTTGTGCTCGCGCCAGAGCTGCGCGGTTTCAGCACGTTAAACGATCTTGCAGACCAAATTGAAATCAATCGGCTGGATTACTGGATAGGACGCTACAGTCAGTTCACTCTCGTCACAGATGGTTTTCTCTACGGGAATTCCGTGATCGGCGAGACGGTTGAAGACCTGCTGCGTTGGGAAAAGTGGTTTGTCAATACTTATGATGTTAAAGAACTCGATGTGGCCGGGATTTCTTATGGTGGAGATTTAGCGGTTACTTACCCGGTCTTTAGCGATCGTATCCGAAAGATTTTTGCCAGTGGCACTATGGGTTCTTTCTCAGTCATTTTCGAACGGTGCTATAATGCGCCTGCCCACTGCATTCCCGGAATTCTGGAGTGGATGGACCGGAGTGATATTGCCGGCCTGAATGCGCCCCGCCCTATTGTTTTGCATTATGGCGAGCTGGACACACCCAGTCCAACCAACGCCTCCGCATCGTATAACGAAACGGTCCCTCAATCTTTAGAGGAGCTCAAAGAAATCTACAAAGCTTTTGAAGCGGAAGAGGCGGTTCGACTTATCGTAACACCTGGCAAGCATCATGAAATGGACATACTGCAATTGTTGGAATTTTTCGGCAAATAATGAAAAGCTCTACTCATTGAAACATATAAATAGATCTAAAGAAGAATATCGTCTATCGTCGTTTGTTCTTTTATAAGTGCTGAATTTTTTCCATTCACATCCTATCCTTCAGGTTCTTCAGCCAGTTTTGCATCAGCTCTATATACCCAGGTGCATAACCGGGACTGTTTCTCAGGCGATATCTTTTCCTCTGTTCCTTCATACACCCGGTTTTCGAGAGGATGATGATGTGGTCGGCGTCCGGGAAGAGCTTGACTTGAGAAAACGGATTTCCGGCTTTTTTGATAGCTTTTTCATAGGCCTCCGCACCTTGGAATGGGTCGACTTGTGTATCTTTTTCCCCAAAAATGGCCAGCACGGGAATGGTTGTTTTTTCGATGAGCGTGATCGGATCGAAAAATCCTTCAGAGGATGGAGAACGGGGCGAAAATTGATCTTCGGACAAGATTCCTCCCCATCTCATTGAACTCACGACGGGATTTTGATCCAGATACTCTGCAGCCTCTAGATATTCTTGGTAGGTTTTGGCTCGTGCCCTCTGGCGATAGTGCTGGCGTGCCTTTTTCGCTTCCGCCTCGTCATAACCTTCGCACAGGACCTGTTTTTCAACCAGGTAAGCCGATTGTTCAACACCATCTATCCCTGCACAAGATACAGCGATCATGAAGGCGATGTCTTTTGTCATGGCTATAGCCTTGGGCATCACCCAACCCGCCTGACTGATCCCCCAGAGTCCGATCTGCTTAGGATTTATGGCCGGGTGTTTCTTCAGGATACGCACAGCCTCCACAAGAATGGAAGCACGTTCCTCAAATAACTTTCCACGCGTGAATTTTCCCGTCGACTCGCCATATCCCGGTTTGTCATAGAAGAGGCAGGCGAAACCAATGTCAAGAAAATGGCGCATGATTCGATTGGGCGCTCTGGAAAAGCTGCGTCTTGCCGGCCCGTCTCCATGCACAAATATTATCGCGGGTTGCTCTTTTTCAGGATTTGGAATGTGAAGGTCCCCAACGATTTTAAAATGGCCAGAATCAAACCGAATTTCTTCTCTGAAGTAGACTTCCTCATCGGATTGTCCTCCGATTAGAAATGGCTCATTCAGAAAAATCAATCCGCAAAGAAAAAGAAGAACGCTCAACATTAAAGTATTTCTTCTCATTTTAGTGTTCCTTTCATTGCATCCCGGATCTTTATGGCAGAATACATATTTGGCTTTTTACCTGTCTTCCTCATTATTATGTGCAAAAAATATGCCAATATTCTCTCCTGGGGTTTTCGAACCCTCATAAAACACTATATGTCCAATCTCGAACAACTTATGTTCGCATCTGAACAGAAAAAAATATTTCTCCGACTTCCCACTCTCCTTCTGTTTAAGCTCTATGCCGGATTGTTCCATAAGACTTCAAACAGGAGTTAAAACAGAAAAATATTTCTTCTTCAATACTGATAGGAACCGCTGATAAACTATTAAGGAATTAGAATCGTACTTATTCAATGTAGAGGAGTATATATTGAATAGAAAAATAATCATTATCGCCTGGTTATTTTTTTATCATTAATAGAGTATCGAAATTGAATACGAAGAAAATTCCCGGTGGCCCCGGAAATGTTTTCTGGGTGGATGCAGGCTTCATCGGGGAATTGAAGCCAAAAGAATTGAAATAAAGGGAGATAAAATGAAATTTGCAATTAGAATAATATGGATCCTCGTTTTGATTGTCCTGTTTTTTCAATCGGATGGCCAGAGCGGTGTGCATGGTTTGCTGGACAAGGAAAAGGACCGACAGGAAACCCGCTCGACCGGCGAATTAGGCTCTCCTCCCGGAACTTATGAAATCTTGTCGGATAATGGACGGATCATCATCCCATTCGAGTTCTACCGGAATAAATTCCGTTTCAAGGCAACCATTAACGGTCACGCATGCAACATGCTGCTCGACAACGGTTCGCTGTGGGACGAGCTTCTTTTCTTCGGTAGCCCGAAAGTTGATTCGATTGGATTCGAGATCACCGGAGAAACGGTCATCGGCAACACCAAAGCGGATACCTCCACGGGTATCACCCTCGGATTCAAGGATGTGGTGTTTCATGAGCAAACAGCTGTGATCACACGTTATAACGCCAGCCTTCCCAATCCATGGGAAGGGTTTGACGGTCAGGTCAGCGCGACTTTCTTCAAGCATTTCGTCGTCAGAATCGATTTCGACGAGGCTGTCATCGAATTGATTCCGCTCGGGCAATTCACCTATGCCGGCACAGGGCGGACCTTCAGGATGCATCCGGGGCCTTTTGCTTCCAGGACGATGACTGCGGATATTGTGATACAGAATGAAGAGACAGTGACACTGGATTTATTGATCGACCTCGGAGGGCTTTACCCGCTCTACCTGCCTATCGGCAGAGATGATCGGATCACGCTTCCTCCGGATGCGGTTGAAACATCACTCGGAAGAGGGCTGTTCAGTCAAAAAGGTTATCTCGGAACGATCCAAAGCGTTCGTTTCGGCGATTATAGGCTGAACAATGTACCCGCCGCTTTTACTGTCGTCGAGAAAGATGCGAATGTGTACGGAAACACGATGATCGGGCTGCCGTTATTGCGGCGTTTCAATATCATCTTTGACTATTCGAACGAACGAATCATCCTTGAACCA
>Ga0209635_10005104_pt1 | contig 10351 bp, 5 predicted proteins | sample DeeMarSWOR230_32_FD_187463 | JGI IMG/M metagenome (GOLD analysis project Ga0209635, IMG submission 187463) | Marine sediment microbial communities from White Oak River estuary, North Carolina - WOR-2-30_32 (SPAdes) (version 2) | ecosystem: Environmental > Aquatic > Marine > Intertidal zone >...
TTATCAATGGCAGCTATACCTGTAGATACTGAAACTAAATTAGAAAGAATGAATCTGAGAATGATGATGGATAATCATGCCTTACCAATGGGACCTTCTGGAATGACAGAGAGAATTGATATTACTGAAAATACAAAAATTCATCCTCAAGTGGATTATTGTGTCTCAGATATAGATCTAAAAGCATCTGAAGCGATTTCAGAAAATCTGTATTTTAAAGGACACGTTCCAGAATCAACAATAAAAAGAGTTTTTTCAGCAGGACTACTTGGTGAGAAAAAACGAAGGAGGATTGTTCCTACTAGATGGTCAATAACAGCTGTAGATGATATAATCTCAAAAGCATTGATTAGAGAAATTAAAAAGTTTCCAGAAATAAATGATTACCGCATTTTTGAGTCAACTTATCTTGATAATCACTTTAAAATTCTTTTATTTCCAGGAAAATTTATATATGAAATGAATGAAGTATGGGCACCAAATACTTTGTGGAATATATCTCTCGATGGTAAAAATCGTAATTTGAAACCACAAATAATGACAGATTTTGAGTTTTATCGTGGTAGAAAATCTTATGCAAGTAATATAACAGGAGCTTATTATGCTGCTAGGAAATCTGTATGCGAATATCTCTATAAAATCAAAAAGCAAGCGAGAGTGCTTATTTTTCGAGAAGTATCAGGAGGATATGTGGTACCTTTAGGAGTATGGGTTATAAGAGAAACTGTAAACAATGCAATGTTTACAACTGATCACATTAAGTTAGATAATTTTAACGATTCTGTTAAAAAAATGGCGGAGGGGTTCATGGTTGATTACAAATATTGGAAAAAAAGCAGTAAATTGATTAACTTTATTAAAACTCAGAAGACATTAGATACATTTATATGAATTCTCTTATTTAAATAGTTGGTGGGTTGTAATAATGATTAGCATATATAATTTAATTAATAGGGTGTAAGAGTATGATTATCGATATGCATGTTCATCCATTTTGTAAAGAGGCTTACTGGGGAGATGATTTAGAAGTTCTTGCAGATAAATTACTAGGATCAGACAAGAGAGGTCGAAGAGCTATGTATAAATTTTTTCAAGTATTTAATAGTAAAATTTCTATTGATGATTATATTACAACGATGAAAAAGTATGAGATTGATAAAGCTGTTATAGTTTCATTTAATTTAAAAAGTGCATATGGTGAATGTATAGTAACTAACGAAGATTTAGCAAATTTTATAAAAAAATATCCAAATAAATTTATCGGATTTGCGGGTATTGATGTACCTGCTCACGATGCCATTGACCAGCTTGAATACGCTATTACTTCACTTAACCTTCAAGGAGTAAAAATGGTCCCTCCTTTGCAAAAATTCGATATTTCCGATAAACAATATGATCCTTTATGGCAGAAAATGCTTGATTTAAATGTTCCATTATGGACGCATACAGCAGACCAAAAATCTGTTATTGGATCAATTACAAAATATGGACATCCTATGCTTATAGATGAATTAGCAACAAGACATCAGGATTTAACAATTATCATGGGACATATGGGTTTTCCTTGGTTTTGGCAAGCTATTTCAGTTGTTTCAAGGCATCCTAATGTATATATTGATATATCAAATCGTCCAATATATTACAAATATTTCCCATGGGATGTTTTTACCGTACGGAATTTTGAAAATAAAGTCTTATATGGTAGCGATCACCCCTTGATTAACTGGAATGAAACAATTCCAGCAGTCAAAAAATTGCCAATTTCAGATAGTTTTAAGAATAAAATTTTATATGAAAATGCCAAGAAGTTATTGAAACTGTAAAATCATTTCATTTTTAATATATTTAATATTAGTTTGTATTAAATTTTCATAGTATAAGTGATTAGTAAAATGATTAGTAAACCCATAGTGTATTGGGCTTCTCCAATTGAAATCGCAGCTTTACCAAATACAGTTAAAAATATGGTTACAAATAATTTGGTAAAAACCCGTTTTGTTTTAGACAAAATTTTAGATCATATTAAACCTGGTGACAAGGTAGGAGTAAAAGTTCATGTTGGAGAAGCGCAAAATACAAGATATCTTCGTCCTGATTTTGTTAGAGAAGTTGTTAAAGCTATAAAAACTAAAGGAGGTAAACCTACCCTTATTGAAACACAAGGGAGAGGAAATAATATCGAAAAAATAGATATAAATGAAGAATATTCTATTTGTGTTGGACATCGGAAAAAAGCTACAGATCATCTAAAAATTGCACATCTTCATGGGTATACAGAATCAATAACAGGGGCTCCATTATACTTTATTGATGGAGATCAAGGGATTGACAGAAAAATTGTAAAAATAGACGGAATTCATTTCAAAGAAGTTTCTGTGGCATCAGGACTTTTTAATTTTGATAAAATCGTTGTAGTTTCTCACTTTAAAGGCCATCCACTTGCTGGATTCGGAGGTGCACTAAAACAACTTGGAATGGGGTGTGTTACTAAACACAATAAAGTTAAAGCTCATTTTGATGGAGATTTTATTGTTAATGTTAAGAGATGTGATCTTACAAAGTGTAAACAAGAGTGTGTATCATCCTGTCCAGTTGGAGCAATCAAAATAGAGAATTCATTTGCAGTGATTAATCAATCACTATGTCATGGATGTTTTCGGTGTTCTCTGAAATGTCCTATAAAAGGAGCAATAAAAGCGCCTTTAAGACGAAATAATGATGAATTTGTAGAATGTTTCATAGATAATGCTAAAGCTGTTCTAAATTTTGGAGCAGAGAAGATTAAATATATTAATTTTGCGTTTGAGATAACATTAATGTGTGATTGTGTATCTAATGCTAGTGTGCCAGTTATTCCTGATTTGGGTGTATTTGGGTCATCTGATCCCCTAGCAATTGATAAAGCTTGCGTTGATGCTGAAACTGATGCTCCGGGACTACCTTTTTTAAATAAAGATGGTGAATGGACTAATCCCATTGAACGAGGGGTTGAGAAATTCAAAGCTTTAAATCCAATTGTTGATATTACATGGCAAATTAATGCTGCTCTCAAAAATAAACTTGGCTCTGTAGACTATGAACTTATAAAAACTTAAATTTAGTATTTTTTTTTATCTTAAATCTCATTTAGAGAACTAGTAAAGTCACTTGTTTAAAACTTTAAATGGGATTACGTTAAATATATGAATAAACTATCCAATATATTAAATTAAAAATAATTTAAGTGAAAATTATTGAATATATCTAAAATATTTTAAGAATAAAGCAGAAAAGGAATCAATTTCTGTTATTTTCTTTTTTTAGAATACGATCTAAAATGTCAATTTTTCCACTTACAATTCCACGGGACAGGTACATAAATGGAGTATCTATGGCCCCAAAAAACCATTTAGTTAGAATTTGCCCCCAAATTATTGGCCAAATTGGCAATAATCCACCAAAAGCGATACTCACGAAAATAATGCTGTCCAATGCTAGTGTGGGTATATCACTAAAAACATTTCTCAACCATAGATTTTTATCGTGAGTTAATTTTTTGAATTTGGCAAATATGAGTGCGTCTAAATTTTCTGTAATTAAGAAAGCAATCCACGAGGCAGCCGTTATTCGTAAAGTCGATCCGAAAAAGCTTAACCAAAACCCTTGAGCTTCTACTGGATCACTATCCCAATCAAATCCCCAGAAAGAAGCTGCAGATATTTCAATACTAAACCAGATAAAAATGGACATTATAATTTGTGTTATAAATGCAATGAAAATCATTCTATGTGTTGTTTTTTGACCAAAATTTTCATTTACCATATCTGTTATTTGAAATGTAAAAGGAAATATCAAAACTGCTACAGGAGCTGTAATTTGAAAATTGCCTATACTAAAATCTCCAATTTTTGCGGCTAAAATTTGAGACATTGTTATAAATAAGATATAGAATGCTATTGCAACGTCCTCTCTTTGGTACATTTTAATATATTGACTAATAAAAACCGTAGCACCAAAAATTACGATAACCCATATCAATAAGACCAGCCACATATGATTTCCCTTTATCTCTATCTACAAATTCATGCAATAATATTTAAAATTAGAATGTTACATTATGTTGAATATTAGAAAAATTATAAAGTTTATCTCTTAAATAACTTTTAAGCGTAAGAATCTTCATATTGAAATATATAATAGTGTAAAAAAGTTATCTGCTTAACCTCTTGGGTTCTTATAATAATTAAAGACGTTTCTAAATATATCAATGAAATCTCTGTAAAAATTCACCTTTACTATTTTGAAAAAGATTGATTAAGAGAACGCGAATTAGAAAATATGATTGAAAGAATAATTTAATGATAATACAGCATAGTCTTGTCATCTGGAACTCTTTTCAAATAAATATTCTAACTAAATAGAACAACTAGTTTTAAAAATTGGTTTTTTCTTAATTAATATAGTTTAAAATTTTATAACTAAAATTACATCAAGAAAAGGATGCTTGTAATGAATTTCTCTAAAAAACAAAAGTTGGTTTTGTTAATAATTATTTTGGGTTGTATTTTTCTATCGTCAAATATTATAAAAGTATCAATATTAAAGCCTTATTCAAATAAGGATAGCATAAATGAAGATCCTGAACTTATCCCTCCTGATGACATAAAAAAAATAAATGCTATCGATCCAAAGACTGAAGTAATAGAAAGTATTTACAATCGAGCAGGAAACATTTTTTGTAATATAAGTACAACAAATAAAGATTTATATATCAATCGATATCAACCCGGATTAAATATTCAACCTAACTTATTCCTTCAAAATTGGAATTTAACACACGCAAAGATGACTTTTGAGAATATTACCGCTTTAAATTATACAAAAAATATTGAAACTGAACCGACAGAATTTATCACAAGTTATTCTGAAACTGAACCTATTTATGTATATCAAAAATTTGCAGTTGAAACTGATCAATATGTAAATAATGTAAGCATCTTTATTCAAGATGTAATTGATGAAGATCATTATTCGGATGAGAATTCATGGGAAGTTTCTATAGTAAATTGTTCAGATGATCCTCTTGGTATACCTAATTCAAATGAAACTCTAGGAACCGTAATAAAGCCTCATCCCATTGATGTAGTAGCACATTGGGAAGTATTTGACTTCAAAAATTCTGAAATTGGACCGATATTCTTGAATACATCAAAAACAAATTGGACAGAAGTAAATGGTATTATGAAATACTGGTTTGCTTTTAAAGTAAAAATACCCCCCAATGATTGGCGAACTGGTGGTGGTCCAAAATTCCTTTATTTAAATCCAGATGGAAGTGATCCAGATAATATAGGAGAAGGAGAAACTTTTGCTCAATCACCTCAGTTTATAAATTTATTCTATTTCTATGAGGAAGTTATAGAAAATAAAACTGTTATTGGGAATTACATTGATGGAAATATCTCTTCTTTCACAACCTTCGATGAAGATAGATTTCTTGTTAATAGTACATGGGTTGGTGGAAGACAAACCATTCAATTAGCAGTTAGGTTTGAAATTGATAATTTAACAAGTACAGAATACACTTGGGCTGATTTAAAGAGTATTAGATATACAGAACCATTAGAATGGAAAAATATATTAAATAGTATTGTTTTTAGCATGAATTTTTCACTGGTTACAAATATTAATAAAGAAAGTTTAGTAAATGACGCAAAAATGAGATTATATAATCCATACACATCAAAATATGATAAAATAGATTCATCTTTAATTGATATTCAACATGAAGAAGAGTTCTTACAGTATTATGTAGCAATAGAACCGGAAGAAAAACTGTTTTTCATTCAACACATGAACACATCAGCCAATGGGAATAATTCTTTAATATTTATATTTGATTATGAGGGAATTGATGCTGTTCAAATATATAACATTTCAATAAATTTATTTAATATTGAAATTGGAGAAATAGAAACAATTAAGACTATCCAAAAATATGATCCAATAGTTCATGATTTACATTATTCTAATAATGTCACTTCATTAAATAGCACCTTTAATACTCCCCCTAATGAAATAATTAAATCTCTAGAGGAAAATGATGATAAATTCTTAGAAGTTGTAGGGGATTCAGGCTCAAATACAACGATTATTGATTTTAAATTTAATATATTAACTGATTTTAATAGTTCCTTATGGGATGTGGACGATCCAATCGATTGGATCTTTAAATTGCCTAATCCTAGAATTTTTCAAATTGACTTTCATATTAGTTCTAATGTTAGTATTGAAGATCCTTTAAATTTAACATACGCTGCTTTAGAAATTTATAATGGTGGAGATTTTGCTCCATTTAATGACACTGAATGGATTCGATTTTCTGACGATAAAACTTTTGCAGATATTAATGAAACCACTAAAATATTACCATTTGATTCTTTCTATTCATGGTATATAATGCATTTAATTAATGAAAGTGATAATAATTCTTTAAAGGTACGCCTTCGATTTATAGGAAATAATTCCTTTTCCCGCATAAATGTATCGATCGATGAATTTATCTTAAATTTTCATATTCAAAATGTAATTTCTTCAGATATAACTTCAAAAATAGGATTTGGATTGAATAGTGATACATTGAAATCTTCATATATTCATTTGAAGAACTTCGGAGTACCTGTATTTGATAATGGTTTATGGGAAAAGGATATTTCTGAGGGTATTCCTATTCAAGGGTTTTTTTATTTTAATGTAACATCTATTTGGCCAGAAATTGTATTTGATGTAAGTGGATTTTATACAATAGAAAAATCTCAAAATTATAATTGGGAATATAAATTAGATGATAATCAGCAAAAGGTTTTATGGAATGTGAGTTCTGATATATCGTATTATGATTATTATACTAATGTACAGTATAGTCAAGGTTTAAAATTTAATATTCCATCAGATTGGTCATTAATGGAAATTTATAATTGTTCAATCTTGCCACCTAATCCTAGTGGTGGGTGGTACTCAACGACTCAATCTCTCGAAAATTATAAAATAATAACTGTATATAATATTTCAGACGGAATTTGGAAGATAGGAATGAATTCATCAAAAACCCCACTATTATTTGCTATTAATTCAACTGATACATACATTGATAAAGTGATAAATGTTGATATTGAAATTCAAAATGAATATGGGGGAGCGATACATTTTGAAATTTATAATTCAGATTCAGATATCATTTATAGTGAAATTAAGACACTTAATGAAACCTCTTTTGAAAATTCAGTTTCATATAATTGGGATATTTTTTCAACTACTAAATTACCCGGAACATATCATTTAAAAGCCTCTTGGATCTTATATAATGAGACTCATGTGTTTCTTGCGTTAAATACAACTGAAATCATGGTATCTAAGTATAACGTAAATCTGGAAATCTTAAATATTGAAGACTTGTCTAAAACATTCATTTATGGTAGTGATATCTTAATTCAAGGAAGAATAACAAATAATGAAACAGGAACAGTTATTGAAGGAGAACCAATAATTGCTGAATTTTATGATAATACTTTTAATTTAATTGATACTAAAAGTGATGTTTCAAATAATGAAGGAATAATTCAAATGGAATATACTCTGCCAACTGGTTATAGTAAATTATCTGTAAAATTAGTTTATAATGCTTCAGGTACATATTATTCTACTGGACAAAGTATACAAACTCTTGAAATAGAGCTAATTTCACAAACAGAATACAATCTCAATATTTTCTTTAAATTCTTACCGTATATAGGAGCGATCTTAGGAATATTTATAACTACTATTGTTGCTATTAAATATAGAAAAAGTAAAATGAGAAAATTGTGGGCTGGAGATGCTAAGGTTTTAGATGATTTAGTAAAGATTTCTCATATTATGATCATCCATAAGGAAGTGGGTGTTTCAATATATAATAAGCAAATTTCACTAGAAGATATTGATCCTGATCTTATTTCTGGTTTCCTCCAAGCAATTTCACAATTTAGAAGTGAGATTAAAAAAGACACTGACTCTGCTGAAGGGAAAGGATTTGAAATGGATTATGGAGATTTTAAAATAGTGATTAATGATGGAAATTTTATTAGGATGGCCTTAATTCTTGATGGAATTCCTTCTGAAAAACTTAAAGAAAACCAAGAATTATTCATAGAAGATTTTGAGAGGAAATTCGATATGATATTGAAAGATTTTACTGGAGATATAACAGAACTTAGAGATGCAGATGATCTAATTGAGAAACATTTCAATATAAGCCTAATTTATCCACTTCAATTAGCAAAACATTATGGTGTTATTAAAATAAAAGGATTAGAAAAAGCCCTTGTTGAAGTTGCTGATCAAATTCTAAAAGAAAAGAAATTTTTCTTTATCTCAAGTCTTTTAAATTTTGTTTTAGCCGGGAGAAAAGCATCTAGAGATGAAATAATAAGTGTAATTATTGATTTAAAAAGAAAAGGTGTAATAATTCCAGCAACAATAGAATAACCATCAATAAAAGATTTATTTTTTTTTTCTTTAAATTATGTATCTATATTCCATATTATTTTAAAAAAGGGAATCTGAGATTAAGCAAACTGATATTAAGATTATCCTCAAACTGATTTCAAATTTTATCAAGGGAGATACTGGTTCATTACCTATAACAATACGTAAGAATACTAAAATTATCCATTACTACAATGAGATTGTTAGATTTTGGAGCAAATTAAATTTTATTATTAAAAAATCACTCATTGATTCTGAAACTCTTGAAATTAATAGAATTTCTAAATATCTATATGCTGCTTTTAGAATATTATGGGAACATGCTTCTGAGAAGAGAATTCTTAATGAAATAAAAGATATTAATAGAAAGTTCTTAAAAAGAATTAAAACCTTTTCTTGGGATAAAGCTCTTGTCCATAAAAGCGAAAAAGAAAAACTTAGTATTCTTACAGCCACCCCTAGTTTTGTGATTCATCATCTTTTAACTGTGATGGAAATAGAATTTCTTAAAAGTAATATTGATTTTATGAATGGATTAGAAAATAATATTAAAATCACAGTAAGAATCAATTGTCTTAATGAACAATCAAATTCTCAGGATTTATTAAAATATATTAAAAACAATCTTAAAAAGAATAAAATAGAATTTCATGAAGATTTTGATATTTCTGAATTGTTTTGGGTTCCTCTATCTAAAAAGAATAAAGTACTTAGAAACTTATTATACCAAAATGGAACTCTTATTTTTCAAGATAAAGCTTCTGCAGCCGTTATTCAAGTATTATTACCTAGACAAGAAGATAAAATATTCGATATGTGTGCGGCTCCAGGGATGAAAACAAGTTTAATTGCGCAACATATGAATAATGAGGGTCATATTTTAGCAGGTGAATTTCTAACTACACGTACAAAAATGATGAGATCCTTATTTAATCAGTTGAATATTTTGAATGTACACATTATAAATACAGATAGTATAATTTTTCCCATTCGATTTCAAAATTATTTTGATCGTATTTTACTAGATGCTCCTTGCACAGGATCTGGGGCTTTTTTAACAAATCCTGAATTAAAGTGGCGTCAGAATGAAAAGTTTTTACACCAAAATGTTGTTTTACAAAAAAAATTACTTGAAAGTGCTCTGAAACTTTTAAAACCTAATGGAGTTTTAGTATATTCTACTTGTAGTCTTTATCCAGAGGAGGGTGAGTATCAAATCTTAGAAGTTATAGATCAACTTGAACCATTAGATTTACCAAATTGGTTCTCTCCAAGTTATAAAATTAATAATAATTCAGTTCCGGGAACAGGAAGGTTATTTCCTTCAGTTCATCATACTCAAGGATTTTTTATAGGAAAATTCAAAAAAAAAGGATAATTATTCCTATTATGGCAAAAAGGAAATTTTGGACAGTAGGTCAGATTGACGCGACTGGTGTACGAGGTCCACATGAGAAAGAACTTGAAGATATTAGCAAAGCGAAAACTCCTCTTTTTATAAACATAAATATGGATCTCTTGAATAGTATTGTAAAAAATGAACTTGGAGGTACAATTGAAAATATTGGCTTTAATGAGGATTGGACAATTAGTCTTGAAATGTTTCCAGAAGTAAATATTCATATGGCTTATTCATATTTTGGAGATGAGTTTGGTGATGGTATTGAGGCTGAGTTCAAATTTTACTTCTCAGGAAAGAGAATTTGCTGGGTTCCTGGAGAGGACAGTGCAACATTTATCGATATTGTTATGGACCTCATAGAAAGGAAAATTAAAAGTGAAGAACCTTTTGAAAAAAATTATGATAAAAAAACAGATTTGATGAAAAAGGTTTTAAAGCAAAGAAGTG
>Ga0209635_10005105_pt1 | contig 10347 bp, 7 predicted proteins | sample DeeMarSWOR230_32_FD_187463 | JGI IMG/M metagenome (GOLD analysis project Ga0209635, IMG submission 187463) | Marine sediment microbial communities from White Oak River estuary, North Carolina - WOR-2-30_32 (SPAdes) (version 2) | ecosystem: Environmental > Aquatic > Marine > Intertidal zone >...
ATAATGGTGTTAAACTCTGCATAACTTGTAAAATTCCCTCGGTACCTTATAGTTCCTGTCCTGTCGATAATATCTATAAGAGGAACGGAATATACATAATAATTTTTATATGCCTTTTGTTGAGGATCTGTTACTAATAAGAATTTCGGTCGGAAATTCTTTTTAAACTCTATAGCTTCTCTGTTATCATTTCCGATAGCTATACCGATGATTTGCAAATCTTTATAGTTTAGATGTATCTTATTTATTATTGGAACTTCTTCCTGACAAGTATGACAATAGGCATTAAAATGAAACAACATTACTACATTACCGTAGAACCTCGATAGAGAGATGATGTTTCCTTCAATGTCTTTTAAAGAAAAGTCTGGTGCTTCTGAACCTATCATATCGCCTATCGCAATTTGTGGAAGAAGCAAAAGTGTGAGTAAAGTTATCCAAGTTTTTTTCATAAATTATCCTTATTCTCTAATAAAAAAATTTCTCCTATAGATTTTAGTTGATTAATTGAGAGAACTCATTAGAAGCGTTGCTTGTCATCGCGTACTCTTTTTTAATTCAAATAGAAAACTGCCGATAACTAAGCCAATTTACTAGAAATTTAACTCAATTGTATGTGATTAGCAATGGGAACAAGATAGTATTTTAATGGGGAGAAAGTAGTATTTACGACTGGTTTGTCAGGTTAAGCTCACTATAGAAAAAATGAGGAAGAGGGGTAAGGTTATCAGGAGATTTCCTAGCGGGACTCTGACTCCAATACATAGTGGTGCCTATAAGAAGCGAAAAAGTTTAGTTCTTGCCAAAAACTTGTGGAAATTCACTTACACAACTTACGTATAGTAGTGTAAGCTTTTTGATAATGTCTTTTTGATTAAAAATTTTTCAAAACACATGTTAGATTAAGTCTAGATTTTCACAAATTAGATTAAATGAAATTACCTGATCTACTTACCCTTCAAGGTGAGGAGAGATTTTTTATTTTCTTATCCATGATGACCCATCCTTTTTTCTAACAAAAATGAACTTTACCTCACCTTAATTCGTTTGAACCTGATACCTTTATCCCCCTTGAAGGGCTTCCTGTGGTCGTGCTCATTGCTTATAATTTTCCAGGGGATACCCTTTGGAAAGGCATCACAGGTTGCCTTTCCCTTGTTCCCTCTGTGAAGGTGCTTACACTTTGTACATTGCGGTATTACGTTCATTTAGTTTTAAGGGGACGGAGTTAAGAAGTGAAATCAATTAATAATCTGTTGAATATTTTCTATAGCATAAAATGTCAAGACATAAGAGAATAAATTTGCCAGTCACTATTTATTATGTTATCAGCTGGTGTGTAGAAAGGTGAAATATATTTCGGGATGATGCTGCAAGGATAAATGTTTAAACCGTTTAGAACAGGGTTTAGAGAAACAGGTTGCCGATGTATTGTCTGCTTGCTGATACCGTATCATTTACATCTATTGGTTCAAACAGGTGAACGTGCACTAAGCAACCTAATGAGGATGCTATTTGAGTGGATATTACATCTATTTTAATCTTCTTTCATACTTATTCAGTACAAGGTCTATCCCCTCTCTTATATAAACCGCTCGAGGAATTTTTGTTTTTGCGGATAGTCTCTTAAGTTTTTCTAATTGCTCTTCATAGATGTGAATAGACGTCAATACTTTTCTTCCTCTCATATAGATCTCCTCCTCTTATTTGTTTTATCCATAAAAATTTTTTACCTGGTCAATCTCATAAATTCTTTAACTGTGTTAAACTTTCTCATGCAATTTGATTGCTCACCTTGAAATGACCCTTGTTGTTGAGTGTGATCTTTGCCAACCGCGAGTCTACATCCTGAAGTATTTTACCAATAATAAACTGGTATACATAACACTTCGGTTTTTTCTTCCTTCATAAAACTCCAATAATTTTTTATCAACGCTACTGCATATTCAGGTTCAAAAGTGTTAATAAAACTTGATAATCTCCTGGAAATATTTTCTATTTTGAAATTGGAATATGTGCCCTCATAGGTCTGAACTTCCTTTTAAATGTAACACAAAATCCACTTTTGCTCCAGTATTGGTGCGCCAAAAATTTATCTTATTACATCAATTACATATTTAAACGAATAAAAACGTAATTTTTTATTATTACACCTGCATGAAGACATATATTCAGGGTGTTCATATTTTCCATCAGATTAATTCTAAACCCCATACCCATAAACAATAGAGTGGGATTCTTTGAAAGCTCTTTTTGTCGATTTTTAAAAAAGAATCTTATTTCCCTACACATAGGTTTCTTGTAATAGTAAGATGTTTCTTAAGCTGACGAAAATCAAGTTTTTAAGATTCTTCATCAGGTCTCTTTGGATAATCATGGTAACCCTACTATTATTACATAATATAAAATAACAGATTAATTGTGTATGCAAATTTGTCAACCTTCTGGATACTATTCTTGAAAAGGCTAGACTCCTTATTTTTTAATTGTACAAAAATGTACAGTCTCCGAATCAGCTCACTTTCCTCCTGATAATTTAATTAGTTATACTCCTATTCACGCTTAAGGTGTACAAAAATGTACACCATTGAGCTTCCCTTGAAAAAACTAATCACTCCTTATTGTGTAAAGAAAATAATTAATTAACCGATAAATTAATTATCGCTACTCATTTCCAAAGGCAGGAAAAGTTGGCAAGAATCTTGCTCGGTTCTATGGACTAATGGATATAAATTATTTTCTATTAAAATACAAGGAGAAAATATGGAAGATAGAGCTAATGTCTTAGTTGTCGATGATGATTTGGGTCCTAGAGAGTCGATGAGGATGATTTTAAAACCTTTGCACAATGTCTATATTGCTGAAGATGGTGAGGCTGCCCTGCGTGTGATCAAAGAGGAGCCAATTGATCTTGTAACTCTGGATCTTAAAATGCCGGGAATGCAAGGCATTGATGTTTTAAAAGAAATCAAAAATTTTGACCCTAATATAGAAGTTATTATCGTTACCGGATATGGGACATTGAAAACCGCTACTGAGGCTATGAAATTTGGGGTGAAAAGCTATATTAGCAAGCCTTATAATCTCAATGAGATCACTTCACTCATTGATAAAGCCATTGAGCGCAGGAGGTTTAACCTTAAATTGAGGCATTTTTTTGAGGATGCTATCTTCTCAGATGAAGAGAGGGTAAAAGAAGAAGAGGTGAATATGCAGCCTCCTCTGGCTAGCAATGCCTTAGAGCGGCCTGATATAGCTGAGAATCTTCTTGATGTTACCGAATTGAAATTTAAGAGAATGAGAGAGATGAAAGAGGGTTTCTCCAAGGAAATTGAAGAGCTAGAGGAAAGGTTAATCCACTCGGAGAGACTTTCCTTAGTAGGGCAATTGGCTGCCGGGTATGCCCATGAATTGAATAACAGCTTAAGCACCATGCTAGGCTATACCCAATTTGTTCACCATAAGATAGACAAGAATCACCCGGAGCTTTCAGATCTGCTGGGTAATATTAGCACCATATCCAATCAAATTGAACGAGCCAGTAACATTACACAAAGTCTACTCAATTTATCTCGTAAAAAATCCTCTGAAAGGGAACCCACAGACGTTCAAAAGCTCATGGAGCGAGTCTTATCATATGTTGAATATCGTACCCACTCCCTAGGAATAAAGGTATCGAGACACTATGAGTCTAAATTACCACTAATATCAATTGATCCTAGAAAGTTAGAGCAGGTTTTTCTAAATCTAATCATCAATGCCTTTCAGGCAATGTCAGAGGGTGGTATTCTGAGAATTACAGCACGTCGGGTTAAAGGGGAACGGGGAGATACAGTAAGATTGGAGTTTGCAGACAGCGGTGAAGGGATCTCGGAGCAAAATTTGAAGAAGGTCTTTGATCCTTTCTTCTCAACTAAAAATGGAAGTGGGGGTACGGGCTTAGGTCTTTTCATCTCTCGAAGGATTGTTGAAAATCATCAAGGAAGCATTGAGGTGGTGAGTGAGAAGAATAAGGGTGCTACCTTTATATTAGAGTTCCCATCCATTGGAGATATAAAACTGCAGAGTGCACACCCTCAAAATGATTAAGGATCACTTCGCTTAAGGAACAGACCTTCGGCGTTGAGGGTAGGTCCTTCGACTTTAGGGCTCCTTAAGCGAAGCGCTCCTCAGTCCTCACTCTAAGTGGTCTTCACGTGAAACGCTCTTTACAAGGGGTAAGTAATGACAGATAGGTGGATCAGATGCGTGGAGTGCAACCAAGTGATACATGTTACAAATTATGAGTGCTCCCCACAATATCACTGTGATGAGAATCTTGAAGAGATTACAGAAATACCTATGGATGATATGAAGCACTTTATGGTGAAGCATAAACATCATAAGATGGAAGAGCTCACTATAATTAAAAATTCTTTTATAAGTGAGGGACGCTATGGTGAACCATTGAAGGTGAGCTATTTTGAGGCTACCAATGGTAAGGACCGATTTGTAGTTAAGAGGTGGCGAGAAGATATTAATACCTCCTTACAATATGAACTTATCCCAGGGTATATTAAGACTGCCTTCACACTAGAGGTACAATATGATGAGATAAGAAAGCAGATGAGTGAGGAAATTAAAACTCCCCCCATTGCGGAAACTAAAATCGAACGATTCGTCCAGATCGTTGAGAAGGTGGTTTCTCAATCCTCTATTGAAGATAAGATGGAAATAACTGCAGAAACAGATACTCCCCTTATCTCTCACTGTAAGATGGACACTAATTCTATTAGAAAGATCTTAAGTCTAAGCGGAGAAATTTTCGATGCGGAAGAATTGAAGAAGGTGGAGCAGTTCATACATCGAAATAATAACTATAACGAGCCTATGACGCTACTGCTTAAAAGGAGATTTACAATAAAGAGAAAGCGTACTACACCACTTGAATCAAAAAAAGAACCATCATCACTTCTTGATGAAGTAGTTACACAGAGATCAAACCTATAACTTAGTGAGAAGAGTTTACCCCGTTAAATAAATATCTCGAAGTGATCTAGTTCGGAAGTTATGCAGAGAGATATATTTATAATATGTGCTGAAAACCAACTGCTTATTTAACGGGGTTTACTTTCGCTATCATCAATTCTTCATCAAGTTGCTCTAGCTTCACTAACAGCTGCCTTCTATTCTTTTCAAATTGAGGATGCAAAGCTTCACTGATTGAACGTATCCGAGGGCTCTTAAACTTAAGGGGATCAATGAACCTTCCTCTTTTCTTTAAGCGATAATCCAGGTGAGGTCCTGTAGCGAGCCCGGTAGTTCCCACATAGCCAATTACCTGACCTTGTTTAACTCTCTTCCCCTGTTTCATTCCCTTCGCATATCGTGAGAGATGTCCATAAAATGAGGTATAGATATGGTTATGCCTTATTTTAATACATTTTCCATAATCTTTTTTCCACCCAATGAAGATGATCTTTCCATCACAAGTTGCTTCAACAGGAGTACCAGTTGGGGCTGCGTAATCTACACCTGAGTGGGGGCGATAGATTCTCAAGATGGGGTGAAAACGCCTTTTAGAGAACCTGGAACTTATACGACTGTAGCGGAGGGGTGATTTGAGAAACTCCCTGTTAACAGAGCTTCCATTATCATTATAGTAACTCCCTCTTCCTTTGGCATCTTCAAAGTAGAAAGCTCGAAATCGTTTTTCTCGATTGGTAAACTCTGCAGCCAGAATCTTCCCATACTTTACGAACTCACCACCTCTATATATCTCTTCAAAAAGAAGCTTAAAGCTATCATCTTTTCTGAGGTCACTGAAAAAATCTACATCCCAGGCAAAGATGTCGGCAAAATTTAAGATCAACTGGGGGGAGCATCCTACCTCACTACCATCTTCATAAAGGCTACTCTTGATTGTGCCGCCGATAGTGCGAAGTTTGATATCAAATGTGATTTCTTCCTTAGAGGCACAGTATCCTTGATCAGTTTTGGTCACTACTAACATGTACTGATCATCAAGGCTGTATTCTAAACGCTCTAGTGTGTGGTTGGTAGGATTAATCCTTAGTGTCATAGTATTCTCTGGTTTTATTTTTTTGAGGTTATAAATCTTTTTACTGCTCTCTGTTACCTGAAAAATCTCCTGGGGAGAAAAGTCCAAGTTCAAAAGAACCTCATAGAAGGTATCTCCCTGCGTAAAGGTATACTCCACAGTTGTAATCTTTTTCTGATGTTCACCATGCACTAGATGACCTTCATTCTCATCACTAACTGGAGCACTCATTTCTTTTTTATAGCTCACTGAGGCTTCTTTAGAGGCAGCTAAATAACCCAATATGAATCCAGCTAGGAAAAAAGGCAGAATAATTAATCCTAGTTTTAGAATATTCCTTCTCGTATTCCTCCTTCTCATCGTTCCCCGTGGTTTGAATTAAATTAGGATGCAGATTGTGGCAGATAAATTCCCAAATCCTTATAAGCTTTCCATACTTTCTTTCTTAACCTGTCATCAACAACTTCATCGTTCTCTTTCCCTCTCTTTTAACACACAACCCATAAATAAAACTCGCAACAATATTACTCGTTAATCACCGCTCATCTTAAGTTATTTGGGTTTTTCTTTTTTTAAGTAACCTGATAGGAGCTGCATAATCATTTAACTTAGCCCAAACTCAGTAGTAAATTATAGCATCATCTCATAAAAGTACAAAGCATTAGATTATGCAGTCATCTTTTTTTTACTCTTTTTGATCACATTTCTTTAAGGACTCGGATTCAGCTTTTTTATTTTAGTATATGAAACATTTATCTCTTTCGCCTTGAAGTTTTTCTAGAGATCGTGTAGCCTAAAATAAAAAAACTCTCTTTGGAAAATGCGTCATGAAACTACCTGAACTCTTAGTGCCAGCTGGAAATCTGGAGAAATTAAAATTTGCGGTTCACTATGGTGCGGATGCTGTCTACCTAAGTGGTAAAAAGTATGGATTAAGAAGCTATGCAGGAAACTTTACCCTCTCTGAGCTAGAAGAGGGTGTTAGGTTTGCCCATAAGAACCAGGTTAAGGTCTATGTTACCGTTAATATTGTTGCTCGAAACGATGATCTTATCAACCTTCCTGATTATCTAAACTTTCTGAGCGAGCTAGGGGTTGATGGACTAATCGTTAGTGATCCTGGCATCATCTCTCAGGCTCGTCAGATTGTTCCGCACCTTCCTCTTCATTTAAGCACGCAGCTTAGCACCTCCAACTGGTGTAGTGCTCAGTTTTGGCAGCAGCAAGGAATATCCCGCATTAATCTCTCAAGAGAACTTTCCCTTCAGGAAATTGCACAGATTAAGCAAAGGGTCCCTATCGAAATTGAAATCTTCATACATGGGGCACTGTGTGTCTCTTATTCTGGAAGGTGTCTTCTAAGCACCTATCTTGCGCAAAGAGACCCTAATCGGGGAGAATGTGCGCATCCCTGCCGCTGGAAATATTCCCTCATGGAAGAAAAACGTCCCAATCTATATTTCCCCATTACCGAAGATGAGTATGGGAGTTATATTTTCAACTCAAAAGATCTCTGCCTTATAGAGTATCTTCCTGAGATTATAAGATCCGGGGTTGATGCCCTCAAAATTGAGGGTAGGATGAAGGGAATATACTATGTTGCTGGTGTCACTCGAATTTACCACCATGCATTGGGTTGCTATGGAAAAAACCCTGAGGAGTATCTATTTCAAGCTCAGTGGCTTGAAGAATTAAAGAAGGTGAGCCACCGAGACTATACTACCGGATTCTGCCTTGGTTACCCTTCCAAAGAGGGTTTTAATTACGTTTCTTCTGAGTATATCAGAACTCACGAATTGGTAGGGGTGGTGAAAGAGGTCTTTCCCTCGCCAGGGAAGAGCTATTCCTCTGATTCTGCGAAGTTCGTTAAACTTCAGGTTCGCAATAAAATCATCCGGGGTGAAAAGGTTGAGTTTATGGATAAGAATCTGAATAACTATCATACCCGATTGGAAGAGATGATGAGTGAGCAAGGGGAAATCCTCCCATTAGCCCAGCCTGGGCAGGAAATTGTGATCAAGACAACCTTACCGGTAAGTGCAAATGATCTTTTACGAAGGGAGAAAATCTTCTCATAGGTTTCAGACTATAGAATTGCTGTCCTCTTACTTCCTTTGACAATAGGAACAGTATCAATTTAGATATTTCTCTTGGTAAAGTTCTATTATTCATTCATCACTCTTTACAGTTCCAAGAAAGAACTCCTCAGTTTTTCTCCTTACCTACAGGAGCCTTCAGCTAGAAATTTCCTTCTATTTCAATATATTGGACTTGACATTCAAATATATACAATATATAGTATATTAAAAATATAAAAAATGTTCCGTAAGGCAATTAAGTCATAGAATACTTTTCAGCTTGATCCCTTTGTGTTTCAGAGAGAGTTTCATTATTAGTACTTGCAAGGAGTTTTGATAAGGAGTTGCTCCTGTCTTCTTTCAGGAGGAATATTTGGAAAACAGTTTTCACTTTTAAGATCGTTGAATATATGCTTAAACTCAAGGTCAATTAAAAGGCTTTTGCGAACAGGAGGGAAGATGCTGAGAGGATAAAATAATTGACAAGGTATCCTTTTTAAGTTATTTTATTCGCTACATATTTTTATAAATTGTAAAAGATATTATGTCATTTCCTATTGACAAAATCTCATTTTGTGAATATATGAATAGACTTTAAAATGGTCAGATTTAAGAAAAATCAGAATGCTCTTGAGATTAAATTAGATGAAATAGAAGAAAGTGGATATCACCTATCCTTTAGCAAGAATAAGGATTGGATTAAGGATATATTTAGCGATATAAAAAATATTGATTTTACTTTTATTGACGACATCAGGATTGAGATAGAGATTTTAAAGATTGGAAGGAGTGTTTTTACTAGTGGCCTGATCAATACAACCATAAAGATGTGTTGTATAAGATGTCTGGATGATTTTCATTTCCCTCTTGAGGTCGCTTTCAAGTATAATCTTTGTCCATCAGATGAAAAGGAGTTCTTGCCGGAAGTGAAAATCAACAAAGAGGATTTAGACTTGCTCTACTATCAAGGGGATGGTATCGATATATCGCCATTGATCAGAGAACAGATCCTTTTGAATATTCCCTCATATCCTCTGTGTCGAGAATCTTGTAAGGGAATATGTCCCCAGTGTGGATCAAACTTAAATCACCTTCCATGCCAGTGTGATAAAAAAGAGGTAACTAACTCTAAATTTGAAAAACTTAAATATTTTCATGCAAAACACTAGTCCTATATAAGAGAGAAACTACTATGGCTTTACCACGTAGAAAGCTTTCAAAATCGAGAAAGAGAAAGCGTCGCACTCACGCCCGTCTACCCCAGGTGAGCTTAACCATCTGTCCCCAGTGTGGTGAGTCAAAACTCCCCCATCATGCGTGTCCCCATTGTGGAACTTATAGAGGCCGAGAGGTACTCAAAATAGAAGAAGTGTAACCATACTTTTCTTTGCAATTTTTTTTGGAAAATGACCTTTTAAGAGGTTGACCTATGATAAGAGCTCAGATTGTTGGTACAGGTTCCTATGTGCCTGAAAAGGTGCTGACCAACCAAGACTTAGAAAATATGGTTGATACCAGTGATGAATGGATTATCGCTCGCACCGGTATTAAGGAGCGGAGGATTACCATCGATGGAGAGGCTTCTTCAACTCTTGCAACCTATGCTGCTCAGAGAGCCTTGGAGATGGCAGAAATTTCGCCCGAAGAATTAGATCTGATCATTGTGGGCACCGTTACCCCTGATATGTTATTTCCCTCTGTGGGGTGTATGGTTCAGGATAGATTAGGAGCAAAAAGGGCAGTTGCCTTTGATATCTCAGCAGGATGTACGGGCTTCATCTATGCACTCTCTGTTGCAGACAATTTTATTAAAAATGGAAGTTACCAAAAGGCTTTGGTAATTGGTACTGAGAATCTCTCAAAAATAACTGATTATGAGGATAGGGGAACTTGTGTATTATTAGGAGATGGTGCGGGTGCAGTGGTATTAGTTAAAGAAGAGAGCGAAAGGGGTATTATATCCACTCATCTTCATTCTGATGGAAGCTATGGAAATCTCCTCTACCAACCAGGAGGAGGAACTGCCGTACCTGCTACCCATGAAAGTATTAATAAGAGATTACACTATCTTAAAATGGACGGCAATAAACTCTTTAAGATTGCTGTTAAGTCACTGGAAGATGCCGTTCTTGAAACACTTGCTTTTAATAATATCAAAGATCATGAAATTGATCTCCTCATACCCCACCAAGCTAACTTAAGGATAATCCAAGCCATAGCAAAGCGATT
>Ga0209635_10005108_pt1 | contig 10343 bp, 15 predicted proteins | sample DeeMarSWOR230_32_FD_187463 | JGI IMG/M metagenome (GOLD analysis project Ga0209635, IMG submission 187463) | Marine sediment microbial communities from White Oak River estuary, North Carolina - WOR-2-30_32 (SPAdes) (version 2) | ecosystem: Environmental > Aquatic > Marine > Intertidal zone >...
GAAATCTCCGTGATGTGGGGTGCGTAAATAATCACCTCTCCCCCATCAGCCACAACCGGTTCCAACTTGTACATGCCCTTGGCGGCTGTCCAGAGATCATCGTACATCTTGGGCATAACGGACAGTACCTGGTGGTAGGGTTTCTCAACATAGACAATGTGAACTTGTGCCGACAGGTCAGCGGCCCGGGACCAGGCTTCCTCGGGAGAACCGATATACAAGCCAGCCAAGCCACCGTCCTTAACCACCAGGCAAAAGCACAGCTTGGGCACCTTAATCAGCGACGCCGCACGGTCTATAAAAGCGCGCACTGGAGTGTGCTTGGTGCCGATGATCTCATAGCTGGTGATCAGCGCCCCCAGCCAATGGGTGAAGTGAATGACCTCCGGTCCCGAAATGCCAGGGAAGAAATACTTGTTGCCCCCGGAGAAACCTATCACCTCATGAGGGAAAACGGGTCCGCAGACGACAAGTTGGTCATAGTCGAGCACCATCCTGTTGATGGTGATCGGCACCTCTGTCGAGAGCAAACCACGACTCAGGTCCTCCGCTTCGCTGGCAGAAATCACCCCTACACCACAGAATGTCTCGGGTCTCTCCCAATGGTGATTGAAGATGCGCACACCGGCATAGCGCCCTGCCAGCTCGTCCGCGCTGACCCCCAGTCGTTGCTGGATCGCCTGTTCCGTCATCGGCTGGTGGGTGCCTAAGGCGATAAGGTAGTCCAGGGCCGCCACCTCACCCCAAAGCAACTCATGGAACAGACGGAAGAATAGGTCAATAGGACCACTCCGCGTACCGTCAGGAACAATCACCAGCACCCGTTTCTGCCGCAAACCCGCTTGAGCCAGAGCCTCAGCTACAAGATCACGCACCTCAGTTTCAGTTAGGAGTCTGACCTGAGATCCTTTTCCTACTACCATGCACATGACTCTCCACTAAGCGTTGAGAATCCCTGCCTAACAGCACCACAACGACATATGCGAGTTACCTCCTGACAACCCTCCCCTGGACCGAATACAGCGATTGGGGAGAACTCTTCACTGCTGCGGCTTGAGACGTCGGTAGTAAGAGTGACTGGGGTACAGCGCCCATGATTCCCTGCACACGCGGCCACTTGCAGTAGCCCGCCGCCTCCGTCTGGGCGGAGGCCAGTGATAAGCGCTTCGTGTCTTCGCCTTCCTAGCGCGTCTGCACACGGTGCAATGCCTCAATCTCGCCGGCCGCCATCGGGCAGAAAGAGGGATAACGCTCGCTGCCTGGCTCATTCTGGCAGGTCTGCACCCGGCAGATGCTGCATTTCAGTTCCACGTTCTTCTCCTGATCATAGCGCAGGCACCAAATACCACCTGGATGTCGTGCTCATGGCAGAATTCTACGGCCGTCGGCGACTCCGAACCAGGTTGCATCCACACCCGAGTCAGGCCAAGTTCGGCACACTGCTGCACCACCTGCTCAGTCACATGCGGTGGCACGACGGTATCCACCACTGCGGGCCTCTCGGGCAGATCGGCAAGGCCGCGGTACAGTTCCTGGCCTTCAATCTGACCGCCACGCGGGTTTACCCCATACACCGTGTAGCCCGCGCTGCGAAGGTTGCGAAAGATCATGTTCCCGTACTTGGACGGATCCGTTGAGGCACCCACCACTGCCCACACGCGCTGGTTGATGAACTCCCGAATAAGATTCTCCACTTTCTCCTCGTCTTGATGTACATTGCTTCTCCTGGGCCACGGTCCACGTTGGGTATTGGGAATGCAAGATGTGATCCACGTGAAGTAAAGGCCAGTGGCAGCCCCAAGTTCATCAGCCCCCATAAGGCCCATATCCATGTCGGTCAAGCAGTAGCTACGCATGCCTTTGACCACAGCACAGGTGATGTCGGCCACAACCCACGCCGGTCTGGACACCCTAAGGACTCAAGTCAGCACCCCACCCAACGCCGGCGGTCACATAGTCATCCCCAAATTCGGTGGCAAGGATCTCCATCGCTCGCTCCCCCGTACAGTGGCAGGGAGCTACACTCTGCACGCCGAGCTCCCAGAAAGTCTCGCAGATTTGGCGTACTTGGGCAGGACTGGCACCACCCAGGTGAAAACCACCGAGCACCAGATGTATATCATCCTGACCAACATCTTTCGCCCGACGCACCATCTGCGCGATGCCGGGATGCGCACAGCCAGTGATCACAACCAGACCCTGAGTAGTCTTCAAAACCAGGCCTTGCTCTGGGATGTTTACGCCCATCTTTCCAGTGGTGTAGATGCCAGGCAGGATCTCCTGCGGCTCGCTCACTTCGTGTACCGTCACCAGTTCTCGCAGCTGGTTCTTGTATCGGGTCGGGAAAGTGACAGGAACGTACACATCCGGCCGGACACCCGTGCCCAGCAGACTCTCCATACCGCCGGTGTGATCTCCATGTATGTGCGAGAGCACCACCACGTCAACGTCCTGAGGAACCAAGCCGAGAGTGCTCAGGTTGTTGAGCAGGATAGAACCGTCGCCCCCTGTGTCAAATAGCAGGATTGCCTCGCCATATTGCACCCAACAAGCGAATCCCCACTCTGTCCGCAGACGCGGGTCGTACGCATTGTTGTCGTAGACGATGGTCAAGCTCATGTTCTCAGGGAGCTCCTCCTCGGCTGGCAAAGGCGTGAGCGCCGGCTTTGTGCTGGATTCAGGTCGCGCTGTGCAATGCACTGTGAGCAAAATAACCAGCACGAACACGATTCCCCTTACTACTCTGTTCCATGTGCCGTTCATCACTTCAGCTCCAGATTGTGATTCCCAAGACTCACTGGCCCGCGATGCAGCTCTCGCGTGGCCGTCGACGACTTGTGGCCTGCACATCTACGGGCGCGACCTGAGGACGCTCTGCTGTGTAGACATTAATGGTTGGCAGTCCCGCAAACTCGGCGTTGATGGCCGCCATCTCGGTTGCCGACAAGGGATGCACTGGGCAGGGACGAAGTGGCGTGTTGAGTTGCACTTCGTCAGGACGGAGTTTGCGCGCCAATGCCGCCATTTGCTTGGCCTGATCTCGATTGGCTTGCACGAACATCATCTGCAGGGCTAGCTTACCGATGAAATCCTCGCGGAATTCACGGATGCCATCGATGATTTGAGCCAGCGAGATTTGTCCAGCAGGGCGATTTATCGCCTGGAAAAGGGCCTCGTTCGGGGCGTCCACTTTAGCTGCGACGATGTCAAAGTGCTTCAGATCAGATTGCACATCCTGCCGCCAAATCAGCGAGGCATTGGTCAAGATAGCAACGGGATGATTGGCCATTGCTTCTCGCACCACGGCAACCAACTCGCTCAAATTGATGGCCAAGGTCGGTTCGCCCACGCCAGAGAAGGTTACGGTATCAATGGGTACATCCTCTACTGCGGCCAATTGCTTCCGGAGTACATCCGGTGTAACAAAGCGGCGACGCTCTGTGAGTGGATGTATCGTTCGTCCTAGCTGACAATAGATGCAATCAAAAGAGCAGGTTTTGCCCTTCGTGGAGACAGGATCAATGCCTAACGAGCGCCCTAGACGCCAGGAAGGCACGGGCCCGTACACGATGCTTTGGATCTGAGTCTTGCTCATAGATGAGGGCTGCCTTCTGCGCTTAATCGTGTGGGTGGTGATGTTCGCGGCCCTCGTGATGCTCCAGAGGACCGCCGAGTTTCTCCAGGGCCTGGGCCAGGATGTGGTTCACCGACTCGAGGTTCTCCGCCGCCGTGAGCATATCAACCTGAGCTAGCCCAACTCTCTCTGCCCAACGACGAAACTCCTCCGCGTGTTCTTGGTTGTGTTCCACCCAGTGCGGCAGGAGCAAGCGCAGCTTATCCTGGTCGCTCAGGGGAATCACGTCACTCCTTTCCTTCCGCAGACGGAACCAACGTCACGACGTGTTTCAGGAAATCTATTGACGCTACTTTGGCCAGCACGAGACGTGGTTCTTCGAAGAATGCGGCCACTCGAACTCCATCGCCAGTGACCTCGAGAAAAGTAACCTCGCGCATGACCTCTTCTTTACATCCGTCTCGAAGCAAATACACAGTTGCCTGGCACATATCATTCACTCTCTTCCTACTCTGCCATCCAGCCCAGATGACAAGCAGCTTCAGTGCAACAACTCGGTATGATCCACAATCTCTCCGGCCACATAGGCCTTGACAGCGGCCTCTATGTCTGCAACATCGGTCAGTATGGCCTTGATACCAGCCTGTTCCAGGCTCTTTCGTGCGCCCCAGCCCATGCCACGCGCCAGCAATACCTGGCAGTCTTCTATGGCGTGGATCATCCGTGTGTGGCGATCCTGGGCCTCCGGGCCAAAGCCATGTCGCTGACCCTGTTCATGCCGTTGTTCCTGACCTGCAAAATGGGAGTGCCCCAGCTTGTCGCGCATCTCCCGCTTGATGATCTTGCTGTCTTCGACGGTCAGCACGGCATAGTGAGTAGCTCGCCCAAAGTGCTGGCTGATCGTCAGACCATCGTTCGTCACCGCTGCTATTCTCATGGTAGCACTCTCCTCTTTGCCTTTTCTGCCTATCTACCCAGAGGCTTACATTTCACAGTAGGCAGCAGTTCGGAAATCTTCTCAGCGATGGGCAGAAACACATCACCAGAATACTCTTCGACTTGGCCGGTGTCACAGTGAAGCGCCAGTCCCGAGTCCAGTGGGATTCGACCCAGCAAAGGCACGCCCAGCGCTTCCGCTGTCTCCTCAGCCCGGCTGGGCCCAAAGACGTCAATCCTTTTCCCACAGTCAGGGCACCGGACGTAGCTCATGTTTTCGACCAAGCCCAGGATGGGGATAGCCAGTTGCTGCGCCATCCGTGCCGCTTTGCGCACAACCATACCCGCCAAGTCCTGAGGCGAAGTTACCAGTAGAACTCCGCTCAGTGGTATGGATTGCATCACGGTGAGCGTAGCGTCTGAGGTGCCCGGCGGCAGGTCAATGACTAGGGTATCCAGAGTGCCCCAAAACACGTCGCCCCAGAACTGTTTGATCGCGCCGCTTATCAGCGGACCGCGCCAGATCACGGCCTCATCCTCGGTCGGGAGTAGCAAGTTGATGGACATGACTTTGATGCCGCTAGGAGTTTCGGCGGGTAATATGCCCAGAGGGCTCGTCCCTAGCACACCATGCAGTCCGAACATACGCGGTATGCTCGGGCCAGTGATGTCCGCATCCAACAAGCCCACCCGTTCACCCCGCTTGCGCGAGGCAATGGCCAGCAGCGCAGCCACCGAAGACTTGCCCACCCCGCCCTTGCCACTCATCACGGCAATGATGTGGTCGATCTCATTGAACGGTTCCGCTATGAGCTGCTGGATCCGCCGGTCACCGAGTATCTTGGCTCGTTCCTCAGCGCTCATCTCGACCAGCTCCACATCAACCAGGAGCGCACCGTCCACACCACGGATGGCAGATTTGATGTCTTTCACGATCCTGTCCTTCAACGGACAGGCCATGGTCGTGAGCGCGAGGGTCAAATCCAACTGATTATCGGACAGGTGGATATCGCGCACCATGCCCAGTTCTACAATGTTGCGTCCCAGTTCAGGGTCCATAACCCCCTTCAACGCATCGCGAACCTCTTCTTCTGTTACCATTCTCTTTCCTCAATGTTGTTATGTTACACGCCAATTTGTGGCTCGGGACGATAGCTGCCCTTCATTGCCACCTATCTTGCCAGCAAGCGTGGGCAGGCACAGTACGCCCGGGCAGTACCTCCACAGAACGCCTGGCAGGCGCTCAGTGGTACTCGCCCTTCCCCTTGGCCATGTGTTGGTCGTACTCAGCAAGAAAGGCTCTCAGCATCTGGGCAGTTTCCCGCAGGTCGGCCATCCAGGCTGCCAGGTAGCGATCCCCAGCCTCGGTGAGATGATACACCCGCCGTGCCGGGCCTGCCGATGAGGCCGTGTCCCAAGCTGACACAACCATGCCATTCTTTTCCAGCCAGCGCAACGTACGGTAGACGAGGCTGGAATCGACGGGATTCCTTTCACCGAAACCGAAAGCCTTGATCGCCTCAGACAGTTCGTAGCCGTGAGAGTCTCCCGTGTGCAATAACAAAAGCAGGCAAGGCTCCAGAAAGCGGCGAAGCCGACGGGGGCAAGGCTCGCCTTTCTCAGCATCACGCCAAGGTCTTCCTCTTCGCATCTAGACACTCCAAGTCCCTAAGCCCAAAACGCGTATCGATCGACTTCCTAGCATTGCAGCATAGCGCAGAGCCGTGACTCTGTCAAATAGAAAGATCGAGTTTGGCCAGTATCCATCCTCCAGAGCGTTCCGCTCATTCTTCCAACCGCCCCTTGATTCTCTCCCAAGCCAGCCGTAGCGCGTGACTCACTAGCCCATCGCAATACGCAGTGACCGCCTGGCCGTACACCATAGCTTCCGTCACCACAACATCGAACGGCACGTGTCCCACTATCACAGTGCCCCGCGAGGCACAGAAAGACTCGATCTCCTGCGCTCGCCGGGCATTGAGATCCGCCTTGTTAATCAGCACCAGAGAGCGTATCGCGAAGTGTTCCGTGGTGCCCAATATCCGCTTCAAGTCGTGCACTCCGGAGATGGTCGGTTCCACCACCAGGAGTGCCAGGTCTGCGCCCGCGCAGGCCGCAATGACCGGGCAGCCGATGCCAGGCGGACCATCCACAATCAGAAGGCGTGCATCCGCATCCAGTGCCAAAAGTCGCGCCTGGTGCTTGACCAACGTCACTAGCTTGCCCGAGTTCTCTTGTCCGGCAAACAGGTGCGCGTGGAACAACGGACCGTAGCGCGTCTTGGAGCGATACCATTGGCCTGCGTGTTGCTCCTCCATGTATATAGCCTCAGCCGGGCATTGATAGAAGCAGGAAGCACAGCCCTCGCAGGCCAGCTCGTCAATGCCGTAGCTCTCGTCTCCAGCGATCACCGCATCAAAGCGGCATACCTCGGCACACGTGCCGCAAGCTGTGCACAGCGATGCGTCAATACGGGCCAGCTTGCCGCCCATGAATTGTTGCTCCTTCAACTTGGTGGGATTCAAGACCAGCTCGAGATTGGCCGCATCCACATCGGCATCCGCCAGCACAATCGAGGTTTCCTGCGAAACCAGGTGGGCCAGGGCGGCCGCCACCGTCGTTTTGCCCGTGCCCCCCTTGCCGCTGAGGACCACCAGTTGCTTCATTGCCCCGCCACCTTCATGATGCGTTGATACAGCTTGACAAACCGCTGACGGTACTCCGGCAGTGTTTCGATCATAGTTTGGCCTTCTGAGTAAGCCTCGGCAATCCTGCGGTCCAGGGGAATGCGCATCAGGACCGGTATGCCTTCGGCCTCACAGTATTTGTCAACGCCCTCATCGCCCACGCCATCGCGATTGATCAGCACGGCCACGGGTAACCCCAATTCATCACGAGCCACCTCAACCGCCAGGCGCAAGTCATGCAGTCCAAAGGGCGTAGGCTCGGTGACCATCAACACCATGTCGCTGCCACGCATGCTTTCCACTACAGGACAGGAAGTTCCTGGCGGTGCATCCAGAATGACCAGCACCCGATCCGTTTTCTTCGGGATCACCCACTGCTTCAACTGGCGGATCACAGGCACAGCCATGGCTTCACCAACGTTCAATATGCCCTGTGCGAAACACACGGGCCCTTTGGCCCACCCACGTTCGATGACGCCACTCACACGCAGCTTCTCGCGGATGGCATCTTCTGGGCAGTTGAGCGTACAGCTCCCACAGCCATGACATAGCTCCGGGAACACGAGCACCCGACGCTGCACCACTGCAATGGCGTTGTACTGGCACACTTCGGCACAACGTCCGCAATAGGTGCACTTGTCGAAATCAACTTCGGGTATCCATACCCCTACCCCGTGACGCTGCTGTATGGCTGGGCGCAGAAAGAGCGCCGCATTTGGCTCTTCCACGTCACAGTCCAGGAGGTGCACCTCTGCGCCGCTCTGCGTCGCTCGGTCAGATGAGACAGCAAGGGCCAGGTTGGCGGCCACCGTGGTCTTGCCGGTGCCGCCCTTGCCGCTGGCGATGGCCAAAATCATGTGCTTCGTTCTCCTAGCGCCTATTCTGTGCGATTACTCTCGCACCATCGTGATGCCACACTTGGGGCACTTGAGATCCATACAGGGTGTTCCGGCCACATGCGGCTGTTTGTGGCCACAGCTTGGACACACACAGTTCCCGCCTGGACCTGCGGCTCGCGGTCCCCCCATCCGTCCCGGGCCGCTGCCCCTACCCACACCACGTCCACGCCCGCGTCCCATTTTATCCTCCTCTCTCTAATCTCTGCGACAGCGCCCTCCGCTAGAACAGGGGGGACGCTCGCAGCGCTCTTCACGGTCACAGCAGGTATGGCCTGCTTCCCGTCGCCGGCCTATGCTCACCAGAGCAGGAGCCGAGACCTGCTTTTCCAGCAACGTCGCCCCGCAACTGGGGCAAGCGACGGAACCCTGGCTGCCGCGTACCAAAGCCTCAAAGCTTGTGCCGCACTTCCGGCAGCGGAATTCGTAGATTGGCATCTGCACTCCTATCGCATCATGTCAACGGCAGAGCCGATCAACAAGAACCTCAGCGCCGCCGTCCCCTGCGCCGGCGCCGCCTGTGCCCACCGCCTCTTCCAGCGTTGGACAACCCAGCATTCTCCTCCGGTTGCACGCCCGAAACGGGAGTAGCTTGGCTGCGTTCCCAGGCCTCCAACGCGGAAGCGGCCACTCTGGGCAGGATCTCTTGGCCCACGTGAACCAGGGCGGCACCCAGGCTGGTTAGCCACGGACGGCGCACAGAAGGACTGGACACGCCCACTGGCTGTCGGACCACAATCTCGCGCTCTGGAACCACAACCTCGCCTTCGACCACCGGCAGCAATTCTCCCACGGACTCAATCGCACCTTGGGGACAAGCATCCACACAAGCCTGGCACTCGTGGCACAGATCGGTACGAATGTCGGCTATGCCATCCACCAGTTCTATTGCAGCAGTGGGACAAACGTCCTGACACGCACCACAGCCCGTGCAGCGCTCGCTATTCACGCGCAACAATACACTCACCTCCTACAAATTCGGCTCTTTGGCCTTTGTCATGCTCCCCCTGCCTGCTGAGCGGCTTGCAGTGCACCGGCCTTGTAGGCCTCTACAGCTTCCCTCACCGTGCCCTCGCCAGTGCGATAGATGGGCACATTGGCAGAGCGCAACACGTAATAAGCATTTGGACCGACGTTGCCCGTTAGGACAGCTCCCGCGCCTTGTTCCACAACGAACTGTGCAGCGCGGACCCCCGCGCCCCCACGCGCAGCCGCAGCAGGATTGGCGATAGCCTCAAATTCCAGCGTATCGGTATCCACCAAAACGTACGTCGGGCAGCGCCCAAAGAACGGGCTCACCTGAGCGTCCAGATCATTTCCGTCTGCCGTCACGACGATCTTCATCTCCCAACTCCTCCTTAATAGACCGATGTTGATACTAGCATGCACGGCAACCACAATCTCATTCCTACGGCTGTTAAATACTTGTTGCATCTAGGTGCAAACTACACTTACATCATAAACACAATCGGCGAAATTGTCAAATCGCGGTGATGTACTGGCTTGCGCAAATGGAGATTCGTGAAAGGAGTCGAGGCAGGCGCCAAAGATCAGCCCGGCGCCTGCCTCGGGGCAGGCATTGCTACTCCTTTTCGAGTTCGGTGATGCGCTTGTTGATGGCGTCAAGTTGGCCCTTGAGCCACTCGGACTGCTGCTTGAGCACGTCGATTTCTTGCTCAGGAGTCGGCGCCGCATAGGCTGACGGCACAGTCCCCGCTGGTGCATAACCGAAACGTGCCCAGCCTGGCAGGCCCGTGGCATAGAACCAATGACGCCAGCGCCAGCCTCTGCCCCAGCCACGACCGAAACCCAGGCCAAAGCCACGTCCTGGGACGGGGTTCACGTAGCCCGGCACATCGTAGCCAGCGCAGTAACCAGCGGCTCGTCCTGTCATCGGCCCCATGCCTGCTGGTCCGGTTCTATCTCCTCTTGGCATTACCTTCACCTCCTTTCCGCGTCAAGCTATCTGAAAAGCGTTAGCAGACGTTTGCCTGGTATCTGACGAAAGGTTGCGCCCTGACTGACAGCACGCAGTACAGCCTCTACATCCACCACATAGGTTCCGGCAACAGCATCCACACCAAAGTCGAAGAACAGCGATGAGAGCGGTGTGCTGCCACCCACCACCACAACGTAAGCGTCGGGTCGGCACAAAGCGACGATATCGTCAAAGGTATGATTGACCAACGTGCTGCCCGTGATGCCCACCACGTCGGCTTGAGGAATGGTCTCCGCCGCACGGCTCGCTGA
>Ga0209635_10005110_pt1 | contig 10342 bp, 7 predicted proteins | sample DeeMarSWOR230_32_FD_187463 | JGI IMG/M metagenome (GOLD analysis project Ga0209635, IMG submission 187463) | Marine sediment microbial communities from White Oak River estuary, North Carolina - WOR-2-30_32 (SPAdes) (version 2) | ecosystem: Environmental > Aquatic > Marine > Intertidal zone >...
GCCGGCGGCGGCGAACCGCTGACCAGCGAATTGAGGAAGCAACTCCAGGCTGCGTGGCAAAGTCCTGGCTTCGACATCTATGGCACTCAGGAGGGACTCCGCGCTATGGAGTGCAACCCTGGCCAAGGAATGCACATTTTCGAAGATTTGGGCGTTGTTGAGGTGGTGGATGAGGATAACTGCCCTGTGCCCGACGGGACTCTGGGACACAAGATTTTGTTCACCAGTCTCTTCGGCTTCACTCAGCCCGTCATCCGCTACGAGATATCCGATATGATGGTACTGGCTCCGGAGCCGTGCCCCTGTGGCCAGCCATTCCGACGCATTCTTGCCATCAACGGGAGGAATGACGATGTTCTTTACCTTCAAGGTCGAACGGGGAGACAAGTTGCCGTTCATCCTGTCCATTTTTGGAACGTTCTGGAAAGCTTCGCGGATATACGGCAGTACCAGGTGGTCCATGAATCGGACGGCGTCTGCTTGCGGCTGATGTTCGAGGAAGGGAATGGAAACACAGCTCGTAGCGTCAGGGAACAACTGGCACAGAAGTTGCATACCCTGGGCGTTGATTGCCCGTCTATTCGTGTTGAACTGGTGACTACGCTGGAAGACCGCTCCCGTCATATGGGGAAGTGGAAGAACGTTATCTCCAACGTAAACCAGTCAGTGTAATGGCTGGGATTATTAGTGGCCGGATTGCCGGGCGTTCCAGTGAGATATGCCTGCAGACGCTGCGTGATTAGGCGGTGAAAATGGGTCCCCAAGGTGATACATGGTATCTTCTTTATTAAGAACTATTATACGGGCTATGTTGCCCATCGTAAACAAAGTCCACGCAATAGCTCTCGGTATCAAGCCTCTCGAAAGAGACAGCGTCATCTGCATTGAGGTGAAACGCCATAAGGGCTGTCCTATCAAGCTGGAGGACGGTTGTGAGGTCAAGCCTGGCGACCCTGTCATCAAACTGCACTTTAATGATGCTTGGATTGCTGAGGGACTGCGGTCAAGCTCAGGTTTGGGGATGTGGGGCTTCCCGCGGGGGCTCTTCTACTACTTCAGGGACGGCTTGAAACTCCTTGCCACGGAAGTAGCCGATGGGAAATATGGTGGCATCGTTGCAGTATATGGATGGACTGCCTTTCATGCTCACGCTATCCGATTGGGATTTCAGGTCATTGATTTGCCGAATACCCTGAGGATAAAGCTAGCCCGACTCCATATCGGTGCACTAATGCAGTCTCATCATGTTCCCTGGATGAAGAAGCATGTCACCTCTCGTAAAACCGTGAAGGTTAAGGCAGTTTGGCTCTCCCGAGCTGAACTCTTGAGAATACACGGCTCGGTCTCGTGATGCTTCTGTCTTAACGACACGAAGGCTAGGGCCGAACCTGGCCGCTGCCCAAGATAATCCACTTGTAGCTGGTTAGCTCTTTCAATGCCATGGGACCACGGGCGTGGAATTTCTGCGTGCTTATGCCTATCTCAGCGCCCATGCCAAACTGTCCCCCATCGGTGAAACGGGTGCTGGCGTTGGCATAGACACAGGCGGCATCTACTTCGTTGAGAAAGCGCGTTGCTGCCGAATGGTCTTCGGTAACGATAGCTTCGGAGTGTCCTGAGCCATATTTCTCAATGTGCCCCAGGGCTTCGTCCAGAGAGTTAACCACCTTAATAGCCGCCTTCAACGACAGGTATTCCTTTCCCCAGTCTTCGTCCGTTGCCGGTACTAATTTTAAAGAAGAGACAGGCTTAAGTATGGCCAGGGCTCGCTTGTCGCAGTGCATTTCCACCCCGTCTTTAGCCCACTCTTTGGCAATAGCCGGCAGGTAAGCTTGAGCAATCTGATTATGAACTAAGATACAGTCCAGAGCATTGCATACGGTGGGACGCTGAACCTTGGCATTATAGGCGATGGCTACCGCTTTATTCAGGTCAGCACTCTTGTCCACATAGGTATGGCAGACACCGATGCCGCCAGTAAGTACCGGCATAGCAGCATTTTCTGAGACAAGCTTTATCAGACCAGCGCCGCCACGGGGAATCATCAAGTCAATTATTCCCTTCATCTTGAGCATATGGTTCACCAAAGCCCGCTCTGTGGACTCAATAAGCTGAATTGCTCCGTCTGGCACGCCGGCCTGACGGCAGGCCTCCTGGGCCACCTTGGCTAAGGCAGTGTTGGAATTTATGGCTTCCTTGCCACCCCGAAGGATGACGGCATTGCCTGATTTAAGGCACAGGCTTGATATATCTATAGTGACGTTGGGGCGGCTCTCATATATCGCCCCAATGACTCCCAGGGGGACTCGTCTCTTGCTTATCTGCAAACCGTTGGGCAAAGTTCGTGTCTCGAACACCTCGCCTACGGGGTCGGGCAGCGCCGCCACTGTTTTAGTGTCCTGAGCTATGCCATCAAGGCGGGATGGCGACAGCATAAGCCTGTCCAGCATGGCTTCGCTCATCCCCGAAGCCTTCGCCTCCTCATAATCAATCTTGTTGGCAGTCAGGATTTCATTCAGCTTATCAATAAGAGCTTCAGCAATATTCAACAAAGCCTTGTTCTTAACCTCGGTGGAAAGGAAAGTCAGCTTCCTTGAAGCTGCCTTAGCTGCCTTCCCCTTTTCCTCCAGTTCTTTTATGGCTGATTTCATACGTCCTCAAGCGTTCTCTTGCAGTTGCTTCTTACGTCTTCACACAGTTCACAATATCACCATATTATTCCTGTGAACAACCTCGTCGCCATAATTGTATCCGAGGAGGCTGGGGATTTTATCGGAGTGCTTCCCTCCGATGATACCTAGATCAGAAGAGCTATAGTTGGAAATACCATAGCCAATTTGTTTGCCTTTCTCGTCGAGGATATCCACAGTATCGCCGCGGTGAAACTCCCCCTCGGCTTTTACAACTCCCGCTGGGAGCAGGCTCTTGTTGTGCTCCTTGAGGGCTAGAACAGCGCCTTTGTCCGCCGTGACCTTGCCTTTGGAAGCCAGCCCGCTGAGCATCCACCTCTTTTTGCTCTCCAGCTTATTCACATGGGCAGGGAGGAAGGTGCCTATGTCTTCTCCCTGGCTAATCCTCACCAGTATGTCAGGTTCTCGTCCATCGGCAATGATTACGTTTACCCCTGAAGAGGTAGCCAGCCTGGCTGCCTCAATCTTGGTTGCCATGCCGCCAATTCCCTGGCGACTGGCAGTGTCGCTGGCCATACGTTCGATTTCAGCGTCAATCTTGTCCACCCGGCGAATAAGTTGAGCTTGAGGGTTGCAACTTGGATCGGCAGTGTACAAGCCGCCGATGTCGGTGAGCAGCGCTAGAAGGTCAGCATCAACCAGGTTAGCCACCATGGCGGAAAGATTATCGTTATCCCCGAATTTGAGCCCTTCAATTTCGTCAATGGCGACAATGTCATTCTCATTGACAATGCAGATTATGCCGAGCTCGATAAGGGCCAGTAAGGTATTACGGGCATTAAGATAGCCACTACGGTCGGAGAGGTCTTCCTTCGTGAGTAATGCCTGGGCTACGGTTATATCGTACTGGTTGAAAAGTTGTTCATAGGTATACATGAGGTGGCTTTGGCCCACCGAAGCCAGGACTTGTTTGAAAGGGGTGCTCTTGTGTTCGGGAACTTTTTTAAGCTTTTGTCTTCCCGAGGCAATAGCCCCGGAAGAGATTATTATTATCTCCTTCCCTTGGCCATGGAGTCGGGCTATCTGCTCCACTAAACTTGACATAACTTGCAAGTCGAGGTGGTCAGTGCCCGAGGTAAGGAGGCCTGTGCCGAATTTAGCTATTATGCGACGGTAAGACATTAGCGTAAATCTAGCAGTTTTCACTCCCACTGACAACTCAGGCAGGGAAAAAGCAAGACATTCAGGCAATCGAATCTGCCAGTAATTGGTGGCCTGGAACGGTATGGTATAATTTGTGCTGCTCCTTGCTACCGAGTAAGAAAGGGCACATGTGATAGGCTCTGACCATTGCTCGTGGGATTAAGTCGAGAATATGAAAACATTAGTTCAATGTGATTTCGACGGTACAGTTACCGAAGAAGATACTAGCTTCTTTCTTTTAGATGCCTTCGCTCAGGGAGATTGGCGGCGGTTGCTGCGAGAGTATAAGGAACACAAAATATCTGTCGGGGAGTTCAATACCGAGGCCTTTGCTATGGTTAGGGCCGATGAACCTACGCTACTTGCGGCACTGGAAGGCAAGATCAGGGTGCGGGCTGGATTTAACGAACTGGTGAACTACTGTAAGAGAAGGGGCTTCAGATTAGTCATTGTGAGTAATGGCCTGGATTTCTATATCGAAGCTACACTGAAAGGACTTGGCTTGAAGAACATCGAGGTGCATGCGGCGCAAGCCTCCTTTCGCCCTGAAGGGATGAAGGTCCAATATGTGGGGCCGGATGGCAAAAGATTGGAGGATGGCGTTAAAGAGGCATATACCAAATCGTTTCTAAAGCTGGGGTACAGGGTAATATGTGTGGGGAATGGTGATTCCGATTTTGCTCCGGCTAAATATGCTCACTATGTTTTTGCCACGGGCGAGCTGCTGGCATACTGCAGAGAGAACAACCTTAATTATAAGCCTTTCGAAAACTTCCTTGACGTCGTTAGAGATATAGACCTTATGTAGCCGTGTTAGTTGAGTTTCTATGATTCCACACAGACTCAAATTCCCCGCTTTCAAGCATCGGCATCATTACATCCACTACACTGACATTGTACTTTGTGCCCCTACCGTCTGTAAGCTCTTTTAGGATATCCGCCGTGGTCCTTGCAGGCCGATAGGGACGATGGGAGCTCATGGCTTCCACCACATCGCAGACAGCGAGAATGCTGACTTCCAGACTTAGCTTATCCCCTGTGATACCATCAGGATAACCCGAGCCATCTAGCCGTTCGTGGTGTTGCAGTGCTGCGTTGGCTACTGGCCAGGGAAGATTTGCATCCTTCAATATGTTATAGCCTTGTTTCGTATGGGCACGGATGATAGCCCATTCTTCCTCAGCTAGTTCACCCGGCTTGGCAAGAATACGCGTTGGGATGGAAATCTTGCCGATGTCGTGGAGCAATCCGTTGAAGTAGAGCCTCTCAATCATATCCTCATCCAAACCCATATTCTCACCTACAAGACGAGCCAGTTCAGCTACTCTTTGCTGATGCCCTGCCGTATAGGGGTCACAAGATTCAATCACGCGAGAGACGATTTTTGCTAGGTTGATAAGAGAACTCTTTAATTGTTCTGCCGTTTTATTGCGCTCGGCGATGTCTCGGTAAGACTCTTGAAGTCCTACGATTGTGCCTTTTCCCTTGATGAAATTTAAATACTGCTCTATCAGTATCCTTTTGCCATATTTCCTGAAAATTTCATGCACTATGCTGGATATAGCTTCATCTGCGTTCAGAATCCTCTCTACTTGTTCGGAAATATATTCCCCGCTTTCTGGAGGGAGAATAGTTGTTGGCTTCATCTCGGTTAATTCTTCCAGACAGTAGCCACACAGTTTCTCAAGTGCCTTATTACCCACTAGAATATTGTCTTCGATGTCCGCAGAAAAGACTGCTTCCAAGGAATTCGCAAAAAGATTGCAATAACGTTCCGCGCTTTCCCTGAGTGCCTGCTCCATTTGTTTGCGCTCGGTGATGTCTCTCCCAATGGCAAGTCCCACAAATTTGTCGTTTTGCTGCCAAATGGATAAAGACAATTCAACGGGGAATGTAGAGCCATCTTTCCTCAACGCTTCAAATTCGATGGCCCCTGTTCCCCCGTAATTTCCGCTCAAGAAAGTTCTCAGTCCTTTTGTGTGACCCTCTCTGTGTTTCTCCGACATCAACTTGGTTACTGGCTGGCTCAGTATCTCGTCGGTTGAGTAGCCAAAAATTTGCTCCGCACCTTTATTCCAGAATATTATTGTCCCTTTGCGATTCAATCCCAGTATGGCATCCCGGGAGGATGCTGTGAGGGCCCTGTATATCTCTCCGCTGCTAGATAGCGCTTCTAACTCTTTGTACGGTGGCTCTGTTTCTTTCATGAGCGATTTTTCTTCTTACCACCATATCTACTTCCTTCCCTATTCTGGCTAAAAAATTCAGGCTCTCCTTATAACCGAATATGGTCAACTATACCAAATACATCAATCCGTTTGCAATAGTAATTTGGTCCTGAAGATGATAGGAAGTTAGTCTCAGCTTAAAGTTTATGCTATCCAAGTAATTGGGCATATGCCAAATCTGTAATACTAATCACAGTAATTCTGCTTCCAGGCGAGGGATATTCAAAAACGTAGTGCGAGGATTTAGCCTCGCACTACCCAATTTGCCAAAATTCAAAGATGTCACAATAGCAACTCTGAAGCGATTCCTTGCATGGCTTCGACCCCCAGGCTGATGAACTCTTCCAGCTCCAGTCCGATTTCCTGACACTGAGCCACTTGCTCCCGATTGACTCCAGCGGCAAAGCCTTTTTCGCGAAAGCGTTTCATTACCGATTTGGTGGTTAATCCACTTAGTTTATCAGGGCGAACCAGCGCAGCGGCTGTGATGAGCCCGCTCAGGGGGTCAACACAAAAAAGGGCCTTATCCAATTTCGTTTCTCGGGGAACGCCGTGAGCTTCGTTATGGCACAAAATAGCATGGACCATAGTCTCACTAGCTCCAAGCTCCCGGGCGATGTCAGCTCCCAATTTGCTATGGCTACTCATGTCACCCTCAACCAGTTCCATATCAATATCGTGAATGAGCCCGGTAATGCCCCACTCCTCTTCATTTTCTCCCAATTTCTTAGCTAAAGCCCGCATAATAGCCTCGGTGGCTAACATGTGCCTAATCATATTCTTATCCTGGACGTTGCCATGGATGGAGTCAAGAATTTCCTCCCTGTTGGGTCTTGATGTCATGTCAGTACCTCTTCCCGCTGCGTTAATAATATACCACGTAAATACTGCCCGGTGAAAGAGGCCTCGTTTTGGGTCAATTCCTCAGGTGTGCCGGCATCCACAAGGTAGCCACCCTCATCACCGGCTCCAGGACCAAGGTCGATGACCCAATCGGCGTTTTTGACAACATCCAGGTGGTGCTCAATAACAATTACCGTGTTTCCGTAATCTACCAGTCGCTGTAGCACCTTTAGGAGGCAAGCAATATCTGAGAAGGAAAGGCCGGTAGTTGGCTCATCCAGTATATAAAGCGTTTTGCCTGTGGAGCGGCGGGATAGCTCGGTAGCTAGTTTTACTCGCTGGGCCTCGCCTCCAGAAAGAGTTGGTGCTGGCTGCCCTAGGCAGATATACCCCAAACCTACGTCTCGGAGGGTTCTCAGCTTGTTTTTGACTTTGGGGAAGTGGTCAAAGAAGAGCAAAGCTTCGTCCACTGTCATATTCAGAATTTCGGCGATGTTTTTCCCTTTAAACTGGATTTCCAGCGCTTCACGGTTATATCTTTTCCCCTTGCATATCTCGCAGGGAACAGTGACGTTGGGCAGAAATTGCATCTCGATCTGAACATAGCCTGCTCCCTGGCAAGCTTCGCATCTTCCCCCCTTTACGTTGAAGGAAAAGCGCCCTGGGAGATAACCACGCGTTCTAGCTTCAGGGACAGCGGCGAAAAGTTCTCGAATAGGGGTGAATGTCCCGGTATAAGTGGCAGGGTTGCTTCTCGGGGTGCGACCAATCGGCGATTGGTCAATGTTGACTACCTTATCAATGTACTCAGTGCCAATAATGCCATCACACTCGCCCGGTCTCTCTTTAGCTCGGTAGAAAAGGCGGGCCAGTCTTTTATACAGGACTTCATTAATGAGAGAGCTTTTACCGCTTCCCGAAACACCAGTGACGCAAACAAACTTGCCCAGAGGGATGTGGACATCGATGTTTTTCAAGTTATTCTCTCTGGCACCTTGGATCACCAGCTCTTTTCCCGGGTCAGAGCGACGCTCAGGTGGCAAGGGAATTTGCTTCGTCCTACTGAGATACTGCCCCGTTATTGATTTAGGACAATCCATTATATCCTGAAGTGTTCCTGTGGCAACGATTTCTCCCCCCTGTTTACCAGCCCCCGGCCCCATATCGATAATGTGGTCAGCAGCTCTCATCATAGCTTCATCGTGCTCTACGATGATTATGGTATTATCCAGGTCTCTGAGGCGCTTCAGTGTGGCTATAAGCCGGGAACCGTCGGCAGGATGCAAACCGACTGTAGGCTCGTCACAAATATATAGAACACCGCTAAGCCCACTGCCAATCTGGGTAGCCAAACGAATTCTCTGGGCCTCACCGCCGCTCAATGTCGCCGAAGGACGGTCCAGGGTTAAATAGCTCAGGCCTATGTCTTTGAGAAAGCCCAACCGGGCATGAATCTCTTTGATAATTTGCTTAGCTATGGTAAGTTCCCGAGGACTGATTTTGTCACCTATCTGCTCTACCCAATTCAAAGCCTCTGTGACAGGCAGGGCGGTAACATCCATGATATTTTTGTCTACAATAGTGACAGCTAAAGACTCTGGTTTCAGCCTCTTCCCCCGGCAAGCCGGGCAGGGGTTGGATGCCATATAGCGCTCAATATCCCGTCTGACGCTATCAGAGCTTGTCTCTCTGTAGCGGCGCTCCAGGTATGGTATGACACCTTCGAAATTTGTGTAGTACTGGCGCATTCGGCCGTAACGGTCTTCATATGTGGCGGAAACTAATTCACCTCCCTCACCATAAAGAATCAAATGCACTAGTTCCTCACTCAGTTCCTTGACTGGTGTGGAGAGGGAAAAACCGTGGCGGCGACCCAGAGACTGCAGTATGCTGCTGTACCAGGTGCTGACCTGCCCATTTCTTGTCCAGGGTTGGATAGCTCCTTCGGCCAGGCTCAGTCTTTTGTCGGGGATGACTAAATTAGGGTCAATTTCCAGTTTGCAGCCCAGTCCCGTGCAAGCCGGGCAGGCGCCGTATGGGCTGTTAAAGCTAAATGTTCTGGGAGCAATTTCTCCCAGGCTTATGCCGCAATAGACACAAGCAAAATGCTCCGAGAAAAGCAACTCCTCCCCGTCAAGGACTTTAACCAGCACCACGCCTGACCCCAGTTTTAACGCTGTCTCGATGGAGTCGGCAAGGCGAGTGGCATTTTCGTTTTGCTCTATTTGAAGCCGGTCAACTACTACCTCTATGGTATGCTTCTTATTCTTATCTAACTGAAATTCCTCGGAGATGTCATAAATTTTCCCATCAACTCGAACTCTGACAAACCCGGCCTTCTGCAAATCGTTCAATATCGCTTGGTGCTCACCTTTGCGGTCTCTGACCAACGGTGCCAGAATCATGATGCGGCTACCCTGAGGTATTTCCTGAACGGCGTCGACAATTTGCTGCACTGTCTGGCGCGAGATTTCCCTTCCGCATTCGGGGCAGTGGGGATGCCCGATACGGGCAAAAAGAAGGCGCAAATAATCATAGATTTCAGTCACCGTGCCCACAATAGACCTTGGGTTATGAGGTGGCCCTTTCTGGTCAATGGATATGGCCGGGCTGAGTCCTTCAATGTAGTCGACGTCCGGTTTCTCCATCTGCCCCAGGAACTGGCGGGCATAGGCAGAGAGAGACTCTACATAGCGGCGCTGTCCCTCGGCGTATATAGTATCGAAAGCCAGAGAGCTTTTTCCTGAGCCGGAGACACCGGTGATAACCACCAGCTTGTTTCTGGGGATAACGACGTCTATATCCTTAAGGTTGTGTTCGCTGGCACCCTTGATGAATATGGTATCCGGCATGGTGCCTTATTGTAGCACTAACGCCAGATGCCTCTCAAAAGGAAAGATAGCTGGAGCCTTTGACTCGATGGTAAATTGCTGCTGTTAAATCAGACCATCAACAGACCATCAAAATGAATTAATACTGGCGCCAGCATCAGTGAAATCACCGACATCAGCTTGAGCATTATATTCAAGGATGGGCCAGCAGTGTCTTTCATAGGGTCGCCGGCTGTATCTCCAACGACACCTGCTTTATGAGCGTCTGAGCCCTTGCCGCCAAACTTACCGGACTCAATCCACTTTTTAGCATTGTCCCAGGCCCCGCCAGCGTTGTTCAATGTAATAGCCAGAATAAAACCAGTAGCCAAGGCGCCGATAAGAAAGCCGGCAAGGGCATATTTGCCCAGGACCACTCCCACGATCACAGGCGCAACTATCGTCATTATGGAAGGAAGCAACATTTGCTTCAGTGCTATTTTGGTGGCAATATCCACGCACTTGCCGTATTCGGGCTTGGCTGTCCCCTCCATCAAGCCCTTTATCTCGCGCCACTGCCGACGGACTTCCTCTATAATCGCTGATGTAGTCACTCCCACCGATTTCA
>Ga0209635_10005114_pt1 | contig 10338 bp, 11 predicted proteins | sample DeeMarSWOR230_32_FD_187463 | JGI IMG/M metagenome (GOLD analysis project Ga0209635, IMG submission 187463) | Marine sediment microbial communities from White Oak River estuary, North Carolina - WOR-2-30_32 (SPAdes) (version 2) | ecosystem: Environmental > Aquatic > Marine > Intertidal zone >...
TAAGCTATCCCACCCGATTGAAACTTACTTTTTCGCTTCAATCCCGCTTCACAATAGTGGGAACCAAACCTCCAAATCCTTGCCCCCACTTATTTCTTCCAAACTACCACTTTCAATCTACTATTATCCAAACTGGCCATCTCCCAGCTCCGTGAGTTATCTCACGAATCCCGTATACCAAATCCGTGATATATACCCTCATTCTCTTCCCAAATCTGTGATATAAACAAATTCCTTACTCCTAACACCATAGCACGAATCTTGTATACCAAATCCGTGAGATAAATTAATATAGAGTATATTTCATAAACACCATCATGCCCAAGAAGAATAAGACATTACCAACAAACTTCGAGGATTTTAACCCACTACAATTACCTCAATGTCCACACTGCTCATCAACAACCCCAATTGTTAAAGCAGGATCACGAAAACTCAGAAATGAAACCACCCAGATGTACCTATGCAAAGCCTGCAACCACCGCTTCACCACCCGCACCATACAACACACAACATACCCCACCCCACTCATCCTCCGCTCAGTAACCTACTTCAACCTCGGCCACACACTCCAACAAACCCAAACCACCATGCAACGCAAATACAAGACCAAGATCCCAATCTCCACACTCAACAACTGGGTCTCACGCTTCGAGCCCGAACTCTCATTCATCCGACTCAGAAAAAACTACAACCTTGACCCAAACACCATCATCCACTCCAAAAAATTCCATCACCAACAAGTATATGAGTTCAAATACCACACACTAAAAACCAACTTCTCCAAGCGCTTCTTCCCGCAGCTTAAAAACTACATAACATCCATTACCAAGGTCCCATACTTTATACCAGAATCCGCCTTTAAAGCAGGCCCTCGATGCTCCGAACTACGAATCGATCTCAAGCCACAAAAAACCACGAAACACAACAACGCCCCCAGGATGGCAGAACTCGCCCTCACATTAGCAAAAACCAACCGTGAACGCCACCAGGCCGTGGAAAACTTCTTCCTCGCAAATGACTCCACAACAGTCGCAATCGAAGTGCCAGTTTACATAAAACCAGAAGAACTCACAAAAACTGAACAAAAAGAATACGGCATAAACCTCGACGAACCTCTATCCGGCCACATCGACATACTCCAACAACGTTTTAATAAAATTCATATCCTTGACTATAAATCCGATGCCAAAAAGTCAGATAAAACAACCGCAGATCAACTTTTCCTGTACGCCCTGGCATTAAACAAACGCACTGGAATTCCATTAAGAAAGATCACATGCGCATATTTCGATGATAAGAATTACTTTCAGTTATCCCCTGGATAACTCATTAATATATCTCACATTATTTCTTTTTTTTGAAAAAAAACGTTTCATATTTATTAAAATTAAAATGTAACCTAATATTCTTAAAAACTGATTGTATAATCGAAAATTTAACAACAATATATATATAATAGTAAATCACTATATATCTCATGGTGAATCACTATGTCTACTCTAACAATTAAGTTTCATGGTGTGCAAGATGAAATTCTACAAGCTCTAATTGATTCTGGAATTGCCGAGTCAAAAAGCGAAGCAATTCGAATGGCTTTACTTAAATTCGGTTTAGACTTAGGTATTTTTGAATCAAAAGAAATCATGGCTTTAATACAAAGCGAGATGCAAAAAGAACCTCTAACACCAAATCAAGTAGCAAAAGGTATTAAGAAGGCAAAACATGATAGTATTTCTGGATAGTTCGACGATCATCTATGGATTGGAGTTTAATGAATCAAATTCTGATATAATTCTAAACTTGTTAATTGAAAAAGAAATCCAAGCTTATATCAACGAAAAGGTCATTGCTGAGGTCAAAAATTACTTCAGAATCAGAAAAGGCAGGAATTATGCGTATTTAATGGAAGTATTTCTAAGACGAAACTGCGTTGTAATTAAAAATTCTGAACTAATTAAACAAATGGAAATCTTAAAAGGAAAAATAAAAAGAAAAGATATGGAACACATTGCTACTGTTCGGCTTAAAAACTTACAATGGCTAGTTGCTTACGATGAGGATTTTGAAGGATTCACCGAGTACATTACACCAAAAGAATTTGTAAAGAAAATGGGATTGAAAATTAAACCAACTGAATATTGAAGAACAGATTAAAAAATTCATATCCTCGACTACAAACCAGATGCAAAAAGATCAGATAAAACCTCAGCAGATCAACTTTTTTTATATGCATTAGCATTGAGCAAGCGTTCTGGCATTCCATTACGGAAAACTTCTTGTGCATATTTCGATGAGAATAATTATTTCCAGTTTAACCTAGCTGATGGTTAGTGTAAAACATTATCTTCCTCATTCGGAGTCATCCGATTTTACCCTCATGAGAATAGTAATGTTTTAGGTTACAACCATCAATGTTTTTAAATTCGTTTCAGTCTCCTTCCATAAGGATCAATACTCATTTCTAAATCCCGACATTTTAATCCAAATTTAACTGATGATTAAAATGTCTGTAAATAATTTCGAAATGAATAATAAGATATGTAATTTGAAGAATCTGAGAAATGGTTATTTATATCAAATAAAAATTGAATTTAACTTAAAATATATATATATTAACAATCATTTGATACATACTAAGGTGAATAAATTGGATTATAAGAAAATTGCATTGGAATTCTCTAATTTAATCAAGAAAAAACATAATACTGAAATTGAAAAAGTAATACTTTTTGGTTCAGTGGTTAGAGGGGAAGCAAATCCCGATTCTGATATTGATGTATTTGTAATATGCAAAGGTGATCGATTCGAATTGAGAAGAGCATTAATGGTTGATGTTATAAAATTTTTATTAAAATATGGTATCTACATTTCAATAAAAACATTAAGTACTGAGGACGTTTCTCATATAAACAATACAGGATTCATGCAACATATTAACAAAGAAGGTGTACCTATTGGATGAATCTAAAGAACTTTTGGACAAAGGATATGAAAAATTAGAATCTGCTAAACTACTTTTTGAGAATGGTTTTTTTGCGGATTGTGTTAGTAGGGCATATTATGGGATGATCTATGCGGCTCGATCACTATTAGCTTTGAAAAAAATACATCCCAAAAGCCATCAAGGTGTTATTCGTATTTTAGGTTTGGAATTTGTAACTAAAGGATATTTAGATGAGATTTCAGGGAGAGCCATCGCAACTGCCAAAGAAGATCGTGAAGATGCAGATTATGGAATTGGTATTAACATAACAAAAGAAGAGGCAAAAAGAGTTCTTAAAGACGCAGAAGAATTTATAGAAAAGATTGTGGATGCTCAAAAAATATTAAAAAAGGAAGCTAGGAAACAAAAGACATTTAAGTAATTTTACAACTTCATCTCAAATCACCACCCGCTTCACAAAATGAAGCTATCCCGCCCTGTTTTTTATTCCATCGCGTTATCCTTTGAGAATAGATATCCATGGAAAAATCATTTTATATCTAATTCCAAAGTCCAAACACAGACTAAATTCCTGAATTTGAGTAAAATCATCAATTTTCCTCTCAAAAAAATTAACTGGCTATTTCCCATCTATGGTAGTTAACTACCACATCTCGTATACCATCTGTAGTAGTTATTGCACCTTTCCTTTCCCATCTATGGTAGTTGGAATAATTACGATCTATGGTCGTTTTCACTCAGAAAACCAAACCATTTTCTTAACATACCTATTTATCCCAATATATCCTTACTTTTAATATCACCCAGCATTTCCCAACATTAAGTGCTACCACTCACCTGTTGTATACAGTATATGAGTGGTAAACATACATTTCTTTCCAATCCGTGAGTGTTTTTTAAAAAAATAGATTGGACTAAATAAATGATATTTACTCTTCTCTCCCCTCCGCCTCTTCGGTCCATTCCAGTAGTTTTCGTTTCAACTCAGCTTTTGACGGTAAATATAACTGATAACGCTTTGGATATACATTAGTATTCTCTGGCAATGTAAGTTCCACCAAAGCGTCGTTTTTCATCTTGCATAGGATAACGCCAATGGTCGGGGTCTCTCCCTTCAGTCGAACATGCCGGTCGAAATAATTTACATACATCTGCATCTGACCAAGGTCCTGATGTGTGAGCTTGCCAAGCTTCAGATCTATCAGTACATAACATCGAAGAATCCTGTTATAAAAGACCAGGTCGATGTAGAAGTGGTCTGAATTGAATGTGAAACGCTTCTGTCTCGCCTCGAATAAGAAACCCTTGCCGAGTTCGAGTAGGAAGTGTTCCAGTTTGTCTATTATCGCTGATTCTAGGTCATGCTCAGAATATGCGGCTCTATCGTCCAATCCTAAAAATTCTAGCACATAAGGCTCCTTAAGCAGATCTTCGGGTCGTTCAATAATCTGACCTTTGGTAGAAAGCTCCTTTACCTTCTTCTTGTCCCTGCTCAAGGCCAATCTCTCATACACTCCGGTATTGAATTGACGCTTCAGCTCACGAAGCGACCAGTTATTCTGTGCAGCCTCGATCTCATAGAAGCGGCGCTCATCTTTATCATTGATTGCCAAAAGAAAAACATAATGAGACCAACTCAAGGTAAAAGATATTTGTATAGAATTGGCGGTTGGTTGCCGCTCGGATAAAATCCCAGACGCCGTCTGGGTTTTTTCAAGCCCAGCGGACAATTGCCCAGACACTGTCTGGGCGATCTTTGGCATTCTATCCTGGTATTCAATGAAGAATCGTCGCATATATTCCAAATTGCTCTTCGAAAAACCCTTCCCGAACTCCAAAATGAGTTCCGAAGAGAGTTCCCGTATTATTTGTTCACCGTAGCCAGCTCGTTTCCTACCTTTTTGCTCATGTTCCACTATCAAACGTCCAATCTCAAAATTGGTTATAACCTGTAAGGTATTGACACCACGTAATGCAATCTTACGCGCCGAGAGGACGAGCTCTCTCACCTGCTTCAGGAGTTCTTTTACCTCATTCGTCAAATATCATAACCTCCAGTTTTGTAAAAGCTGTGCAATTTTCAAATCAGTATTCCTGAATTAAATTTTAAACTTTTGCTTTTTATCACATTTATTCTTTTCAAATCCCTCCATCCCACTCTCAATTTTTAATCGTTTTTAATTTAAAAGCTTCTTTTTTCAAAAGGTTTTTTCAAAATTGCCAAATCTAAAGACCCAGCGGGGTATGAAATGATTTGAATTAACTCCCAGCCCTCTAAACCTGCTTTTTTAAGTTTTGCTAATAGGTCCTGGTTGTTGTATTTATCTATTTTCATTATGTGATAATCCCATTCTGTCAATCTATCTCCTCCAAAATTATTTTTAATTACTTACTTAAATATGTGCATTATATTAATTAACATTTTTCAAATCCCAACCCTGTGCAAAACCCCCTTGGTACCCTCCCTAACATAAAATTTATATTTCTGACTTTTATTTCATATTAAATTTGGGGAAATTCCAACATGACAATTGATGCACCAATAGATTTTGGGGAAATAAAAAAGATTTTTGAAGATAGAAAAATACGTTATCATGTTTATTTCAGTCTTCAAAATCTTTTTCAACGTTCAAATGCAATATTGATTATAAATTTATTTGAAGATATAATTAAAACAGGAAAAAATAATTGGCATAATCCATCACATTTTAGCTTTTCTGCACATTCTCTCTCAAAAAATGCTTATTATGAAATAATACCAAAATTGGAACATATCGGAGTTTTAGATGCAAATATGTCTTCTTCTGATTCGTGGAATTCAACTAGATATATAAGATTGAATGAAGATTTTATTTCAAAAATATTAATACCCCTTGTTCTTTTTTTAGCTAATAAAAAAAATTCATAATCGTTGAGAACCTTGATTTATTAAAGCATTTATTCGATTCAAATCCCACCGTCCCTCCCATTGTCAATGTATCAAGGGTGGGGGGGGTCCTCCCAGAGAATTGAGTTTTTTATTGTTATTTCTTTCTCAATTCTCGCTGCTGGTAACCTCATTGACAACTCATTTTTCTGACGAAAAACGTTTACTCATAAATGCAATAGCAAAATCCGCTTTTGGATATCTATTCTCAAAGCCCAAACACAGATCTTTCTCTCTCGGCATGGTCTACATCATCAATTTTCCTCTCAAAAAATTAACTGGCTATTTCCCATCTATGGTAGTTAACTACCACATCTCGTATACCATCTGTGGTAGTTATTGCACCTTTCCTTTCCCATCTGTGGTAGTTGATTTTATTACAATCTGCGGTCGTTGTTCCAATTGCAACCTATGTTTACAAGATACTTAATGTTCCAATAAAAGGTACACCCGGTGGTCTAACTACAATAAGTATTTATGCTTGTAAGTGCATTAGTGTATCCTATAGTGGTACACTCAGTGTTTATATTACAGAGGTTTAGCATGAATAAAACAGAGCAAATATATAAAGAAATCCTTAAGAGATCGGTGGTAAATAGTAAAGACCTAAATTATATTTCTAAACAAGTGCTTGGACGAAAGGATATTAAATACCTATATTGGAAGTATATATATAGGTTAATCAAAGATGGAAAGATCGGGAAAATTAAGCGTGGTTTATATTTTGGCATCCCTTTTGACCAGCTGGACGAAAAATTTGAAGTTGACAGATATATCCTAGCAAATAAAATTGAAAATGGCTATGCATTGGGATATCACTCGGCCTTAGAGTTACATGGTGCCGCATATTCTGCCTTTAATAATATCTTTATTCTAATAAAAAAACCTCATAGATTCCGACCGTTCAGATTTCAAAATATTACATACGTCCCAGTTATAAATAAACATCATAATACACATCTGATTACTATTAATTACAAGAAGAAAGAAGTAATTGTTACAGACCCTCCGAGAACTTTTGTAGAATGTTTATCAAGAGTAGATCTTAGTGGTGGTTGGGAAGAATGTTTAAAGAGCCTGGCGAATCTTAGAGGTATTGAGGTTAGTGATGTGAAAGAGGTTCTAAAATTATATCAAAATAAAACTCTGGAATTAAAGACTGGTTATGTATTGGAATTACTATCTAAGAAATCACCATATTATGGCCATATCAAATATGACGAATTAAAACTGTTAAAACCCCTAAGTGATTGGATTCCTGTTTACATAGATAGGAACGTCCCATCCAAGTTGAATAAAAAATGGGGATTATACATCCCGGAAGGTTTTGCTGAATACCTTAGAGGGATTTAAATGGCTTTAAAAGGCTTTTCAGATGACATAATCGAAAAGATGGAGAGAATATGTGATCTACTCTCAGTAATACACAAATCGAAATTCGTAGCCGAAAGATTGTCTCTCTATGGAGGAACAGCTTTAAACTTACTCTATCTCGACCAACCTAGGCTTTCTGAAGACTTGGATTTTAATTACAGACATATTGATGAAGAAGATTGGGGAAAGGTTAGAGAAAAAATAGATGATGATCTAAAATGGATCATAAATTCTCTTGGTTATAATAAGAAAGACATTAAGATCAACTCGCTCTACAATTTTTGCCGATTTCACATCAAATATATCTCAAGAACTGGTATTAAAGATGATATTAAGATCGAAATTGGTTATATGCGTAGATTTCCAAATCTAAAAAAAGACTGTATAAAAAGCTTTAATCATTTAACGAAAGGAGAAAAAATAAAAATTAAAACTCCAAATAAAGAAGAGCTATTTGCAAACAAATTTGTAACAATGATATCACGGTCTAAAACTTATCTCAATCTGCGTGATATTTTTGATGTATATTCGATATCAAAACAGAAGTTCGATCATAACTTATTCTTCGAATTGATAGCATTGGAAGCAATATTGATGGATCAATCCTTTTCCAAAATCTCTCAAATTAAAGAACGACTGGTAAAAGATAAACATTCAGGAAGAATAAAACATTTGATTAGAAAGGAGGTCACTGAAAAGGATATTATGCAAGCGGTTATCAAATTCTCAGTAAAGACGATTCAGGAATTAGCTAAATATAAAATAGATGATATCATAGAACGATTTTACTCAACAGGTGAACTTGAACTCGAACAATTTAAATTCAAAGAGAAATTACATCCCGAGCTATCAAAACATCCACAACTTCTATGGCTTAGAAAGAAGAAAAGGTATAAAAAAGAGAAATTAAAATAGATTTATAAAATGGCATAATAAAAACCTGCGAATTAAAAAATAATTCGTAAAATAATAAAAAACCATTTATACTGGCATCATCATAATTAAATACCTCTATAAATACTATATTGTCTATTAATAATTTTAATAAAATTAGGTTTGATAGGACCTATTTAATGGTTATTTTTATTAAAAACAAATCCCGCCGTCCCTCCCATTGTCAATGAATTAGGGTGGGAGGGGTTCTCCCAGAGGTTTGGAGAAATAATTTAATATTTCTTTGCCAAACCTCGCTGCTGGATTACCATTGACAACTCATTTTTCTGACGAAAAAACACTTGCGAATAAATGCAAGCAAGATTTATTACCTGGTTATGTATTTTAATAACTGAGTGAAATGAAATCTAACAATAATCAACCAGGATTAAATTATCTAAATATGAATCTGTAAAATAGGAGAGTTATATGACGCCATTGACAAAGAGAACTGGATTATATGGCGAAGGATTCAAGATTATGAAGAGGAAGAGAACTCCAAAAAAATGGAACCCCCTCAAAATAATACTATATACAATCTGATTTATTATGGTCGGTGCTTGGACCATCAGTTTTTATTTTATCCATGAAGAGATAGGAGGATACACTCATTGGTTAACATTGACATCCCATTCGCCTCTCAGGATATTTGTATTCGGGTTTATATTATTATTATTTTTATTATTGGTATTTATGAACATAGATTTCAAAGATAAACCATAACCGTTAGACGACAGTGAAACCAACCACCTTTTCCCCCGCCCCCACCTATTCCCGTCAAACACCCAATTCATCCCCTCAGTAATATCATCTGGCCCCTTCCCAACATCGATACATATCTCCCGATGTTGGTATACCAAATTCGGGATATAAACTACATTTCTTTTCCCAACTTCGGGAGATGAATTATCTTTCAAATGAAGAATTAAGAAGAGGAATTTTTATAGCATAAACATTCTCCTTAAAAAAATTCTTTTCTATGTTTCGAGGATAATACCAAAACAATAAAAATACTTAATAAAATAATCATAACTTCAAATCCCGGTAAAAAGCCTTTTTCTTCATCTTTGTCATTTTCAGTTTCATTAGTTATATTTCCTCCACCACCATCCTCAATAGGTATTTTTGTTTTTTCTATCCCTTGGGTGATTTCAAATGGTCCTTCGGTAATCTCAGCAGAGTAACCAAATTTATCAATAGCTATGACCTTGATATAATACTCTCCATTAAACATCTTCTCAGTATTCCAGATCGTTTGATAAATGTTTTCTTTATCAGGTTTAGTTTTTGTATCAATCCGTTCCCAGGTCTTGTTATCTGAGGAGTAGTAGAATGTCACGCTCTCAACATCATTCTCAAGATCTATTACTTCAACTACTATGGATTCCAAGGATGAAAGTGGAACACCTTGTTGAGGAGCTATAAATGTTATTTCCGGTGGAGTGTAATTTTCAGGCGGATCATTTCGAGTTTGAAAATTTTCATCTTCAGCTAAAGTATTGTTATTTATTACAAAATTTAAGATTAATATTATTAGAATATAAATTGTAATTATTCTTTTCATAAGTTTCAGCCCACTTTACAATAAATATAATTTTTAGGTTTAAATAAATTATTTATTTAAATATTTTTTCTTTAATAATTTTTCTTCTCAAATCACCACCCGTTTCCCACCTCAGCATGAAACTCTCCCACCCTTAAATTTATGATCACTTTCAATTACTCCTATGAAATTCATAATAATATGTTAATTCCCAGGCATTGCTATCATCTTGCATTGTTGTAAATCCAATTGGACCAATACTACGTTCTTGATCACCACAATCTACGCATTGAATATTTATTGCCCATTCACCAACCATTGCACTAGTTACTATGTCATCTTCAGAAACATTAATCGTCAAATTAATATATCCAGCTTCTCCGATTGAATTATTTGTCATATTTGATTTAATATCTTCTTCCCAGGAGGTGGATACTCTTAATTTGAAAGTATCTGGCTGATTCTCATAATATTGTGATACAGGAGGTTCATCTTCCCAGGTCAATTCCACAGTTAGACTAGTCACATATTCTTCAGTAATATTTACAATAATTATCTCTTCACTATTTTCATCACTATGACTTTGTTCATATCCTGCATCGCTTTTAATTATCG
>Ga0209635_10005122_pt1 | contig 10335 bp, 4 predicted proteins | sample DeeMarSWOR230_32_FD_187463 | JGI IMG/M metagenome (GOLD analysis project Ga0209635, IMG submission 187463) | Marine sediment microbial communities from White Oak River estuary, North Carolina - WOR-2-30_32 (SPAdes) (version 2) | ecosystem: Environmental > Aquatic > Marine > Intertidal zone >...
ACCACGCGTTCAGCAGCGCGTTCGCCAGCATCGACGCGCGAGTCTTCTACTCGGTCAAGGCCAATCACAACCTCGCGCTGCTGCACCTGATGCGGGAACTCGGTGCCGGCGCCGACGTCGTCTCGCTCGGCGAGCTGTACCGAGTCCAGCTGAGCGGGTTCCAGGGTCCCGACATCATCTTCGGTGGCGTCGGCAAGCGGGTGGACGAGCTGGAGGCCGCGCTGTCCGCCGAGGTGCTCATCATCAATGTGGAATCGGAGGGCGAGCTGCGCCGCCTGAACGATGCGGCGGGTGAGCACGGCACGCGGGCGCCCGTCGCCATCCGTGTGAACCCCGGCGTCGAGCCGGATACCCACGCCTACACCCAGACCGGCCACTACCGCACCAAGTTCGGCGTCGCGCTCGAGGACGCGGCGGACCTCTACGACCTGGCAGCGAACCTGGACCACGTGGAGCCTGTCGGCATCGACGCGCACATCGGCTCGCAGATCCTGACCGCCGCACCGTATCGCGAGGCAATCCTCCGACTGGCCGATCTCGTACGCCGGGTGCACGAGACCGGTGTCGGGCTCCGCTACTTCGACATCGGCGGCGGCTACGGCCTCGAGCAGCACGGCGATGCCGAATTCGACCTCGCGACCCTCGCCGAACCGCTGGGCGAGATCGCCTCCGAGCTGGGACTCACCTGCTTGCTCGAGCCGGGGCGCTGGCTGGTGGCACCGGCGGGCGTGCTGCTCGCCACCGTGCTCTACACCAAGCGGCTGGGCGACCGGCTCTACTACGTGACCGACACTGGCTCGAACGATTTCCTGCGGCCCAGCTACTATAACGCCTACCACCCCATCGAGCCGGTCCGCCGTCGATCCGGCTCGACCGTCGCCGACGTCGTCGGGCCCATCTGCGAGACCGGCGACTTCCTGGGCCGCCAGCGCCCGATCCCGCCGCTCGCCGAGGGCGACCTCATCGCCGTGGGCTACGCCGGCGCCTACGGCTTCGTCATGAGCTCGAACTACAACTCGCGCCCGCGTGCCGCCGAGGTCATGGTACGCGGCAACGCGTTCCGAGTGGTGAGACGGAGAGAGACGGTCGATGACCTCGTTGCCAGCGAACTGCTCGGAGACCAGTAGGCGAGCCAATCCTGAACGGTGTGCCCTGCACCTCCGGCCGACAGCCAGCGCGGCTTACGGCAGCGCCACGGGCACGGGAAAGTAGCGATCGTCAATCGTGCCGTCGCCTAACTGGCCGTAGAAGTTGTAACCCCAGCAGTAGGGGCGAGCATCTGTCGCTACGCCGCATGAATGCCAGGACCCAACGCTGAGCGAGCTGAAGCTGAGGCCAGCTGAAACGAGCGTCGGGTTGTGCCGCTCGTCAGTCGTGCCATCGCCGAGCCCACCGCAAGCGTTGGCACCCCAGCAGTACGTATCTCCGCCGCTCGTCACCCCGCAGGTGTGATCCCTGCCGGCATGGCTCGAGATGAAGCTCAGGCCACCGGCCACCAGTGTGGGAGTAAGCCGATCCTCGGTCGTCCCGTCGCCCAGCTGGCCACTCGCGTTCAACCCCCAGCAATAGGCGCTCCCGTCGGCCCCCACCCCGCAGGTGTGCTGCAGTCCGGCGCTCAGGGAGACGAAGGCGTGCTCACCCGACACCAGCGTTGGTCTGCTACTCTGGGCCGTCGTGCTGTCACCAAGCTGCCCGTGCCAGTTGGCCCCCCAGCAATAGACCTGCCCGTCGCCCGTCACGCCGCAGGCGTGCCAGCCGCCCGCGCTGACCGACACGAAACCGTGCTCGCCGGACACGGGCGCCGGGAAGGCTCTTTGGCTGGTCGTGCCGTCCCCGAGTTGCCCGTAGTGGTTCCGCCCCCAGCAGTAGGCGCGCGTTCCCGCCAAGCCGCACGTGAAGGCGCTGCTCGCACTTATCGAAGTGAAGCCGAGCTTGCCGGACACCAGGACCGGGGCATGACGTTCTTCGGTCGTACCGTCGCCCAGCTGACCCTGAGAGTTCTGACCCCAGCAGGAGGCACTTCCGTCAGCCATCACCCCACACGTATGCCCTTCCCCGGCGCTTGTCGAGAGGAAGGTCGGCGGAGCGGCAACCCGCACCGGAACCCCCCGGCCCGACGTCGTGCCGTCACCGAGCTGGCCAGAGGAGTTATATCCCCAGCACCAGGCGCTGCCAGCGGTCGTCACGCCACACGTGTGGAATACGCCTGCGCTGACGGCAGCGAACAGCTCGACGATGAGCGTCGCCTGGCCCCGCACGCCGCCCGTCTCCGCTGTGATCGTGGCGACTCCCGCACCCACGGCAATCGCGAAACCCGCCGTATCCACCGTGGCAACGCTCTCGTCGGATGAGCTCCACTCGAAACCGGGGACCGCCACGCTGCGGCCGCTCGCATCCCGCGCCACCGCCCAGAAGCGCGACCAGTCGCCGAGTGCCCTGAGCGTATCCACCACCGGCACGATCTCGACCCGCACCACCGTGCGTCGCGGTGGCTCTGTGAGACCTTTACCCTCCCCGCATCCAAGCACGTACGCTCCCACAAGTAGTGCGAGTGCGATCCTCGACGGCTTGCCTACCCGGTCCATACGTCTACTGCCGGTACTGCCGATTCCTACTCCAACCAGCGGTTCAGCCAGGCCAGCACCGTCTCGCTACTCCGCTCCCCGGCTGCCGGGCCACCGGTTGTTCTCCCTGTCATCGTCGGGGTAGACACCGCGCGGGTCGAGCTCCACGGCCGTCACGCGCCCACGCGCCCGGTAAACGAACTCCGGCCCCTGATACCACATCTCGACGGGCAGGCGCACCGTCTCGCTGCTTCCGCCCGCGTACGTGATACGCAGCTCGGCTGGCATCATCATCTCGCCGAGGTTGCGGATGTGGATCGCCGAGCCGTCAGCCTCCTCGCTGACCTCCGAGATCGCCTGATCCAGTCGGCTCGTGCTGTAGATCCAGCCCCGCCAGAACCAGTCCAGGTCCATCCCCGTGCCGTCCTCCATCATCCGGAAGAAGTCGGCCGGTGAAGGATGCTTGCCGTCCCACGCTGCCACGTACTCCGCGAAGGCGCGGTCGAACCGCTCTTCACCCAGCACCTCCGTTCGCAGCAGGTGCATCATGAAGGTCGGCTTCTGGTACGCCGTCCAAAACAGGTCCGCCTGCTCGGCGGGCGGTAGGCTGATCGGCTGCTCCTTCCCGGGCACGGAATGCCGGGCATGCAGATTGTGCAGGTGAGTGACGACCGTGTCCGCGTACGGCTCACCCGCAAAGTAGTCCTTCACCGCCCCGATGTTCATGAACGTGTTGAAGCCCTCGTCCATCCATACGTGCACCCGCTCGTTCGAGCCGACCATCATCGGGAACCACTCGTGCCCGAATTCGTGCGTCAGCACGAAGTAGAGGTCCTCACGCAGCTCGCTTGATGGCACGAACGTGATCATCGGGTACTCCATCCCGCCGATCGGGCCCTCCACCGTGGTCGCGTGCGGGTACGGATAACGAGCCAGCCGCTCCGAGTAGTAGCGGATCGTCTGGTGTGACATCCGGATGGCCTCTTCCCAGGAAAGCGCCTCCGGGCGGTAGAACGTCTGAATCAGGATCCCGTCCCAGGAGGTCGCGTCCCAGCGGAAGTCCGGGGCCGCGGCGAAGGCGAAATCGCGAACGCCCTCCGCCCGGAAGTGCCAGGTCCGCGTGCCCGAGCGCCCTCGCGCCGCATTCGCTCGCGCTTCCTCCGCAGTCACGACGGCCACCGGAGTCGCCGAGCTGCGCGCGCGGGCGAGGCGCGAACGCTGCTCGGATGTCAGCACATCCTCGGGGTTCAGCAGCTCGCCAGTTGCAGTCACCAAATACGATGCCGGCACGGTGAGTTCCACATCGAAGTCGCCGTACTCGAGGTAGAACTCGCCAGGGCCGATGAACGGTTCGATGTTCCAACCGCTCAGGTCGTCATAGACCATGAGACGCGGATACCACGCGGCAACCTGATACAGTGTTCCGTCACGGCCCATGCGAGCGAAGCCCTGGTCGGGAATCTCCCAACTCCAGTCGATCTCGAACTCGAGTCCCGCACCGGACTCGATGGGTGTCGGCAGATCGATCCGCATCGTCGTGTCGTAGATCTTGAAGCTGAGAGGCCGCCCAGCGCTCGCCACCCGCCTCACCCGCACACCGTTACCGGAGCAAGTGAAATCGAAGACCCCATCACCGAACACGAGCGGCGGCAGCTGGATCAGGTTCGCCACGCTCTCCGGGCCGCAGACGTTCCCATCGAGCTGCAGCCACAGGAAAGCCAGGCGGTCCGGCGAGTTGTTCACATATCTGATGCGCTCGCTGCCCTCGAGCACGTGCGTCGTCACGTCCAGCGTCGCCCGAATCGTGTAATCCACACGCTGCTGCCAGTAGTCGGGACCCGGCCTGCCGGAACCGGTCCTGAGCGCGCTGGGAGCCGGCAGATCGAGCTGACGGAAGGGTGACGGTCCGGCCCAGCCGGCCGAGACCGCTGTCACCGCCTGCTGCTCCTGCGCCATCAGCGACGCGTCGGCGGGGACGAGGCAAAGAACGAGGGCTATGACAAGCGCCGCCCCTGCGACGGGCGCCAGTACCTTGCTTCGGGGGTTCACGGCCACCTCCTTGCAGAATCGTCACCTGACAGAGAAAAGCCGCGCCAGATCTGTGGCGTGGCTACTGCAGCCAGCGAGCCAGCCAGCCCAGCACCGTCTCGTGCCACAGCACGCTGTTCGCCGGACTCAGCACCCAGTGGTTCTCGTCCGGGAAGTAGAGGAACTGGCTCGGTATCCCTCTCCGCTGCAGAGCCGTGAACGCCGCGATGCCCTGCTCTAGCGGCAGCCGAAAATCGTATGCCCCGTGGATTACCAGCATCGGCGTCCGCCAGTTCTCCACGAAGAGCGCCGGGTTGTGCTTCTCGTAGCCCTCCGGGTTCTCCCAGTACGGCCCGTGATGATCCCACTCCGGGAACCACAGTTCCTCGGTCGCATAGTACGACATACGCTGATCGAACACGCCGTCGTGGTTCACCAGGCAGCGGAAGCGGTCCGACCAGTTGCCGGCGATCCAGTTGATCATGTAGCCGCCGAACGAGGCGCCCAGGGCGCAGACCCGCTCGCCGTTCATCCATGGGTAGCGGTCCAGCGCCGCCGCCAGTCCCTTCTGCAGGTCCTCCAGCGGCTTGCCGCCATAGTCGTCGTTGATCGCATCGCTGAACGCCTGGCCGTAACCGGTCGAGCCGTGGAAGTCCACCATGACGGCCGCGTACCCCGCCGCGGCGTAGATCTGCGGGTTCCAGCGATAGTGGAAGTCGTTGCCGAACGAGCCTTGCGGCCCGCCATGGATCAGGAACGCCACGGGATACCCACTGCTGCGATCGAATTCCACCGGCTTCACCACCCAGGCGTAGACCGTCTCGCCGTTCCAGCCCGCGAAGCTGAACTGCTCCGGTTCCCCCATCCTGACCTGCGCCAGCCGCTCGTAGTTGATCCGGGTGATCGCGCGCATTTCCCGGCCGTAGGGATCCGTCGTGTACAGCTCGACCGGCGAGCGCAGGTGATCCATAGCGAAGACGATCCGGTCACCCGCGCAGGCGGGCGAGCGCACGTGGCCCTCGCGGATGACGGTGTGCACCGCGCCGTTGGCGACCTCGATGGCGAAGAGCGAGACGTTCCCCAGGTTGCCCGCCGTCGCCAGGATCGTCTTGCCATCGCGCGACCAGGCGATCGAGCCGGCTGAACGGTCCCAATCCCGGGCAAGCACTCGCGCGTCGCCGTCGGGCCACGGCTTCAGCATGATCCTGAACTGGTCGGACTCGTAGCCCGGACGCGCCATCGCCAGATAGGCCAGCGTCCTGCCATCCGGCGAGAAGACCGGGCCGGTGTCCCAGGCGCGGTTGTCGATGGTGATGAGCCCGGGCGCGCCCGAGCCGTCGATGGGCACGACATACAGATCGAAGTCCGTCGACCACGGCTCCTGTCGCCCGGCGACGCGGGCCGTGAAGACCAGCGACCTGCCATCGGGCGTGAAGGTGAACTCCTCCGCGCCGCCGAACGGTTTGGACGGGCAGTCCGCGTCCATGCCCTTCATGACGTCCACGGGCTCACCACCCGAGGCGGGCATCACGAACACGTGTGAGCGGCGCCCATCCTTCCAGGTATCCCAGTGCCGGATGAAGATCCGCTCGTAGAGAACGCCACTCGCCTTCCGTTCGCCCTGCTCGTCCAGCCTCGTCGTGGTGCACCCGATCGTCGGACAGTCCGGGTAGACCTCCAGGCTGAACGCGATGTGGCGGCCATCAGGCGACAAGATCAGGTTACCGACATCCAGCGGCAGATCGCTGACCTGCTCGACCCGGCGATCCTCCAGCCGCAGACGCCAGACCTGCGAGCTACCCGAGCGCGTCGAGAGGAAATACACCGCCCTCCCGTCGGCTGACCAGCGCGGGTTGAAGTCGGCGGCCTCGTGGGTGGTGAGCCGCTGAACATCGCGGCCATCGATCCCGACGATCCACAGGTCGGCGCGCCGCCGATTCGCCTCGCGGTCCAGCGAGCTGACCGTGAAGACGACCCGGCTGCCGTCCAGCGCCAGCTGTGGGTCCGAGATCCGGTCCATGGCGATGAGATCCTGGACCGAGAACGCATGGGTCGCCTGAGCGCTCGCTGAGCTGGGAACGCTGGCGGCCAGCACGATGAGGCCCAGAAAGACAGCTCGACTACGGTGCATGACTCCGTCCCTCCTTCGCTGAGGCCCGAGAGACGACTGGCCGCCAATCGGGCCACGCATCGAATGCGTCGTGACGTGTGAGGTTGGTTTGCTCGCTTCCGTCCGGTCGTATCAACATCACTTCGGCATTGTTCAGGCGCTGCATCGAGGAGTACGCGATCCAGCTACCGTCCGGTGACCAGGCCGGCACGCCGTCCTGTGCAGGATCTCGCGTCAGAGCGCGCAGCTCAGAACCATCGACCTTCATCACCCAGATATCCGCTGGTCCCCGGCGCTCGGACAGGAATGCGATCCACTCTCCGTCCGGCGACCAGGCCGGCTGCGCGTCCCCTGCGACCGTCTGGGGCAGCAGTCGTGGATCGCTCCCGCCCGCGTTCGCGATGTAGATCCCTTCCTCTCTGGAATGGAAGGCGATCTGCGTGCCGGCCGGCGACCAGGCGGCAAACCCCTCATCGCCGGGCATATCCTCCGTCAGGTTCACCGGCTCTGACCCGTCGGCGTTCATCACCCAGATATCCCAGCTAACTCCCCGGTTCGAGTGGAAGGCGATCTTCGTGCCGTCCGCTGACCAGTCCGGGTGCGCGTCATCGGCGGGATGGTTCGTCAGGTTCTGCGGGTTCGAGCCGTCGGAGCCCATGACGTACACCTCGGTGTTCCCGTCCCGGTCGCTGTAGAAGGCGAGCCTCTCTCCGTCCGGCGACCAGTCGGGCGACCCATCGAAGGCGGGATCGTCGGTCAGCTGCGTCACGCCGCCGTCGGGCCACAGCACGAAGACGTCGCGGTTACCGGAACGGTCAGAATCGAAGGCGATGGCCGTAGGGATCTCGACCGGCAGCTCCGGCCCCGTGGCGCCGCCACAGCCGAGGCCGAGAGCCAGTGCCGCCGGCACAGCCAGGCTAACCCGCTTGAACGGCGCCGCTGAGCTCATCTCGATCTCGAATGATGCATCCACAAGATAGAAGCGGCCCGGCTATTCCGAAATGCGCCACCAATCAGGCTCGGCGCGACGTGCGCGGCAGAAAAACGTAGAGCGCCGGCCCGCCCGCAGGCGGAACCCAGCGCTCTACGTGGTCACCCGCTCCCGCAGGTTACTTGGTCTTCACCGGGTCGGCCGGCCGCTGGGGCAGCCGCCTCGGATCTCTGCGGATCGCATCCATCACTTCCTGGACGGCGCGCTCCAGCTGCAGATCCCGGCCCGCGATCACCGACTCGACCGTGTTCTCGACCTCGATGTCCGGCTCCACACCGTAGCCTTCGACCACCCAGGAGCCGTCCACGTCGTTGGTCCCGAACTGCGGCACGTATACGTCGCCGCCGTCGATCAGCGGACCGTGGCCCGTGATCCCGACCACGCCGCCCCAGGTGCGCTTGCCGATCAGTGGGCCAAGACCGGCCTGCCGGAACGCCATCGGGAAGATGTCCCCGTCCGACGCCGACGTCTCGTTGATCAGGCAGACCATGTGTCCATGCAGCACGGTACCGGGATATGTGCCCGGCCACTCGAAGGTACGCGAGAAGCCCGTGCCCAGTAGCTCGCGGTTGAGGCGGTCGATGATCAGCTCGGAGACGAAACCGCCGCCGTTCCCGCGCACGTCGACGATCAAGCCCTCCTTGCGGACCTGGCCGTAGAACCACTTGATGAACTCGCGGATGCCGTCGGCGCTCATGTCCGGCAGGTGGATGTAGCCGACGCGACCGTCCGTCGCCTGGTCCACGTATCTGCGCTTCTCCGCCACCCACGTGTAGTACTTGAGGTCCAGCTCGGAAGTCCGTGGGTCGACCGTCACCTCCCGCGCGCCGCTCATGCTCGGCCGGCTGTTGACCGTCAGCTTCACCGGGTCGCCGGCTCGCCCGCGCAGCAGGTGATACGGGCTCTCCGGCGCGCGCAGCTCATCACCATCGACCGCCAGGATGTAGTCGCCCACCGACACATCCACACCGATCTCGGTCAGCGGTGAACGGTAGTTGGGCTCATGGTTATCGCCTCCATAGATCTTCGCGATGCGGTAGCGGCCGGAACCCTCGTCCAGCTCGAACTGCGCGCCCAACAGCGCGAAGCGCGGCCGGTCCGGGATCTCGAAGTCGCCGCCCTCGATATAGGTGTGCGACGAGCTGAGCTCCGAGATCATCTCGCTGATCACGTAATTCAGATCGGAGCGATGCGCCACATGCGCCAGCCACGGACGGTACTGCTCGCGCAGCGCCTGCCAGTCGTAGCCGTGCATGTTCTCCACGTAGAACCAATCCCGGAACCGACGCCACACCTCGTCGAAGATCTGCTCCCACTCCTCAGCAGGCACACGATCGACCATGAGCCCGCTGGTCGACACGGCCTTCTTCGTCCCCGAAGCGTCGGCCTGCACATCGTAGAGACTGTAGCTGCCGCCCTGCGCGACGAGCATCTTCTTCCCGTCGTGCGAGAGCGTGTAGTTGCCGACACCCTCCAGGACCGTCTTTTCCTCGCGATCCTCCAGCGAGAAGATCTTGATCGACGGCTCCTGGCCGCTGGAAGCTCCGAACACCGGGGGCGGCCCGTCGACGTAGATCAGGTTGCCCTCGATCGCCGACAGCCCACCATAGTTGCCCTGACCCACCGGCACACGAGCCACGCGCTGGGCCAGCCCGTCGAAGTCGATGCGGATGGGCTCCTTCTCCTCGCCGCCTTCCTCCTCCTTCTCCTGCTCTCCCGCGCCCTCGATCGTCACCTCGTCGCTGCGCGGCGGGAAGGGATGCGACACGTCCGTCCGCAGCGCCAGCGCGTAGATATAGCTCTCACGGTCGACGACATAGTCGAACTCGAACGAGCCGAAGGTCGGCGCGTAGTGGCGATCCGCGATGTAGTACAGGTGGTCACCCGCCGGATCCCAGGCCGGCGAGAACTCGTTGAACGTCTCGTCGGTGACCCGATGCAGGCGGTTGTCCCTGAGGCTGAAGATGTAGATGGAGTTGAAGCCATTGGGGTCGCTGAGCGTGAACGCCAGGTAACCGCCGTGCGGCGACCAGGTATAGTCGAAGATCTGACCCTGCCGCTCGTCGGCGACCTCCCGCTTGCGTTTCGTGTCGACATTGACGACGTAGAGCTTCCCTTCCTTGTCGCTGTAGGCGATGTGCTCGCCGTCCGGCGACCAGGCCGGCGTATACAGCATCCCCGTGCTACCGCTGGTGAGCGGCTCCGGCTCACCCGAGCCGTCCTGGCTGACCAGGTAGATCTCCTCCTCACCGCTCATGTCGCTGATGAAGGCGATCCGCGAGCCGTCCGGCGACCAGCGCGCATGCTTGTCATGTGCGCCGGAGGAACGAGTGAGATTCCGCGTCGGCCCGTGCTCGATCGGCGCCGTGAACACGTCACCGCGCGCCACAAACAGCGCGCGCTGACCCTTCGGGCTCAGCGCCCAGCCTTCCACGTTGTCGGATACGCTGATCCGCGACGGCCGCATCGCCACACCGTCGTCCGGCACGGTGATCGAGATCGGCGTCGAGTTGCCCGCACTCACGTCGTAGACCAACAACTCGCCGTTCAGCTCGTAGACGATCCGACCCTCCTCGTCGGCGCTCGGCCAGCGCACATCCCACGTTGTGCTGCGCGTCAGCTGCGCCGTCACGCCTGTACCA
>Ga0209635_10005123_pt1 | contig 10334 bp, 6 predicted proteins | sample DeeMarSWOR230_32_FD_187463 | JGI IMG/M metagenome (GOLD analysis project Ga0209635, IMG submission 187463) | Marine sediment microbial communities from White Oak River estuary, North Carolina - WOR-2-30_32 (SPAdes) (version 2) | ecosystem: Environmental > Aquatic > Marine > Intertidal zone >...
CATCTTTGTAAATGAAGGTTCCATTTTTGCTGTTATTATCTTCAATCCAGTACTGTCCCCTTTCATCTCTGTACACTCTGGCATGAATTCGGGACACCAATCGTTCTGGATCAGGAATGTGAATATCTGCGCTCTCTCCTCTTCCAATAGTCATCAGGCTCTTACTGATACTGATTACCTGGTCTTTTAAGATAATTCTTGGCTCTTTCTCTGGTTTTGCTTCAGAAGGAGGAGTTACCTCAAGTGCTTCACGTAGTTCAGGCTTTTCTTGAGGAGGTACCTCAAGTTTTGGCTCAAGTTTCGGCTTGAGTTTGACCTCCTTTCCCAACGGTACAATTACTGCCACAGCACCCTCTCTGAGACCACATTCTTCAACAGTTTTATCTGGGAGACATGCCTTCTCTCTGAATAGCATTTCAGAAGGCATAATGCCCAGTTTTGTTCCCGCGAGCTGTCTGACCTTACCAATTTTATCAAATTCATTCACCCGGATGGTAGCCACTTCTTCTGTTTCTGCATTCTGTACCCGCAGGGTAAACCCTTCTTCTGCTTCTTCAGCCTTTCTTTTTCCCACCTGTTTGATGACTAATCCACCGCCCACCAAAACAGCAATAGCAATAATGATAATGGTTAACCGGGTTCTTAATGTCCCTACCTCTTTTAGATTGTCAATTTCATCAGTGCACCGGTCTATCCATAACTGGCACTCATCATACTGGGCAGTGTCATCTACTTCATCAAATTCAGCCTGAGCTGTCTCAAAGTGAGACTGGGCTTCTTCATATTTTTGTATCGCTTCCTTGTAGTCTCCTGTTCCTTTTGCTTTTTCAAACGTCCGCATGCCGTCAGAAAAATACTCGTACCCATCAATATAAGAAGTGCAGGTATCAATCTGCTCCTGGACATCATCTGATCGTTCAACATCTCCCAGCTGGTCGTAAATGCCTTTAGCGTCCTGGTACTCATCTCTTGCCTTCTCAAATTCTCCTCTTTCAAACAGTGCAGCTGCGAATCCTGCATGTTCTGAAGCATCCTCAAACAGTGAATTGATCTCTTCTTGAGCAGATGCGTAGTCAACAACTATCTGCAGGGTTAGAAAATCCATGTAAAAGAGACAATCAGAATCTGACGTGCAGTATAAATCATACCCGGGTATACAGGAATATAATGAACTGGCAAACCCTGTTACATTTACTGTCACTTTCAGATACGCATCTTCCACCGTTAATGGATGATCCTGGTCAAACGTTTGTCCAGCTCTATCTGCTCTTTCTTCACCTGCATGATCCCAGAAGAGCCGTCCTTCAGAATCTTCACAGTATTCAAAATTGAGATAGCTTTCAAATTCTTCAGAAACATTTTCTTCTGCATCAGTGAGTACAACTGATACAAGGACCTTGAGGAAATAATCTTTATCTTCATAGATCTTATTTTTTTCCTGGTATGCTCGAAATTTCTGGGGACCAATATGGAGGTGAACCATTCTATCCTCAATTTCATAGGTGGTCCCTTTCTTGACCAGAACAGGAAGAAGAAACACCTGGCTGTACTGGTCGTTATAAGTTTTGATTTCCACAGACTCTGATAAGGGAAGCTCATTTCCAGAGAGGGGTAGTACGAGAATTAGTGTAATCCATAGGAGTGTAATGACATTCTTCACTTCATCACCTGATGCTCCCCTTTTTGGAATAATAAAAACTTTTCGTATGAGGATTGGCTTTCAAGGTTAACCATGTACCTATGGGACAAAGATCATGAGCAGATTCTGAATATCAGTACACTTTTGTGTCATCTTTCAGCCGTGCACCACAGTACGGACAGGAAACCCAGTTTTCCTCAATTTCATTCTTGCAGAAAGGGCAGGTCAGTTTTTGAGGTTTCTCTTCTTTTTTTCTCCTTTTTTCTTCAGCAGGTGCTCTGGGGGCTTTTTCTTTCTTTGGTTTTCTAAATTTGAGTATGAAAACTACAATTAAAAGGCCAATGGCAGGTATAAAAAACAGCAGTACATGGATAGAAGATTCCTTTTCTATTTCAAAATCTAGTGGGATTGTACCTTCTTCAATTTCTACTGTGTGCTCTTGTTGAGTGTATCCTTCTTGTTCTACCTGTACCGTATATGAGGTACCTGCTTTTAAATCAGGTATTATCAGGCCCCCCTGTGCATCAGTTTCGCCTTTGTACTCTCCATTAATGTACACATCTGCTTTCAATCCTGTTCCTTCACAGATCACCGAAATTTTCAGGGTCCCTGTACATGGCACTACCTCTCCATCACAGTTGTAATCTTTTCCGCAGGGTTCTTCAGCTCCAGGATGGATGCGGGAATTACTATCATCACAATCCCCCCCACATGTAGTATATCCATCATTATCGTCGTCAAATCCTTCATCTATCAATCCGTTACAGTCATTATCTTTTCCATCACAGATTTCTTCAACTCCAGGATGAATTCCTGAATTGCTATCATTGCAGTCTACTGGCGGTGAATATCCATCCCCATCATTGTCAGTAGTAAAGAATGAAGAAAGATCAAACCCATAAATATCTGGATACCCATATCTCCAGTCTTCCCATACCACAATGTTCTCGTAGAGTGCTGGATGTTTTTGATCACCCCTATGTTTTACTATGAGGATCTTTTGACCCGTTATCATATCGTACCCGTAGATGTCCAGATCACCATTTTTATCATCTGCCCACACCACGATATTTTTGTAGAGTGCTGGATGTTTTTGATGACTCTTGCCTGTAATAATTTGAAATTCCTCTTTCGTTGTAAGATCATACCCATAAATGTCCTTGTTGCCATTCCTGTAGTCTTCCCATACTACAATATCCTCAAAGATTGCTGGATATTCTTGATCACTGGGTTCTGCAGTTATTTGAAACTCCTCTTTCGTTGTAAGATCATACCCATAAATGTCCTTGTTGCCATTCCTGGAGTCTTCCCATACTACAATATCTTTGTAGATTGCTGGATATTCTTGATCACTGGGTTCTGCAGTTATTTGAAACTCCTCTTTCGTTGTAAGATCATACCCGTAGATATCCAAATTGCCATTTCTCCAGTCTTCCCATACCACAATGTTCTGGTACACTGCTGGGTAATATTGATGGCTCTTCTGCAAAGTTACTTCAATTTCTCGTCCCGTTGCCAGATCATACCCATAAATATCCAAATTGCCATTTCTCTCATCCACCCAGATCACAATGTCCCCATAGATCACTGGATAACCTTGTTCACTGGGATCTGTAATGATCAGAAACTCCCTTTGAGTTACCAGGTTATACCCGTAAATATCGTAGTTGCCGCTTCTTTCATCCTGCCATACTACAATATCTTTATAGAGTGTTGGATACAGTTGGTTTTTTCTGTCTTTCGTTATCTGAAATTCAAGAGCGCCTTCAACACACATAACAAGTACTAATATGATTAAAACTCCTCCAGCCTGGTAATGCAGTTTCATGATTTCCACCTTCTGTGCTCTTTGTACTGAAACCTCTAGCCGATATATAAGCTTTTTGAAAAAGGAGATCTACCAGTGCACACAAAAAGACTCTTTAAAACCCCAATTTTAGTTTCTGTTTGCTGCCAAAATCTGAAACTTTTTATCTAATTCTTGTGTCATCTGTTGCACTTTTGATTTCCTGTTCATCGAATTTTACCACTATCACAGAAATATTGTCCAGTCCTCCTTTCTCATTTGCTTTTTCCACCAGTACATCGCAAATTGATTGTGGATCATCATTCTCAGTAACAACAGCATGAATTTCTTCATCAGAGAGCATATCAGTGAGCCCATCACAACAGAGTAAAAGAAAATCTTGGACTTGGACAGGTTCAGTGGTTATATCCACATCCACCTGGTTATGCATTCCCACAGTTCGGGTGACAATGTTTTTCTGAGGGTGATTCTTTGCTTCTTCTCCTGTTATTTTGCCACTATCTACCATTTCCTGGACCAGGGAATGATCTTTTGTAAGCTGTCTGACCTCTCGGTCATTGATGATATAGGCTCTGCTGTCCCCCACGTGTCCAATATACACCTGGGCCCCCTGTATTAATGCTGCAGTGACGGTGGTCCCCATATCTTTGTATTGGGGATTCTTCTCTGCATACATCATTATTTCTCGATTCGCCTGATTGATGGATTCTCCAAAGAGTGCAGCGATCACTTCATCAGACAACTTTCTCTGGGGGGTTTTAAGCATTGCCCGGATCATTTCTTCAGCAACCCGCTGTGCTGCCAGACAGCTGGCCACCTCTCCTGCATTGTGTCCTCCCATTCCATCAGCTAGTACCAGGAGGGCTGATCGGGTCCTTTTTGATTCATAGACTGTATCGCTTCTTACAATGACAATACTGTCTTCATCCAGTTCTCTTTTCATTCCCACATCAGATTTGTATCCTATTTTCATGGTACCAGCTCCTTTGCATATCTAGGGTTTGTCGTCACTGAGGTTCTTAAACCTTACTGTGAGGGCATGAGTGATCCATCAATTTCAGTGCAGGATGGGGTTGTTGTTCTATTCACTTTCAGCAGAACAAGCAGGTTCGGTTCAGAGATTGAAGTTTGTCAGAAAAGGAAAAAATGAACTTAGAAAAGGAAAAAGAGTGTTAAAATTTTGCTGAAAAGAAACTTGATTATTTCCATTCCTCTGTATCCAATGAAGCGCTAGTAACAGCCAAAATACCCAGCATAACAGCAGCAGCCGCAGCCGCAGAAACTACCGGGGACCAACTGGTGATGGGGATTCATATCAATTCTGGCATCTGGCTCGATAATGATCCCTTTCCACACTTTCTGGAAGGTCTTCACAGGTTTCACCTCCTCTTGGTTAATACGCTACCTTGCAGAATGCATATAAAAGTCTTTCGGACTTCCCTTACCAGTTCCTAAAATGTGTTTTGAATAATCCTATGCAACTACAATTCATGAAATTAACCTGAAAGATGATAACCAGTAGATATGTTCTGAAAGCATCAGTAGTTCTGGAATAACTATAACTGTATTTCTCTGCAAAACTAGTGCACTTTAAACTTTAAGATCATGTAGGGCCCTTTTTTAGCATTCCAGCAGAATGCAATGACATCGTTATCATTGAGGTTCCATTTTTTTACCCGTTTGTATTGACCGTCCCTAAATACAAAGGTGCCATTGATGCTGCAATCCTGTATCCAGAATATACCTTCAGAGCCCCTGGATATTCTGGCATGTATCTTGGATACATATCTCTCTGGATCACTGATGATGATATCTGGGCGAACTCTGACTCCCCCTCTCCCAATAGTTACAGAATCCTCTGTTATAGTATGTTCTTTGCTGCCAATTATGATTCTGGGATTGTAGGCAAGTTTGGGCTTGTACACGCCAAATATTTTGTTTTTCATTTCAGTAACTGTCTGAAATCTTTTGTCAGGATCTAAATCTGTGGCTTTCCGGACAATGGTATCCAGATCTTTGCTCACCTTTGGATTCTCTTTGCGGGGAGATAAGGGAGGAACTGTACACGGATCTTTTCCAGTGAGCAGAAAGTACAGGGTTGCTCCCACCCCATAGATATCACTCTGGTAGTAGCATTCTCCTGCATGCTGCTCAGGAGCCCCATACCCGGGAGTCCACAAATAGGTGGGCTTCTGTCCCAGACTGGTGAACCGCATTTTTGCTCCCCCAAAATCGATCAGTTTAATGATATTTTGAAATACCATGATGTTACGGGGTTTAATATCTCTGTGGATGGTATTATGGTTGTGCAGGTACTCTAACGCATCTAATAATTGTGCTGAGTAGTTGATGGCTTGCGGCTCTGTGGGTGGTCTTTTGTGAAATAACGTTTTCATGTCTTTTCCTTTTATGTACTCAAGAACTAGGTAAAATCCACCATTTTCTTCAAAAAAATTAACATACTGAACAATATATGGATGAGATACTGCTTTCAAAATTTCTGCTTCCACTTTCAGCTTCTCCAGTCTTACCTCATCATTTCGACCATTAAATAATGGATACTTCATGACATATTTTTTGCCCGTGTTAATTTCTGTACATACACAGACAACACCCATCCCTCCCTTGTACAATTCACTTCCTATTCTGAATCTATTCCCGATCACGTCTCCTTGTCTCACCATTGTGCTCACTTCTTTGCACCGATTATCAGCTCCAGTATTTTAAGGACTGAAAGTCAACACTTTTGCTGTTCTTTTTTATTATGTCATTGTTCTTATAAACTTTTTGTCAGGATCATTGGTTCAAGAACCATTCTTTTTTGGCTTTTTGTGGTGTAAAATTATCTGATCTCTGCAGAGAGTTCAAATACTACATCTGAAATGAAAGGAAGCATCCTGAATCGAAATAAAAGATATAAATAGAATTTTCGCAATTCATGCAGATTTCAGAATTCAGTGATATGTGGGGATTGTACCAGCTCAACCTCATCCCCCACGTATGTAGATGTAGCATGTGGCAAAAATGAGAAAAGGCAGACCGAAATTATTCTGAAAAAATGGATTTGAAATAATATCAAAAGTAAAACAGGAAAATCAATCTTTGAGAAGGAACTGATCCAGAACTTTCCGTGCTTTCTCCCGTTTTTTCTGGTGCTCTTTCAAGTACGCTACTAATCTGTCTGCTAATTCCTGTTTACAGTGCCCACACAGCAATTCTCCACTCTGGCAGGCCTTTCGTCTCTCCTCTAATTTGGCATCATCAGGTTCAAACAAAAAGTAGTAGTACTGGAAGACACTGCACACATGGGGATTTCCTCCCAGTTCCCTCTGTTCCTCCATGGTCTCTCTTCCCCCAGTAAAGGCATCCATCACCTTCTTTCTGACCTGTTCTGGGGTATCCACAGTAAAGATGGCACTCCCCTCAAGAGAAGCAGACATCTTCCCTGAAGGACCTTCCAGCGAGGGCAAAAATATATTGTGGATCGCTGCAGGTTTGTAATACCCCAATTTTTCTGCCACATCTCTGGCTATTCTCCAGTATGGGTCCTGATCAATAGCTGCAGGTATGACCACTGGCGCTTTCCTCTTCTCCAATTCACTGGGTAAAAAGCAGGGTACTGCCTGTATAGCAGGAAAGAAAATCATACCAATATTGGTTGAATTGGTAAATCCAAATACAGCCTTCACTGTTGAAAAAGTAACTCGTTTCCCAATTTTCACGGCAATTCTGTACAATGTCTTAGCATAATCAATATCAGTGAATACAAATGTCTTTTCAGGATCAAATCCTTGAGCAATGAAGTCCAGTGCATTATCATACGCATACCCCCTGGTCTGTTCCAGAGAGAGATCTCTCCGATGCATATATTTTTCATCATCTGTAATCTGGAAGTACATGGTCACCCCAAATTTCTTTTGCAGGTAACTGCAGAAAATCCAGGGCATCATATGTCCCAGATGGGTGTGCCCCGAGGGGCCTCTTCCCGTATAAATGGCAAAGGGCTCGCCCTTTTCGTACATATCCAGAATCCAGTCAAAATCTCGATGAGAAAAGAAAATCTTCCTTCTCAAGAATAGATGGAGCTCTCCTGCTATCTTTTTGAATCGATCCAGAATATCATCTGTTAAGGGAGAGGTTCCGAATTCCTCGATCAGTTTGTTATAATCAACTTCGCCTTCTACTTCCCATGGAGTAACCTTGAAGTCCATCATATCACCTTTTGTTCTTTTCTGTTTTTAAGAGTTAGCCTTTTTGATCCTCATTGGATGGGGATTAGATGCTTGCTAGACCACTCTTTTTCGTGTAGCTAACCGATATCCACACACCACCACGTACTCACCTTTCAATTGCGCATCCACGTTTGCATCTCCAGTATCCACGTGAAGGACAGGTGTTTTCACCAGCTTTTCAGGAGTAGCCACCACCACAATATTTTCTGTACCCACAGTGGTAATCACTGCAGGACTTAACTGCTGATTTCCTCTGCCAAAGATGAACCCCTGTCCCCCGATGGGGGATACAATAATTTTTGCTTTCATTTCCTTTTCTTTCTCCTTTTCCTTTTTTACCACGGCTAGAATATCGTTCTCTGAGCAGTCCTTTTTCAGCAAACGATTCCCTCTTACAATATCTACGCCTAGCAGCGTTTTATCTACTTCCAGAATATCACCAATAGCTTTGGTAGTGGTCCCTGCTCCCACGATATACACTGTATCCTCTCGAATCAATTCACTGATAAATGCTGCAATCTCCCGTTTTTGATAGGATTCATCGCTGATAACCTGCTTTGAACTCTGAACAGTAGTATGCTGTGGTACATTTGCATATCCAAAGAGGTTCACTGACAATACTCCTTTTCTGTACAGCGATTCATCAATATCCAGTATTTCACAGTATGCTGTGTGTATCTTTCCTTCCAAGAAAAGGTGGGTAATTTCTGCTGCTGAATCTGGAGTGACTGCAAAACAGGCAGAATACATTTTTACACCTGCCGGAATACCCAGGATGGGAGTATCTACCTGGCACACTTCTCTGGCTGTGCCGTCTCCTCCGCAGAACACTAACAAGTCCACCTTTTTTTCCATAATTCTGGCTGCTTTCACTGTATCTTTAAAAGAAGTGGGAGAGGAGGGTTGATACACCACTTTGTAGTTACAGCCTGCTTTCTGTGCAGCGTACGCACCCATTTCCCCTCCACAGGTGCAAATATCCACATTCTTGAGATTTTGGAGCATTTTTACAGCTCTTTCTCCCGATTGGGGTACTGCTCCTAATTGTACTGCTTTCTTTGCTACTCCGTCTGTTCCTTTCAGTCCCACTGTTCCTCCTAATCCAGCCACTGGATTGACGATCAAGCCTATCATGCGACCACAGGGAGATCTTTCAGGGATTCTTTAATTAACGTCTCTGGGTATTCGTAGTCTAGAAGTTGACCAGAATAAAACGCATCATACGCTGACAGGTCAAAATACCCGTGCCCTGATAGGTTGAACAGGATCACTTTTTCTTCCTTGGTTTTCTTGTACTGTACTGCCTTGTCAATGACTGACTTGACTGCATGAGCAGCTTCGGGGGCTGGAACGAACCCTTCTGTGTGGGCAAAGGTATGAGCTGCTTTGAATACCTCGTTCTGTCCATATGCTTCAGCTTCAATTAATCCTTCATCGTATAGCAAACTGACTAAGGGGGCATCTCCGTGGTAGCGTAACCCACCTGCATGTATCTTAGGGGGGATAAACGTGTGCCCTAACGTGTACATTTTCACCAGGGGGGCTAATTTTGCTGTATCTCCGTAGTCGTACCGGTACAACCCTTTTGTTAAGGTGGGACAGGCTTCTGGTTCCACTGCGATCACCCGGACATCACCACCTTTGAAGTTGTCCCGGACAAAGGGAAAGCTGCATCCAGAAAAGTTTGATCCACCACCACAGCAGCCAATAACTATATCTGGGTACTCGCCCTGTTCTTCGAGTTGCGTTCTTGCTTCCAGTCCGATCACTGTTTGATGTAATAGCACGTGATTTAACACTGATCCCAGTGAGTACTTGGTATCTTCGTGGGTGGCTGCGTCTTCCACTGCTTCAGATATGGCAATGCCCAGACTGCCTGGTGAGTCGGGGTCTTTTTCCAGGATGCTCCTTCCTGCACCAGTATTGCTGCTGGGACTTGCATACACGGTGGAGCCCCATACCTGCATCAGCGATTTCCGGTAGGGTTTCTGGTCATACGATACCTTCACCATGTACACTGTACACTCCAATCCGAAGCGATTGCAGGAAAAGCTTAATGCAGATCCCCACTGGCCAGCTCCTGTTTCAGTGGCTAACCGATTGACTCCTTCTTTCAGGTTGTAGTATGCCTGGGCAACTGCAGTATTGGGTTTGTGGCTTCCTGGCGGAGATACTCCTTCGTACTTGTAGAAGATTTTAGCTGGTGTTTTCAGGAATTTCTCCAGTCTTTCGGCTCTGTACAAAGGTGTGGGCCTCCATATGGAGTATATTTCTCGGATTTCTTCTGGTATTGGTATATAGGGTTCTTGACTGACTTCCTGGAGGATCAGCTCTCTGGGAAATAGAGGAGCCAGATCTTCAGGAGTAATAGGTTCTCCCGTTACCGGGTGTCGTGGAGGCGGGAGTGGTGTTTTTAGATCCGCCTGTATGTTGTACCATTTCTTGGGTATTTCGCACATAGATATCACCTCTGGTGTTGAGTTTGTAGAAAAAACAAAAAAACAAAAAAAGAAACCGAACGAACGCCCTGGCTACCAATGCAGTAAGTTTAGCAACGCCAAGGACATTCTAAAAAACAGATTGGACTAGGTAAATGTTCCGAAAAATTCTTAGGTTCCAAGGTTATAGTTCCCAGTCCACAGCAACACCTTATTAC
>Ga0209635_10005124_pt1 | contig 10334 bp, 8 predicted proteins | sample DeeMarSWOR230_32_FD_187463 | JGI IMG/M metagenome (GOLD analysis project Ga0209635, IMG submission 187463) | Marine sediment microbial communities from White Oak River estuary, North Carolina - WOR-2-30_32 (SPAdes) (version 2) | ecosystem: Environmental > Aquatic > Marine > Intertidal zone >...
CCATTATTTAAGGCATGATCTACAATTTTGTCATTAATCTCAGATGAAACTGATATTAATTGTAATAATTTATGATTTTGATTCATTAATTTTCCAACAGAGCTTCTATCACCTTTAATTAATGCATTTTTTGCATTTTTTGCGATTTTTTCATATTTATTGAATATTTTATTAAACTTATTTGGATTTTCTTCTTTTAATTTACGAACATCTGCAACAACCTCGGCTGTAGAAGCAGTGATGCCTGTATTTGCTATAATTAAATGCATTTTTTCTGCTGATTTAAGACGATCAATGGTGTTTTTACCACCACTTAAATTTTTCACAAACCAAATTAATCCTCCATAGGTGGATGCAGTGTTATCAATGCCAGATGGAGTTCCATGGTATGCCATTTCACCTGCATAAGCTGCTTCATTTATTTTTTCATTATTTAAATTAAGATTAAATTCCTCACTAAGCGCACGAGCAAAAGAAGTACATTGAGCTGCAGAAGCTCCTACCCCACTTGCTGCTACTAAATCTCCTGTAAAAGTAATCTTAAGTTTATTATTAATAGTATTAATATTTAAGTATTTAATGACATTAAGAATAGCTTGCTGTGCTTCTTTAACCTTTTTATCCTTATAACCGGGTGTCGCTATTCTTTGGTCATCAACGGTCCATCCTTTGCCATCGACGGCTTTAACTGTAGCGACTGTTTTAGAGCCTATAGCAGATGCAATTGCTGGAAGACCATAAACTACAAAATGATAGCGTTTATTCCCGAAATGGGAAGAAAAATTCGCCAAAAAGAATGGTCTTTCCATATCCTATTCCAGTTCCCATAAATTTCACCTTTTCTACATAATTAGGTTATTTATTATTTATAAAAAAGTATAAATTCAATCTAAAATTTCAACAGTTCCCTCAGAACCGTTTACTACAACTTCCTGTTCGTTTTTTATTAAGCTAATGTCAATCATATCTATACATGGAATTTCACTTATAATGCATCCCACCGCAACAATCGTATCAATCTTTTCGTTAATTATAGCTAATGGAGCTGTATTATTCTTCTTCATTCGATACATAGTATAAGAACCCACAGTAGAACCTTTTCCAGTCGGAAATACTAGAATTTTACCCGAAACAGATTGACCTTCTAATTCATGTCCAACTTCCACAACTATTCCAGTATCGGGATCTACGCCTCCATAAAACGAAATTCCGTCTTTGGTGACTATTGTTTTTCCTTTATTTTTCCCCTTATATATTTTTCTTCCACTTAACTTCATTTTATAGCCTCCTCAACACACTCTTCAATTTTTCCTATTTTTACTTTAAATTTATTCTTTGCACGACCATAATAACATGCTTTTGCGGAGTCAACCATTATTCCCTTGAAACGTCCTTTAATTGGGGCTACAACGCAGCAAGTATCTGCTGCAAATTTTGCTCCTGCCACTTCAATTATTTTAGAATAACCAACTTCATCTGCAATTCTCTTGGTTGGACGAGCAGTGGTTATCCAAAATTCTTTCTTTACTTTCTTTCCCTTTAACAATTTTGCAATTGTAGCAATTTCATGTATTGAAGCGTGAGGACAACCAATACTTACAAAATCAATTTCAAGATGATCGTCTATAAGCTCAGCACGTGCTTTATCTAGATCGCTTTGATTAATGTCAAAAACGATATCGCTTGGTTTAGGGTATGTATCGAATTCTGGAGTTATTCTTTCCATGTGGAATAGTGCAGTTCCACCATATGTAGCAACGGAAGCACAAAATGACTTGAGTTCTTCAATTGAAGCAGAAGGGATACCTGTTATGTATGGTATTTTTTTGCCTAATTTAACTAATTTATCCCCTATTACTTTTCCTAAAACTCCAAATTCATCGGTTCCTTTAACTGGAGCGTTAACTTTAATTAAAACTTCCCCTTGACGATTTTTATCCAAATGATACCCATATCTAGGTGTTATTCCGGTCAAAGCTGATGCTAGAGCACTTGGGCCGCCCTCACGATTAGTTCGAGCACCAATAACAGAATTAGCATAACATACCGCGCTGCTTTCAGCCCATGCAAGATGCTGACCATAATGAGGCGTATTACCAATTAAGTAAGGCGTACAAGAACAGGTTGTAATTATCCCCATTTTAGCAAAAGCATCGAGAGCGCGATTTTGATTCTTCGCAAATTTTTCATCAATACCTAATGCTCGCCAATTTTCACGATCCATTCCTGCCGGATTTAATGTAGTTAAGACTCTAACCTTTCCATCTTCTGCCATCTCGCTTAAGAATTCCAATCCTGCTTCTCCAAGATTGTCATAGGACACACCTGCGATCTGAACACCCACCACATCAATCATATCTTCAGCTTCAAATATTTCACCAAGTGTGGTTAAAATCTCCATTGATTTTTGGGTGGCCTTTCCATATTTACCATCCAACATATCTTGCTCTTCAAAAGTTAATTTCATTTTCATTACCTCCAAAAATTAAAGATATTTATTTATGTCAATTTTAGGAAATTTGGCTAAGTCAAAACTCTTACCCTTAGTAACAAGTGGTTTTGTGAAATCAAAGCCAATTTTCGTAGTCATTTTTGTGCCCGGTTCAGCACTTGGATCTAAACTACTACCCGGTTCTTTATCTTTAATTACCATTCTTAAATCTCCTTGAAAACGAGTTGCCATTGCCCATTCCACGGATAATGGGTCATAGATATCAATATCTTTATCTACAACAAAGACATGTTTACAGCTACTATGACCCGCAAAAGTGCCATAAATTGCTTTTTTACCATCCTCTTCTGAAGATTTGTCAATTTTTACAATGGCATGAAGCCATGAGCATCCTCCCGGATTAATGTTTACATCTAGACATTTTACGCCTGATTCATTCACTTTATTAAAAATGGTTGGCTCACGGGGCATTCCCATTAAAATCTTATGCTCTAGGGCACCTGGTAATAATGCTTGCCAAATTGCATCTTTTCTATGTGTGATTTTCTTAACTTCAAAAACAGGTTCATCTCTCACTACATCATATGTTTCAGTTAAATCAACAAAAGGTCCCTCAGCATGTCTTTCTTCCGAAAATACTCGCCCCTCTAAAACAAATTCAGCTTCTGCAGGAATTAGTAAATCAACAGAATTTGCCTTAACAAGTTTAATTGGTTCTAATGCATTAGCAATTGTCAATTCATCAACCCCAATATCAACAGAAGTAGCTCCAGCAATAAGAATGTTTGGAGAATTCCCTATACAAAAAGCTACGTCCAATTCACCATTCTTTTCTAAAAATTTGTAAAAGTGGCGTCCTTTTACTATTCTAGTCGTAAATTTTTCTTTAGAAATCTGCATAGCTCTATGAAAGTCCAAATTTTGCCCATAGTCAGGATCCTTAGTGACAACTACAGCTGAACTTATATAATTCCCACCATCCTTTTCACAGTGGAATAATATTGGAAGTTTATCTAAATCTACATTTGATTCGACTACTTCTTGACAGGGGGCCTTTGATATAACCTCAGGTTCTTTTCTTTCTTTAATCGCTTTAGAAAGCATAGGAATAAGATCTGCTGGAGTCACACCGAAATATGAAGCAATTACATTTTTAGTACAAAACATATTGCCAACTACTCGGAACTCAGATTCATTGACATTATTAAACAATACGGGGGTTGGCTCTAATTCTTTTAAAATACCTGAAATCTCTAATTTCTTTGAAATATCAACATTTACTTTTTTAAGAAGTCCGCTTTCTTCAATTTTATTTAAATATTGTCTAAATCCCAAATTTATCAACTCAAATCATTTTTTATAATGATAGTATTACAAATAATAAAGGTTTTAACTAGAGAAGTTTATGAACCACTTTTTATAAAACTAAAGGTTTTTCTTCTCGATAATTTTTTGTAATATTTGTTTAGCATAATCAATCCTAATTTTGTTATCTTTAACTAATTTTTTTGCTACTTGATCAATAAGATTCTCAGGCACTCCAGCTAATTTTGCAATATTACGAGAATGAAGTGCCATATGACCTCTCTGAATGCCTTCCGCCGCTAAAGCTCTTAATGCTGCAACGTTTTGAGCTAGACCTACTGCAGCTGCAACTTGAGATAATTCTGCAGCTGATTTTACACCTAGAATTTTTAGATTTAATCGCGCCATTGGATGTAATTTTGTCATTCCGCCAATAATTCCTAAAGCAAGTGGAATCTTAATTTCACCTATTAAATTTCCCTCTGCATCAACTTCAAAATTAGTCAATGGGGAATACTTACCTTTTAATGAAGCATAAGCATGAGCTCCAGACTCTATAGCTCGTGTATCATTCCCCGTTGCTAAAGTTAGAGCAGTTATTCCATTCATTATTCCTTTATTATGAGTTGTGGCACGATATGGATCAGCAAGGGCAAATTCATATGCATTAACTATACCTTTTACCACTTCTTCTCCACCTAATAAGGCTTTGTCAAATTTAGCTTTACATTTTGCCAGTCTATGAATAGCTAAATTTGATACGATTCGTAGATAAACTTTACCCTCACATAACTCCTCGATATAAGGCGTAACAGACTCAGCCATAGTATTGACCACATTAGCACCCATAGCATCTAAAACATTGACTAATAAATGAATTATTAACATAACACCTTTTCTTGTATTAATATCTCTGAGTTCAAAATCATATGCTCCTCCACCAAGTTTTACTAAGATTGGATCTTGGTCATTAGCAATCTTCAATATATTCTTTTTATTCTCTAACAAAATTTTTTTAGCTTGTTCAACATCAGTAAGATTGGTTATTTGGATTTGAGATATCATAATTGAATCTACTTTTTCTGAAAAAAATCCTCCATTTTTTCGAGCAATTCTTGCTGCGTTTGAAGCTGCTGCAACAACGGAGGGTTCCTCTATTACCATAGGAATCAAATAATCCTTGTTATTAATTCTAAAATTACACGCAATCCCAATGGGTAATTGATAAGATCCAATAACGTTTTCAATTAAAGTATCAATTTGTGTCTCTTTGAAATATCCAAAATTTTTAAGTAATTTGACCTCTTCATCATCAAGATTAACAAGCTCAGAAAGAGATTTTTGCCGTTCTCCTAAGGATAGTTTATAAAAACCTGAGATATCAGAATGAAATTTACTCATTTTATCACAACCAATTTTTTTGCTAATTTAAATAATATATTATATTTAATAGGTATAGAGTTTTTTAATGTGAATTTATTTTCTTTCTAATTGAAATATTTACATAAAATAATTATTATCCCTAAATACCTATTATTATTAAGAAAAAGTTAATGTAAAAATTTTAGTGATTAGTAATGATTCTTGTTGCAATTACAGGTGCTACAGGGGTTTTGATTGCTATTAAATTATTAAAGGTGCTAAAAGAAAAAAAAATTTCAACAGAATTAATCATATCAAAAGCTGCAGAATTAGTATTAAATACTGAAACAGAACTAAGTATTTCAGATATTATTGATCTGGCTTCTAAAACCTATGATGTTAATAATTTAGAAGCTCCTCCTGCAAGTGGTTCCCATAAACTTGATGCTATGATTATTGTACCTTGTACAATGAAAACATTAGCAGCCATTGCTCATGGTTACGCTAATAACTTAATTACCAGAGCTGCTGATGTCAATATTAAAGAAAAGAGAAAATTAATTTTAATAGTAAGAGAAAGCCCTTTAAGCGCGATTCATCTTGAAAATATGCTCAAACTCGCCAAATTAGGAGTAGTAATAGCCCCTCCACTTCCCTCTTACTATATCAAACCAATATCTGTTGACGAACTTATCGATTATACAGTAGGGCGGATTCTTGATCAAATTGGTATAGAAAGTGATATAAAGAGGTGGGGAGTTGAATAAATGGAAAGTCGATTTAAATTCTTTTGAAATGGGAGATGACTTAGTTCTCATGCTGACGGGAGGAAATAAACCTCATGTCGGAGCTGTTGCACTAGCAATTCCTTATAAACAAACTTCAAGTGCAAGCTTGCTTAGTGTTTATGGTCATAAAGATGGTGAAATCGCTAAACCATTAGCAGAAAAGGTTTCAAAGGAAATTAAGAAAACAGTGATTGTTATTGTAGGAATTCATCTCGATAATGCTACAAACGAAGATATTCAGAAATTTATAGATAATTCAAATAATGAAGTTGAAAAATTTTTAAATGATTATATCGAAGAATAGAAGAAAATGGTATTGATTTGATTCACTCAAGAGGAATGGGTATATCTTGGATTTGATTACCTCTCTTTATTAAATGGTCTTCAGGTATAGTTATATACACAGGAATCCAATTTAATAATCCTTTTGCATTAATATTTTGCTCGTTTTTATTCTCAAATCTCCTTATTTCATATTCTAAAGAATCACCTTTCCTTGCATTATTAGCTACTCTTACCAGACCTTCACACAAATATTTTAGATCATCATTTGAACGAAAAATTGGATCACTATCTAACTTCGCAAAGAGAGGGAAAAATCTTTTATGATAGCCAGAATGTCCTTTAGGACAGTGATCTAAACCCTCTATATTTGGGATAAGGCACCCCTCATCACAGAAATGAAGTGTAAAACCTCTATTATTATTTTGCTCATGCTCAACTATTTGACCTAATGATATGTTTGTTTTAGCACTACCATTTTTTATTGATTCATATTCTTGAACGCTTACTCTCGTTTTTATGTTGATAAAATCATTAATATGGGGGCTTTTTTGAGTAATTTCATTAAACTCATTTTGGACTTTTAAAAGCCCGGAAATACAGGTAGCTCCTGAGCCATAAGAACCAAAGTATATTGTATCATAAGCACGAGCATAATTCTCAAGAAGATATATAATTTGAGCCCATAATGAAGCATTGTACATATTACCAAAGTGCATTGGTACATTTAGTTGAGGAAGTACTCTTTCTTTTACATTAGTATTCACCCAATATGAGAGTTTCTCTAAAATCGAAGAAGAATACCCCTTCTCTTTTAGTTTTAAATAAATATATTCTGGTAATACGGCTACATCATGTAAAAAATGATCAAGTTTCTTAATTATGGAAGTTTTAATCTTATTTTTCTCAAATTTAGGTAGTTCATGTAGATGTTTTATCCAACGCTTTAGTATTATTTCTTGCATGCATTTTAAAGGTAATTTAGAATAGGGAGCATGAAATGTATAAAAATCCGCTTGAAAATCACCAATACTTTTGATTAAATCATCGTAAGCACCAAGTTGGAATTTTAGATATGTATCTTGGGAATATCTACCAAAAGCTCTAGCATTTTTATCATTATGAGGTCTGAAAAAATCATTAACATTTCCTGAAACCTTACCGAAACTCTTACTAAATTTTGCTATTCGAGGGTTTTTCGAGATAACAAGCCCAATAGCGCCTGACCCTTGAGTTGGTTCGCCTGAAGAACCAAGGTGATACGAAGAAATGTCTGTGCTAATAATGAGAGCCTTGTTTATAATCTCCTTTTCAATTAAAGCGATTGCATTAAGAATTGTTAGCGTTCCGCCAGCGCAAGCATTATATACATCCTGTGTTAATGAATTGGGTGATATCTCTAGCATTTCAGCAAATATATTAGAGATGCTCTTAGCTGCATACACTTCAGTTTCAGTTCCTACAAATAAAGCATCTATACTCTTAGGGTGTATGCCTCCCCTTTGTAAGGCATTATATCCTGCTTTTAATCCAAGAGAAATAACGTCTTCATCGATCTCAGCGACCCTCATTTCTTTACATAATAATCCTTTAGAATATTTTGCTGGATCTACTTTCCTTTCTAATGCAAGTTCGTGCAGATCGAGGTATGACCTAGGTGCGTAAAAAGCACACGAATCTATGCCAATTTCAGTAAAAAGATAATCGTTTGAAATCATGATAGTAATCTAAGGTAATATTTATTTATTCAAAAACTTATCTATTTAAAAAATTTTATTGTAAAACCATATTCAAGATTAACAATATGAATGATAATTTATTTTCTATTCAATTAAATTTTCTTAATTTAGAAATAGTCCTTGTTGGCTATCTCTTTTTTTATTTTACTTCTACGAAATTAAATTTTTTTTCTTAAAAAATCTTTTAATAAAATAGTTATTTGATTAAAAAAGAATAGGAAAGGAATGTTTTAAACTTTGTGTCTGTTAAACCTAAGTTTCGATATGGTTAACATTATGAACGATTCATAGTCTTAGAAATATTATTTACTTCAATATTTAAATGAAAAAAATATAGAATATAGATCACCATGAAAAAGAGAATAATTTACATCAATTTTTTAACCAAGTCTTTATTAAAATTAGTAATATTAAAGTTGATTACAAATTGAAGAATTAAAAAAATATTAAGAGTATTAAAAAATGAATTCGGCTTCCAATGATTTTGACATTTTGGTAATAGGTGCTGGTCCAGGCGGCTCAGTTGCCGCTAAGGTTGCGAGAGAAAATGGATATTCAACATGTATAATAGAGAAAGAGCATCTTGGTGAAAACGGACGGTATAAAGCATGTGGTGGAGCTCTAGCATGGGAGCTTGTAGAGGAGATAGATTATCCAGAAGATAAAATAGAACGTATTATTGAATCCTTAGAGTTACACCACACTGATGGAGATGATTATTCAAAAAAGGGAAAAGGTGCAGTCATTTGGCGTGGTATTTTTGATAAATTTTTAACAGATATGGCAGTAGATGCTGGTGTTATCTTAAGAGATCGAGAAATGTTAACTAACATTGAAAAGAAAGGCGAAAAGTACTGTATTACGACAAATGAAGGAAAATATTGGTCGAAGTATGTTATTGCTGCTGATGGGGTTACCTCCAAAACATTAAAAATATTGGGATGGCCTTATTTTAAACAGGAAGATATTATTTTGACCATTACCAAAGAAATGAAATCAAATAATTCTAAAATCAATAAAGAATTGGGTAAGGATACAGTTCATTTATTTTTTGGGATTAAAGATCTAATTTCTGTAGGGTATGCCTGGTTATTTCCAAAAATGGAAACAATAACAGTCGGTTGGGGAAACCAAATTAATTTAGTAAAAAACTCAAGGAAAGAATTTAAAAAATTTGAAAATCTTCAATTTGTAAAGGGTGCTCTCGAAGATTCAAAATTAGAAATCTTTAAACCACATCTTATTCCAGTAGGAATAAGGCCAAAATTATATGAGGATAATGTTTTTGCTATCGGGGATGCAGGGGGTATTGTTGATCCAATTAGCGGAAAAGGAATCCCTTACGCTATGATGTCTGGTAAATTTGCAATTGATTCAATTATTAAATGTGAGAAAAGAGATAAATTAAACAAATTGGGATTAGAATATGAAAGAATTCTAGACCGCAATTTTTTGAAAGTCCTCAAAGCTAAACGAGTTGCTAGGGATAAAATCTTTCAGAATGATGAGAATCTAAAAAAATTCCTTTCTTTATGGGAAAAACACAGAAGTTCTGAAATAATTATGAAGAACTTATTATAAATTTTCATTTTTATGGAAAAAAAGCTGTTTTCTTATCCTCTTAGATCCTACGATATCAAATAAAATAACAATTTTTCTTCAATTATTTTTAAATTTATAAAATCTTATTATTTAATATATCTTCAATAAGATTATTAGTAGTAATTTCTTAAATTAGGTTAAAATTTTGGAAGAGCTCAAAAATATCCAAAAAGAAAAGTTACCGAACCATATCGGCTTGATTCTTGATGGAAACAGACGTTGGGCAAGAAAAAGAAATCTTGATCCTAATTTAGGTCATTTAGAAGGATATCGAAACTTAAGGGATCGATTATTCGATTTTTATGACGCAGGCATAAGATATGTGACTGTGTACGCTTTATCACTTGAAAATGCCAGAAAAAGAAGCCCCGATGAATTGAAATATATCTATAAAATAATTTTTGCTGCTGTTGATTCTGTAAAAAAAGAATCAATAATAAGAGACGAGAAAATTAAAATTAATTTTATAGGAAGATTGCACTTACTTCCAGAAGATGTTAGAAAAAAGCTTAAAGAGTTAACAGATTTTACTCAAAATTCTGACCAAGCATTCTTAAATGTCTGTATTATGTATGATGGTCAAGAAGAAATTGTAGATGCCATTAAAAGGTTGATGAAAGACGGAATTGAACCAGAAAAAATTAATCGTGAATTAGTTAAAAATTATCTACATACAAAGGATTTTCCTGAGCTAGACTATATTATAAGAACTGGTATGGAGGATGGAGCAAGAATTTCAGGATTTCTGCTCTGGGACGCCTCATATGCAGAATTCAAGTTTAGGGATGATTATTGGCCAGATTA
>Ga0209635_10005127_pt1 | contig 10330 bp, 9 predicted proteins | sample DeeMarSWOR230_32_FD_187463 | JGI IMG/M metagenome (GOLD analysis project Ga0209635, IMG submission 187463) | Marine sediment microbial communities from White Oak River estuary, North Carolina - WOR-2-30_32 (SPAdes) (version 2) | ecosystem: Environmental > Aquatic > Marine > Intertidal zone >...
GGAACACAGAGATTAATGCGGGGAAATTTGATGAAGAGATGGAAAAGTTAACCCAGCTGAATTCAGAGGAGTTGAAAAAATTGTATACAGAAAGAGATGTAGAAACGTGAGGGATATACATGGAAATAATTAGAGGTTATCCAGATTATATGCAAGAATCCATTGAAAAGGTGGAAAAAACCCGACCTCAGCGATTAAAGGCCACCTTTAGGGAGATGACATTGGAGGAGAGGGAAGAAATTTTAAATGAGTACCATCCTGACTACAAACCAGAGGCCAAACGAGAGATCAGCTTCGGTCCCAGTAAAGGACAGCGAGTACCCCATGAGGTGGCAGATTTGCTGGAGGCTCACCCATTAGTGAATCCTGATGATGTGGATTTATCCCACATTGATTATGATACTGATATTCTGATCATTGGAGGGGGAGGAGGGGGAACAGTGGCTGCCTTATGGGCCCACTACTCCGGTGTGCCTGTGGAGAGAATACTGATTGCCACCAAACTGCGGCATGGTGATGCAAATTCCATGATGGCCCAAGGAGGAATCCAGGCAGCAGATCGGCCTCAGGATAGTCCTCCTCGGCATTATCTGGATGCTATAGGTGGAGGACACTTCACCAATAAACCGGAGTTAGTGAAAGCATTGACCATGGATGCGCCTAAAATCATTAAGTGGCACCAAAAGCTCGGTGTGATGTATGACAAGGATGACCAGGGTGTAATGATGGAACTAGCTGGTGGAGGAACATCTCGGAAACGAATGCATTCAGCCCGGGACTACACCGGCATGGAGATCATGCGCACTATAAGAGATGAAGCAAGAAACCTTGGAATACCTGTGTTGGAATTTTCGCCTGCCGTGGAATTATTAATGGATGATGAAGGGAAGGTAGCTGGTGCTGTATTATTCAACATGGAAACCAACCAGTACTACATAGTGAGAGCAAAAGCTACTATACTAGCCACGGGTGGATTTGGAAGGTTACATGTTCAGGGATTTGCTACCACCAACCACTATGGAGCTACTGCAGATGGGTTAGTAATGGCCTACCACGTGGGAGCCAATTTGATCGATCTGGATTCAGTACAGTACCACCCCACAGGAGCTGCCTATCCGGAGCAGATTGTGGGATTATTGGTCACTGAAAAAGTGAGAGGACTTGGTGCACAGCCAGTAAACAAAGATGGTGAATTATTTGTGTACCCCTTGGAGCCCAGAGATGTGGAAGCTGCCAATTTGATCAGGGAATGCTACAAAAGAGACAATGGTGTGGTAACCCCCACCGGGATGCGAGGGGTGTGGCTGGACTCACCTATGATTGATGAGTTGAAGGGAGAAGGAACCATAAAGAAGAATATCGCAGCTATGGTACGAATGTTTGATCGATTCGGCATTGATATGACTGCAGATCCTCTCCTTGTGTTTCCCACGCTGCATTACCAGAACGGGGGAGTGGAAATTAATGAGAGAACAGAAACCTCTGTTCAGGGATTATTTGCTGGCGGCGAAGTAGAAGGAGGAGTTCACGGAAAGAACAGGTTAATGGGAAACTCCTTGTTGGATTACAATGTGTTTGGGAGAAGAGCTGGCATCTATGTAGCAGAATATATCAAAAAGGTTTCCATTGGTAATTTAAGTCTGAACCACGTACGAAACTACGAGGAAGCCTTACTGAACGCAGGTGTCAAAACAGTCAGAAAGGCTCCTATACTGCTGCCGGACTACAGAGGGAAGGAAGTTCTTTCCCGCGCTCTCGATATTTTCTAATCTTTTTGTGGATTGCAGCAGAGAAAAAGAAATTGCAGATCACCTCCATTTTTGAAAGAATCAACACACGTCAAAACACGGAATAAATGTCATGTTAGTTCCTATGACAATGACCCCCTCACTAATCTTCAGGTTTAAACACTAGATCTGCTATATCACTTCCTTTTTCACACATAATCTGGATATTTTCCACAATATTCCCCAACAGTACTGCTTGCTCAGCTTTTAAAATCTTTTCATCCAGCTCTTCTTTCCTTTCTTTCACTTCTTTTTGTTTCTCAATAACCATGTTAGCACGAGCTCTATCCCCTTCTAGAAATGCTTTGAAGGCAGTCTGGTGCATCAAATAGGCCAGATTACTGAATTCCACCAAGTATTCTGCAATATCCTCTTGAACAACAGGCATTTCCAGCAAGTTCAGTGATGCTGCCTCTGCTGAATCTGCAATCTCTTCCACATTCTTAGCCACAATCCTGAAATCCAGACACTCCAGGGGGGTTACCCCTACTCGTTCAGCAAATCCTGTATTCTGCAGCGCTGATCTCAGCTGACGGACAATCAGAAAATATAATTTGTCAACTTCAGAATCCCGGGCAATAATATCATCTGCCAATCCGAAAGTGGTTGTATCCACCGCTTCTGTCAAATCCTTGTGCATACTGGATGCCAGAAAATATTCCCTCTTTAATGCTTTTTTGGTGGGTAGCTCGGAAGGATTCAGCAAATCCTGGATGTGGATCGTTTTCTCTTTTTCGTCAATGATCTCGTATCCTAATAACTTATCCACTGTATCTCTGATTTGAAACCGGATCTCATTGGTTAGCGTGCCCGTGATTGTTATGGCAGTGTACCCATAGGTGTAGGAGGTCATAATCTTTCTGGTAACGAACTCATCTGCAGCAATCTCTGCTGATTTTTCCTTTTTTTCTTCAAATTTTGGAGTGACAAATAATCCATTCTCCTGCTCAAATAAAGCAAAACTATCTCCCTTTTCTAAGGAGTATTTTTCTATCCATTTTTTGGGGAGCGACAAAATGTAGGTGCCGCCGCCAGTTCGCTGTAACTTGCGAATTTCCATATAATGCTCTTGTACACTGTCCATAAAAGGATTATTGTGTGCAGGTCATTTTGCCAAGGGTTCTTTTCTTTCTTTTTTCTTCTTTTTTCTTCTTTTTTCTTCTCTCTGAGCACACATCTATCTATCCTTCTCTCAATTTCCCCATAATACTCATCAACGTGGTCAGGGAAGAACGTTCCATTTCGTCCAGCTTCATCTCGATGAACCGGGAAGTGGTCTCCAGTTCAGGTATTAGCACATACTCTAAGGCATTAACCCGCCGTCTGGTCTTCTCTATCTCTTGTGCTAACAATTCCAGCGATTTTTCCATCTCTGCCAGCCGGATCAGATTTGGCATCAATTCTGAAAGTGCTTCCAGTGACTGATCCAATTCTGAGGGTGTACCATACATCCCGTACGAGATAAATCCTTTCCCTTCTTGTTCTACATCAATCCTGGGCACCTGCACACTCATAATCAATGTAGTAGATATATCAATCTTTAACCGGGTCTTGGGGAGCATTAGCGCTTCTTCCAGTACTTCAGGGCTCATCAATGCACGGGCCGTCATAAAATTCTGGTATACTACTACAATGTCTTTCTCAATTTTCTCTCGTAATTCTCTGTTCTTGTGGATTAAGGAGAGGAACTGCTTCATGAGCTCATCTCGCTTGTCCTTGAGCAATTTATGTCCTCTTTTTGCTAATTTGACTCTTTTTTTCAATTTAAGCAATTCCATGCGGGTTGCATTAACTTTGGCCATGTTCAAGCTCCTTCTTTCTTGGTCTCAAATACTTCTCAATGTATTCTGGTCTGATACGCTTCAACTCAGCTTCAGGTACCATGGTCATTAAGTCCCATCCAATGTCTAAGGTCTGTTCAATCTTTCTGTTCTCGTGATCCCCCTGAGCCACGAACCGCTGCTCGAACTGGTTTGCAAACTTCAAGAATTTCTTGTCCACCTCGGTTAAGGCTGCCTCGCCCAGGATGACGGCCAACTCTCGTGCTTCCTTTCCCCGGGCATACGCAGCATACAACTGGTTTAACACATCAGGGTGGTCCTCTCGTGTTCTGACAATTCCTCGCTTTTTGTCCACGCCAATACCCAAATCCTTCAACCTGGACAATGAGGGTAACACATCAATGGGAGGATAAATGCCTTTTCGGTGCAATTCTCTGCTCAAGAGAATCTGTCCCTCGGTAATATATCCGGTTAAGTCCGGTATGGGGTGGGTAATGTCATCTTCCGGCATGGATAGAATAGGGAATGAAGTAATTGATCCCTTCTTACCTTTGATTCTGCCAGCTCTTTCGTAAATGGTGGCCAAATCAGTGTACATGTACCCCGGGTACCCTCTCCTTCCCGGTACTTCCATTCGGGCAGCTGATATTTCCCTCAGCGCTTCACAATAGTTGGTCATGTCCGTAAAAATGACTAAAACGTGCATGTCCAAGGTAAAGGCCAGATACTCTGCTGCTGTCAGTGCCATCCGGGGGGTGGATATTCTCTCCACTGCAGGGTCATCTGCCAAGTTAATGAACACCACTGACCGCTCTATAGCACCTGTCTTCCTGAAATCAGAGATGAAGTAGTTGGCTTCCTCAAAGGTAACACCCATGGCAGCGAACACCACAGCAAATTCTTCTTCTGCTGTCAATACCCTGGACTGGCGGGCAATCTGGGCGGCAATCACTGCATGGGGTAGACCAGACCCGGAGAAGATGGGTAACTTCTGACCTCTCACCAGCGAGTTCATGCCGTCAATTGCAGATATCCCGGTCTGGATGAAGTCAATAGGGTAATCCCGTGCATATGGGTTGATAGGATTTCCTGAAATATCTAATCGGTCTTCAGGGATAACCCGAGGACCGTGATCAATGGGCTCACCCAACCCGGAAAAGACTCTGCCCAGCATGTCCTGGGACACTGCCAATTCGATACCTCTTCCTAAGAATCTCACTTTACTTCTGGTGACATCTAATTCAGCAGACCCTTCAAAAATCTGGACTAATGCTTTTCCCACTTCTACTTCCAGAACACGCCCTCGCCGCTTTTCTCCTGAGATTAGTTCGATCTCCACCAATTCTCCGTAGGTGACGCCTTCTATTTTCTCTACCACCATCAAAGGACCTGCAATCTCAGAAATGGTCTTATACTCTTTGGTCATTTCACTCACCTTCCCCCATATTCTGCATCTTGGTTTTGAGAGTGTTTCTCAGCTTCTTCAATGTGCTGGGGAACTCCTTTTCTGTAACGAACTTCAATCGGGCAATATCATCTCGTTCTTTCAACTCCAGTATATCCTTGAAGGGCGCTCCTCTCTCTAGAGCATCCTGTGCCCAGTGGTGCATATCTAGAATTAACTCCAACATTTCAAACTGCTTTGTGGATGACGTGTAGGTATCAATCTCGTGGTATGCATTCTGGTGGAGGAAGTCCTCCCGCAAAGACTTTGCTGTCTCTAGTAATAGACGATCGATAGTGGATAACGCTTCAACGCCCACCAGCCGGACGATTTCTTCTAATTCTGCTTCTTCCTCCAGGATTCGCATGGCTTCGTCCCGGTATGCTCTCCATTTCTCTGATACTTTTTCAGTCCACCAGTCTTTCACATCATCCAGGTACAACGAATAACTCTGCAGCCAGTCAATAGCTGGAAAGTGTCGGGCAAAGGCTAATCGGGCATCTAACCCCCAGAACACCTTGGTAATTCGTAATGTGGCCTGAGTCACCGGTTCTGAGAAGTCTCCACCTGGAGGTGAGACTGCACCAATGACAGATAAAGAACCTTCTCTGTACTCAGACCCTAAGGTAATCACCTTGCCAGATCTCTCATAGAACTCTGCTAACCGTGATGCCAGGTACGCGGGGTACCCTTCTTCTCCAGGCATTTCTTCCAATCGCCCTGAAATCTCCCGCAGCGCTTCTGCCCATCGGGATGTGGAATCTGCCATTAATGCCACATCATACCCCATGTCCCTGAAGTACTCCGCCAGTGTGATCCCGGTGTAAATTGAGGCTTCTCTCGCTGCCACTGGCATGTCCGACGTATTAGCCACTAACACGGTTCGCTTCATTAATGGTTCTCCACTCTTGGGGTCCTGGAGCTCTGGAAACTCCATTAGCACTTCTGCCATCTCGTTGCCCCGCTCACCACACCCAATGAAAAAGATAATATCTGCTTCTGCCCATTTGGCCAACTGATGCTGGGTCACTGTCTTACCAGATCCAAAAGGTCCCGGACAGCACGCGGTCCCCCCTTTGGCCATAGGGAAAAAGGTGTCAATAATGCGCTGACCGGTCACTAACGGGCTGGTAGGCGGTAATTTATCCTTGTACGGTCGTCCCTTTCTGACAGGCCACTTCTGCAGCATGGTGATATCAGTCCCATCCACTGTGCAAATAGTATCTTCCACAGTGAAGGTTCCTTTAAGAATCTCTTTTATCTCTCCTTCTATCCCCTGGGGAACCAAAACCCGGTGTTCAATCAAAGGTCCTTCCTGCACAGTGCCCAGAATGTCTCCTGTCACCACTTTCTGTCCTTTCTTTGTAGTAGGTTGAAATTCCCACTGTTTCTTTCTATCAATTCCTGGTTGCTCAATTCCTCTCGTAATGTAGGGTCCAATTCGGTCCCTGATTACATCTAGAGGTCTCTGTATACCATCATAAATAGATTCAATCATGCCCGGGGCCAGTTCCACACTTAACGGCATTCCTGTGGATTCTACTGGGTCTCCCGGACCCAATCCTGTGGTTTCCTCATACACTTGGATAGTGGCCTTGTCACCACTTAACTGGATGATTTCACCAATCAGACGTTCTTCAGCTACCCTGCACACATCATACATCCGGGCATCTTCCATCTGATTGGCCACCACCACAGGCCCTGAAACTTTGATAATCGTACCCATATCTATTCCTCCTTAAACAGGATATCTGCACCAACTGCGCGTTCAGTGATGCGCTTCATTTTCTGTTTTCCCAGACCCAATGTACCACCAACCGGCGGAATCTCAATAATAATGGGTAATGTCTGGGTCGCATAGTCAGTAATTAGGTCAGCAACAAGCTGGGCCAGATCCTCTGTAATAAAGATTATCTTGTAGTGTGTGGATGCTTCCTGCAACATATCTCGTACCTCTCCTGGCTCAGCAGAGAGGGCCTGCATCCCCATACTCTTAAATGCGAGCCCTGCCTCTCTATCTGTGATAATTGCTACTTCGCCTTCAGACATATGGATCACACATCCTCTTTTCAACGTCAATACCTTTTAGTTTCCCCAGAAGTATTAACCGAACCTGGTTGACTTCCCGTTCTTTCGCCAATATGTACCCGACGAGGGGCTCGATAGTTAATGCAGCCAGCTTTGCTTTCTTTAAATATGCAATGAGAAAGTCCCCGGTAAGTCTCTCGTATTCTGATAGTGTCAGTGTCTCCTCATAATTCTTGAGCCCTTCTTCCACAATGTGACTGTACTTTCTGGTGTACACTGCATTGATTATGGTCTCCACAGGCTCCCCTTCAAACCCCATAAAGGTTTTCACATCAATGGTGCCCCCTTCAATGTATGCCTTTTCAAAGTCTAAATCGAATCGTTGGCATCTGAGAAAGGTTCTGATGTTTTCCAGATCAATTGTAAACCTGAAAAACTCCTTCAAAAATGGGACATCTCCACACTGGGCCAGCATTGCGTGCAAATACTCAGAGTCCATGACGAAGTCAATTGCCTGCGCATCACCAGTTTCTTCATACACTCGTCGTGCTTTCTCAACAGCGTGAGCCAGAGGGGCGGGTAAATCCTTTATGCGTTCCTTGAAAGCTTTTTTTAACTTTTCGGTGTCCACTACTCCCAGAGGGGTCAAATGTACGGGTTCTCGTGAGACTATCTCTGATTTCAATATAACTTTGGCATTGTGAAAGTCGTACTTCATCTGAATAAGATCGGTGATATCTCTGCGAGGAGATATGTGCTGTGCCAGATCGTACACAGAGAATAACTCTTCCTGCAACACGCGCTCTATAACGGAAACGTCTGCATCCTCTGGTATGGCTGCGTACGATGTTTCTGACAGAATTTTTATCACGTCTTCAGCTGTTGCTGCCTCTGCCATTCTCTTGAACTGGGGTTTATCCAGTAATAGTGCTTCCAACGCTCTGACCCTTCCGAACGAATAGGCATACTTTGAGCCAATAACCAACACATCACCCCGCAAACAGCGTACGGGCAACTTCTGTCTCTAGTTCATCCCTAAGTGCTCTTATTTTCTCCTTAAAGCTCTCGTTAATCTCCATTTCTGGTGTCCACAGTATGAAGCCTCCTGCAATGTCCCGTGTCTCTTCTGATAGGGTCATATCATTTTCGATGTTTTCATTGATCTTTTTGAGAAACTCATTACCCAGGTTCTCCCGGTCTTTTGGAGATAGAATTAACTCTTCTCCTCCTTTGGCCACCTCCAGCAGCATAGCCTCCATTATGCGCTTATAGTTCGGGTGATTCACCAGCATGTCCAGCGATTTCTCAAAGACTTTTTCTATTATTTTCTGTTTTTCTGTCAACTGTAGCTTCCGTGATTCCAGCCGCTCCATCGTTATTTTTGTGTGGCGCTCTTCTGCAGCCTCGTTCTTGGCTCTGGAGAGAATAGCTTCTTTCCGTTTTTTCTCAGTCCTTTTCCCTTCGTTTCTAATTTCTTCCCCTTTCTTCTCAGCTTCCGCTAGTATTTCTTCTTTCTGTCGGGTTGCATCCTCCAAAATCTTCTTCTTGATATCCTCGACACCCATTGTCATCATCTCACAGTGGGATTCCCAACAAGAGGAGAATCGTTGCCAACAATCCAAGGATTGCGTACGTTTCTACCATAGCAGCCAGAATTACTGCTTTACCCATAGTCTCGGGCCTTTTGGCAATCGCGCCACAGCCAGAAGCAGACACCTTTCCCTGGTAGATACCTGAAAAGAGACCTGTAATAGCAATAGGCAAACATGCATTACAAATCTGCCAGCCCTGGTCAATGGTCAGAGACAGTGGGGCTCCGCCTAGCATCCCTGTCATGTTCAAAACGAAGAACGCACCAATGAACCCGTAAATACCCTGGGTCCCTGGTAACGCCTGTAGCACCAGCAGCTTACCGAACTTGGATGGGTCCTCAGTGGTAACCCCTGCTGCAGCCTGACCTGCTATTCCTACGCCTAAGCTTGAACCTGTGCCTGCAAGACCTGCAGACAGAGCAGCTCCAAGGATCGCAAGCATCATTCCTGATGTTATTTCCATTGTTCTAGCCTCCTTTACTTTTATCCCTTACTTTTACGTATTTTGAGTCAAACTGAAAAGGCTTGAAGTCTTCTCCACCCCCTTCTAAGAACTTAGTGAAGAATTCCACGTATTGAAGCCTCCCGGGGTGAATGAATGCCCCCAGTGCATTGATGACCAAGTTGAAAATGTGGAGAAGAGGGAACAAAACAGCAGCTATAATTATTCCAACATATGGCATAGCGTTCACTATCATTGAAAGGAGATTGTTAAAGACAATAGCAATAGCTCCTGTAGCCAGTCCCAGGGCCAGCACCCTGGAATAAGACAAAACATCTCCTAAATATCCAAAAATATCATAAATTCTCAATACTCCAACAAATAATTTCTTGATTGTGCTGGTAATGATATTACCGCCCTTCTGATACCTTCCTCCGGTCAAGACAATGCCTGCCAAACACACCATGACCACATATCGGACTGCAGTACCTGCAGGAATATCCACCTCAAACATGGTATTCAGCACCAATAGCGTACCAAAGGGAATCAAGACAAGCCAAAATCCCTGGTCAAACACAGCATCTGAGTAATACCCATCCCTGATATTCATGTACATTTTGAGTGAAATGCCAAACCATACGTGTACGAGCCCCATCAAAAGGACAATTGACAGCATGCCCAGAGGATTCTCAATGGGGTTGATTATTGTCAATTTTTGCCTCACCGAATCCAGAAAAGCAAGCTGGGCTGGGGCATACTCTGTCAGATTGCCGAACCACCCTCCCAACAGGAACCCACATACCACAGTCACAGCTCCAGCAATGATCAGCAACTTGAAAAGAAGGTCCCCATCAGGGCCCATTTTAATCTTTTTAGAGATAAAAAATGAAAGGAAAATTAGTAAAAATCCATAAAATACGTCCGAGAGGCATAACCCAAAGAAAACAATGAAAAATGGTGCAAGGGCCAGAGTGGGGTCGATTTCTCGATAGTGAGGGAGACCATAAATCCGGGTCACCAATTCAAAGGGCTTCATCAACTTTCCTGGATTACGCAGTTCCACAGGGATCTCCTCATCTTCCTCAGGTTCCTCGGTCAGAATTTCTACCTCTTTCAGGTGGGACAATCCCTTCCGGAGATCAGCCTCCCGTCTCCTGGGAACCCAGCCCTCGATGATAAAGGTCCTATCTGTACGGAGGAAGTTCCTCCTTACCTCTTTTCTGGATTTAATATCAGTGAGGTGATCGTGCATGATC